>Ga0114923_10001906_pt1 | contig 14281 bp, 10 predicted proteins | sample SumtaG_FD_89578 | JGI IMG/M metagenome (GOLD analysis project Ga0114923, IMG submission 89578) | Deep subsurface microbial communities from Indian Ocean to uncover new lineages of life (NeLLi) - Sumatra_00157 metaG | ecosystem: Environmental > Aquatic > Marine > Oceanic > Sediment | place: near...
TCCGTTCGCGCGCCAGGATAGGCCGGGTACCTGGGAAAGGTCTGTATCACCCTCGAAAGTTTGAGCCAGAGCCAGGATGGGAATTTCGCCCTCGCCCCGGACCACCATGTCCGCGTGTTCGAGTCCTTCATCCGGTAAAAAGGTCACGTGTGGCCCCCCCAGAACGACGGGGATTCCAGATTTGCGGATCTCGTCGGCCAGAGCATAAGCTCTGGGAGCGGTGGAAGTGATGGTTGAGATGCCTACGAAATCCGCTCTGAGGACCTGGTCGAAATCGATGTCTGCCACCTCTTCCACAAACACCTGGACGTCCCACCTCCTCTGGTGAAGCAAGGTACCCAAAAGCACCCCCCCTAGTCGTGGTAGGGCATAAAGGGAAAAAATGTGGGGGTTCGGGGGCTTCGGTTCGAGAAAAACGGCCCGCAAAGGCTTTGAGATCATTGTAAGCTTCCGATCACCAATTGGAGAAATGTGACCCGGGAATTAAAGATCGCATAATGCTTTCTGTAGAGTGTAGCAGAGACCTGGGCGTCCTGCCCGAAAGGTGGTGTCTTCGGAGAGAAGGATAAAACTTGGACCGGCCGGCGCAGGACTGGCTCGCTGGGACAGACGAGATCAGTCGGATTCTGTGGTTGCGGGCCCACCAGGGCTCATTCATGGTATTTATGTGACGGACGGCCGGAATTTCCGGTCGCCCGGCAACGTTTTACCCGCACATCCACACATTTATTTTATTTTGTCGGTTAGACAGTGTCTGGGGTAAGCGTCACAGTTAAAGTATAGCAGGGAAAAGGGAGAGAAAGCTTAAAGTGGAAAGTGGGAAAGGGGACCTGAACCTGGTGCTAAGAGCCTTATTACAGGAAACTTGCCCTTTTGCGGTTTGAAAGTTACTTCTCAGGAACCAGGAGTTGCTGTTGTGATTCTCTCAAGAGGTGGATCGTCAGCCCCTCCTGGCAAGAACCTCGGTGAGGAGTTCTCCACCCACGCCGTTGTTGTCGTATTCGTTCTCGTGGATGTAGATGGTGAAGGCAGGAGCGCCGATCCCGGTTACCCTGACAGCGGCATCCGTCAGCTCCCGGATAAGCTCCCTCTTCTTATCCTGATCCATTTTGCCTCCCCCTTCGAAAATGATCACCGGCATGTTTTCCTCCTCTCCTTTGTTTTTGTGACATCGGAATCTGCCTTAGTTTTTCCAAAGGTTTAGAGGTCACATAAACAAAGCGAGCGCGGCAAGGCGCGATTGATTAAGAAAAAACAGAAAAAACTCATTTCAACCAAGTGCTTCAAAATTTAATAGGTAAATTTTGTCTTGCACATTGAGTAGTTTCATAAGGGTAAGTTTCTTGAGATCACGTGATGCAGTTCTAGTGCTAACGCCACGGTAGAGTATTTTATATGGTTCTTTTGTATGGAGGTCATCATGTGTAAAGGATACAGGCGATTCCAACAAAAGAGCGAGTAAGTCATATTGCCTCTGTGAAATATCCCTACGTTGACGCAAGAATTTGTAATAATTACTCAAACTTAATCTTCTGATGATAAAGATGATTTTCCCTTTAATCTCATTTAGAGATTCAATGACACCCTTTAGGCTGAATTTAACAAAGGCACCAGTATCAGCATTCTTAATACTGTTTGAAAATGCCCAGTAATAATCGTCAATGTTACGATAATAGAAATTAGACAACATAACAGGCACAAATTTTATACCTGCAGATTGCAAAATTATTGATTCTAAAAGCCTTGCCGTTCGTCCATTCTCATCACCAAAGGGATGAATGAGACAGAAGTGGTAATGTGCCAGGGAAGCTCGTACAAAGGGATTAAGCTCAGCAATCTCAGGTGAATTGACCCATGATACAAATTCTTTCATAAGATTACGGATGTCATCCAGATTTTTTGGAGGTGCGTAGACTCCTCCATGTTCTTCATTTCCTACTTTGACCCGGTGGTTTCGATATTTGCCAGGTTCATTGTCCGCATAATCAATTTCATTGGTGAGTGCTGTATGGATAGTTCTAACAAGTTTCTCCGTAATTCCAGTTTTCTCAAAATTACCGTCACCTAAGATTTGATATGCCTTGCTAAGATTTAAGATTTCTTTTTTTGCTCTCTCCGTTGTTACAACATCAGCGGAGTTCGCAAGTATTTTGCTAACATCTTCCTCCCCAAGTGGATTTCCTTCAATTGCAGCTGTTCCGAAAATAGAACGACGGATTAATTCTTCATCCAAACTAGAAGCAAGATTTGGTAGAATTGGCAGGTCGCGTACAGTCTGGAAAAGGATATTTGCCTCGAGAATGGCGTAAGAGATTTCAAGATCCTCAGTAGGTGAGCGAAAAGAAAAGGGTCCCGATTTAAATGTATCAACACGTAATACCACTTATGACTCCAAATTTGACTCTAATATTGACTGATGTATATCTTTAAAAACGGTAACTTAGAGATGTATGCTATTATAGGTTGTCCTGGTATTTGTCAAGCATGTTATCCTTTTTTTGCCAGCTCGGAGTTTGTCAGGGTTTTTGGCAAACTCCGAGGATTACACTTTTTTAAGAAACATCGTTTTCAAGACGATGGTATTTTTTCCGCCACCGCACTCGATTTCCCCGTTTTTGGCAGTGAGGCGGATATTCTTAAACACCTGTCCTCTTTTCAAAGTGGTGGAAGATCCTTTTACCTTCAGGTCCTTAATTACCTGAACCGAGTCCCCGTCTTCGAGAATGTTCCCGTTGTTGTCTTTCGCGTCCATGATTTCCTCCGAAGAAATAGGGTCTGGGGTCCGGGGTCTTGGGTTTTGGGTCTGGGAAAATCGAGATGACAGAATACTAGAATCTGAAGGCCAGAGTCCAGCATTAGATCTTACCTTTTCGCCAAATCGCTCTGTCCTGTGGTTTTTTCTCCCCCATCTCCCTCATTTTATGTTCATTCCGCTCCCATGCCCTCCGCCCTGCCCTTCGGCACCACACACCTCGCACCTCGTACTGACTTTCTCCCCCTCCCCCTCTCGCCCACTCTCCCCCTCTTTATGTACCTTCCGTTCCTTCCCCTCCTTTCCTGCGGAATTACCGATATATGCTAAAATTCATATGTCGAACCTTTTTCCCCGGTAGTCGCTTGGTATGTGCGGGCCGGCGGGCCGGCCTGTGGACTGAAAGGTCCAGCGTGTGAAAACGACGATCATAAGTTCCAACCAAAACCGTTCTCCCATGCCGGTAGTGCCCTATGGTGCGTGTGTCACGGCCGAAGCGGTCAGACGGCGCGGCCATCAGGCCCAACTGGTCGATCTGATGTTCCAGCAGGATCCTGCCAGAACCGTGATCCGGGAATTGCGCCGGCATCGTCCTGACGTTGTCGGCATCTCCGTGCGTAACCTTGACAACAACGATATGTTTCAACCCACAGAGTACGTCTCCGAGTTGGAAGGCCTGGTTGCAGTGATCAGGAAGGAAACCGAAGTACCGGTGGTCCTGGGCGGGTCAGCGGTTGCCGTCATGCCCGAAGCTCTGCTCCGTGTTACAGGGGCGAACTTTGCCGTACTTGGCGACGGCGAATTTGTGTATCCTCTGTTGCTGGAGGCACTCACTAACGGAGACGGATTGGGCGCGATCCCGAGGGTCGCGTGGATCGATGATGGAAAATACAGAGTAAATGATGGTTCCCCCCTGGCTTTGCAGTCCTGTCCGGAGCTTATTTCACCCGATTATCACCGGTGGATAGACGTGAGGGCTTATAGTTCACGGATGGCGACTATCCCTCTCCAGTCGAAAAGGGGTTGTCCATTTCCGTGCGTATACTGCACTTACGGAGTTAGTGAGGGCCTCGATTACAGGCTGTACCAGCCGGAACAAGTGGCTGAGGCGATCAGCAGGCTCGCCTCAAAAGGGTTGCGGGACATAGAGTTCGTAGACAACGTGTTCAATTCTCCTTACGAACATGCCCTGGAAGTATGCCGCCAGGTTGCCCTGCAAAATGACAGGGTCAGACTCCAGACGGTGGAGATAAACCCCCAATTCCTGGACCGGAACCTGCTTGAGGCTATGAAGGATGCCGGATTCGTCGGTATGGGTATTACGGCCGAGAGCGCCGCCGATCCGGTCCTTACCGGTCTGGCCAAAGGTTACAACGCGGGGCATGTCCACAGGGCTGCCGAAGCTATCCTTGCTACCGATCTACCCTGTCTCTGGTTATTCCTGCTGGGAGGGCCCGGTGAGACGAAAGAGACGGTCCTGGAGACGGTTAATTTCGCGACAGGGGTTCTTCGGCCCGGCGACGCGGCGTTCTTCAACGTGGGGATCAGGATCTATCCCGGGACCGAACTTGAAAAGATCGCCGGACGGGAGAATATCCTGAAAAAAGAACATGACAATATGATCTATCCCATTTTCTATTTTTCTCCGGAACTGGATCCGAAGTGGACCCTGGACCTTCTCCACCAAACGGCACGCAAGCACAGGAGTATTCTCTATTCGGCTCTGTCTCTGAATCATCCGTTCATGCCCTTTATCAATAGGGTGGCGAGTAGTGTCGGGTTGAGCCAGCCCCTGTGGCGCCACACCAGTAGGATCAGGGGTCTTCTGAAATTCATGGGGCAAGATATCTGATGACTTCGCAAAAGTCATCAATGCGCCCCGGGTGGGGCGCCCAGATCAATGACTTGCAGGGCAAGTTGTTGATTTGTAAGGAAAGGGAAAACGACACTTTTTGCTTTTAAGTGGAGTAAAAAGCCACGAATGGACTTTTTACGACCCTATCAAAGTAGCTTTGGGAGGCATGAGGTTATGATGAATTCGCCTGTAACCCCGATCCGCCTGGCAGCGGTAGGCACCGCAGTGCCTCCCTACGAGGCCGACCAGAAAACGGCGGAGATGTTTTTCAGCCAGTACTACACCGACAGATTGACCGCCAGGAGCATGCGTGTCCTGAAGAAGATTCTTGCCCACCCGTCAATCGAGCGAAGACATTTCGCCTTCGACGACCCGGCATGCATGGTCAACGAGTCGCCCGATGAGAGGGTCCAGCGGTTCACCAAGTGGGGCGTGGAGCTGGCGTGCGTTTCTGCCCAAAGAGCCTTGAATAAGGTGGACCTTGTTCCTGCCGACGTTTACGCTCTCATCGTTAACACCTGCACGGGTTACATTTGTCCCGGTTTGACAAGCTACATGGTAGAGAAAATGGGGTTCGACAGGTCGATTCGGACCTTTGACCTGGTGGGCAGCGGGTGCGGTGGGGCAGTTCCAAACCTGATGGTCGGGGAGGGTCAGGTGAGGGCCGGCGGAGGCAAAGCCGTGTTGTGTGTCTCCGTTGAGATCTGCAGCAGTACTTTTCAGATCGGTGACGACATCAGCCTGCTCCTTTCAAATGCTCTGTTCGGCGACGGGGCGGCGGCCGTTGTACTATGGTCTAGACCTGAAGGGCTTGCGATCGTAGGGGCCGCCAGCAGACACCTGACGGAGGAGCGAGAGGCCATTCGTTATGTACATAAAAACGGGGAGCTTCACAACCAACTGTCAACGGCCCTTCCCCGCATTATAAGAGGCACCGTGGAGGATGTGATCCGCGATGTTGTCGACCAGCAAGGTCTTTCCCCTGGCGATATCTCCCACTGGGCCATGCATGGGGGCGGAGACAGCGTGATCAACGCGGTCGGGGACGGCCTCGGCTTGTCAGAGCGTCAGCTGGAACCCACACGCAGCATCCTCAAGCGTTACGGCAACATGTCATCACCATCTGCGCTCTTTGTCCTCCAGGAAGTGATGGGTAGTGGAGTGAAACCGGGGGAATGGGTGCTTCTGGCAGCTTTCGGTGCGGGACTATCAGCACACGCCTGCCTCTTCAAGGCGACGGAGAACGGTTGATTCCAGGGATCTGGCGGAGAACCCTGACAGACCCCTGGATGATTTAGCGCCAAACAGGGGCAAGCTGATTCACCACCAGGACACAGAGAAAATCTGAACTTGTGCAAAAACGCGGTTGCTATAAAAGAGATGTTTTTCACCACGGAGCCACGGAGACAAGCGGAGGAAGGCTTTAATCTGGGAGAGGGCCCGGTTCCCTTAAAAGCGGCTAAAGCTAAATAAACACAGCGCAGCCACCGGAAGGCTGCCCCACAGGGTTTAACAGAGTAAGCCATATTCCCTTCACCTGACTTCTCCCGGCGGGAGAAGGATTTCTTCGAAATCAGCAGGTTGAGCCTTGCAGAGCGGGATAGAAATACATTTCCATCCCGAGTCGTAAGGCTCAAACCGCTTCGGTGAAGGGTAAAGTCTCATTCCCTTCGGTTTCCTCCGTGTCCTCTGTGCCTCCAGTGAGTCACATTCCTAAAGTGAGTGACGAACGGGTGGTGAAAAAGAATGGAACTTGGAACTTGAGCGCAGCGAACGATCAGTTTGGAAATTCTGGGTTCGTTCGTAGGTTCAAATTTCTCGTGCGGAAAGTGCGGGTTTACGATTCTGGAGTATTCGCCACGTTGTCAGGGCAGGGACCTGGTCCACCAGGTAGACCTTCCAAACAAAGGAATTCCCACGTAACCGCGCATCCGCAACCCACCGTCCTTTTCAAGGCGCATCCGGCCTCGGTAAGTTTTTCCGTTCTCAGGGTCGTAGACGGTTCCACCAGTCCACGGCCATTTCCTGTCGGGCTCAAAGTCGAAATTTTTCAGAATGACAAGACCAAGAATAGGGTGACCTCGCAGCTTCGGGTCGCGGTTCTCGCGATCAACCTTGGTCATTCCGGCCATACCCTGCTCGTCATCATCCCGGAATTCAGGGTACTCGAGCCAGACGATCTTGCCGAAATATTTCCTGTTAACCCGCCGGCTATCTAGTCCGCCATCCTGCCCTTTATCCCGCCCATCGTCCTTGTAGATCAGCACCCTGGCAAGCTCTTTCCCTTCCGCCCCTGACAGCCACGTCCCCAGGATCGCGTCTCCCGGCTCGAGGTCATTGTCTTGAGCCACGGCCGAAACAGGAGCGACACAGATGAGTAGGGCCAGCCAGAAAGGGAGAGTCCGCGCGGCCCATGTCATGACATCTGAAAGCAAATTGGAGATTGCACCAAACCCGGTGGTCATAGTACAAAATAATAGCAGAGCAGAATCCAATTGCAGTGCCTGGTATTGGATGTAAAGGAAATATCGAGATTGTCCGACACGCTGCTGGAAATAATTTTCCGAAAAATGTTATACTCCGATTATTAAAAAGTTAGCGATATTCAAGAGTTATGATTTTACCTTGAGAAATAGCCACTTATTAATTCAGGCCGATTATCCTCAACTACTAACCTGAGGGCGTTTATGATGAATGCCACCGGAAAAACCAGAAAAGAGCTCATTAAAGAACTCGAGGCCCTGCGCCGTAAAATGGATGAAACCGGCGCTCTTTCAGGCAAGCAAACAGCTGAAAGAAATCACGCGTTGATTGCCCTCGAGGAGAGTGAAGAGAAATACCGGGCTCTCTTTGACAATATGGCCGAAGGGTTCGCGTATCATCAGATTGTACTTGATGAGAACGGAAAACCGGTGGATTACATCTTCCTCATCCTCAACGAAGCCTTCGAGAAACTGACAGGCCTGAGTAAAAAAGAGACCATTGGGGAAAAAGCCACCGAAGTCCTGCCCGGCATTGACCTTGACGATTTCAAATGGATTGATGTGTACGGCAAGGTAGCGCTTACACAGGAACCTGTGGCTTTCGAGCGGTATTTTGAACCCCTCCTGAGATGGTACTCTGTGACGGCTTATTCTCCGAAGGTGGGGTATTTCGCTACCGTTTTCGAGGACATTACCGACAGGAAAAAAACTGAGAAAATCTTCAGGGAGAGCGAGGAAAGGTATCGTGTGGTTGTTGAGAGTACCGACGACCTTGTAACAATTGTGGATTCGAAGGGCAGATTTATATATGTGAATCACGCCGCCGAAAAGATCCTGGGTGTAAAACCGGATAGATGCGCTGGTTTAAAGGCCTTTGATTTTATCCATCCCGATGACATGGACAAAACGGCAAAGTGGTTTGAGAGTTGCGTCAAAAACGGGATCGTTTCCAGTACTTCTGATAACCGTCAGGTAAACCGTTTGACAGGTGAAACCAGGTATCTTCATTGGACCTCCAATTTCCACTACGACGAGGAGGGCAATGTCAAAAATGTGACCGGTATAGCCCGTGACTTTACTAAGTGGAAGAGATCCGAGGAGCTGCTAAAGGCCAGTGAACAACGTTTCAGGGCCATCGTAACAAACGCACAGGCTATAATATTTATCATCGACATGGATGGTACGTTCCTTCTCTCGGAGGGTAAGGCGCTTTCCCTGCTGGGCCTGAAGCCTGGTCAGGTGGTGGGTCAATCCGTGTATGACCTGTATGCGGACTATCCATCGATTATCCAGGCGGTCAAAGAAACACTCAAGGGAGAAATGATCTCCGATATCATCGATCTTGATGGAATTTTCTTTGATATCTTCTATTCTCCCTACACCGACTCGGATGGGAACATTATCGGCACCATCGGTATGGCCATAGACATAACCGAGCGCAAGAGGTCCGAGGTTGCGCTGGTCAAGAGTGAGCAGATGGCTGCTGTAGGCGAGATCGCCTCGGGCATTGCCCACGAACTAAACAATCCACTGGCCACGATCCTGGGTTGTACCGAGTCTTTGCTCCAACGGTTCGAACAGTACGACCTTTTGCCCGAAAGTGACAGGGAGTTCGTACGGGATTATCTCCTTATGATACTCACGGAAGTCAGGCACTCTGCTAATATCATCCATGATCTGCTGGACTTTTCACGGATAAGACCATTGACTCTGGCCCCTCTCCAGATATCCGACCTGATTCTGTCGACGGTCAACCTCATGGATATACAGAGTCGTTATGGAAATTATATTTTTACCGTTAAATTGAACGAGAATCTGCCGGATATCGTCGGTGATCGAAACAGGCTGAGACAGGTTTTCATTATCCTTCTCACCAATGCCGCTGAGTCGATGAAAAATGGCGGGGAAATACGTGTTACTGCAGGACATGATGCTGTCGGCAAGAAAATATTTATAAAATTTCAGGATGAGGGTGTCGGGATCGACGAAAAGAATAAAGAAAAGATCTTCGAACCGTACTATACGACCAAGATTACCAGGAGAGGCACCGGTCTGGGGCTGCCCATCGCCAAGAATATCATAGAAAAGCACAACGGAACCATCGAAGTTAGCTCCACCCTTAACAGGGGCAGCACAGTTACGGTAAAGCTGCCGGTCTAAGAGTCCAACGTCCAATGCCCGCCCCTGGCTTGAACAGGGGATCAATGTTCAACGGGGGGACTTTGGACCATATGACGCGGGGACCCGGAGACACGTGGAGAACACCGGAGGGGGAGAGTGGGCGAGAGGGGGAGTGGGGGTTAACCCCGAACCCGAGTCCGAACCCGAGTCCGAACCCGAGTCCGAACCCAAGCCCGAACCCAAGCCCGTCATTCCGGAAAAAGCTGTAACGAGGTGTCGAAGTAACGAAGTATCGAGGTAGCGAAGTGTCTAGGTAAAAAAATCCAATTCTCCTCATTCAGGGCGAAGCATACTACCCCTGTTCGTCATTCCGGGCCGAGTGAAACGAGTACCCGGAATCCAGCATTTAAAGCGACGAAAGCGGCCTCACCCTAGATCGCTACGCTCACTCAAGCCGCGAAGCTCGCAAAGAAGGTCAAAGGTTAACTTACCACAGGGTCACCCTTTGACCAGGCTTCCGCCTACGCCAAAGCTACGGTGTATCATTCCAGGGACGGCCCGTCAGGAGAAACCAGGCGTTACGGTAACTGATATTGTGTTTCGCATTGTCCGACAGGTCACGCATGATGAGGCGGGCGTTTTCGATGCGTTCCAGAAGGTATTGCTTGTTCTGGCGATTGGCGGGACCGTAATCCAGCCCTGTCACGAATCGATCGCTGAACTCCTCGAGGATATTTCTGTAGGCTTGAATTAAAGTGTTCTTCTGTTTTTTTGGCGGACACGTTTTCCCAGATAATGGTATCCAGGATTTTCTTCCCGCACTTGTATCTTCTGCTGGGCTCACCTGTGGAGATATCAAAGTAGAGATTGGGATATGTTTCCAGCAGGCGTTTGATCAGGGAAGGGCCGAAACGCCGCTCCTTCTCAGGGTATCGGATCTGACCGAAATGAGCCCAGATCACCTTGGCGCCGGGATATTTTGCGAGCATCTCTTCCAGGGCACCGATCGGGATATCTTCAGGCTCATGATGGATGGACAATGGTACGCCAGTTTCGGCCGATAGTTTGAACACTCTGTGGCCGTTAATGCCGTTGATGGGGACATGAACGTCCCTGTCGGTCCTGCCGGCCTTGCACTGGGCGCCTGACATATAATGCCTGAACTCTATCTCGCCGATGAACGGATAATCGCCTCCCCGTACATGCTCTTCGAGTTGATCGACAAAATGCCGCGCCTTGCCCCCCTTCTGACGCCACCAGTTCTGGTTTCCACCCTTGTTCGTCGTGAGGATAAAACGATCGGGATATTTGTTCACTATTTCGTGGATAAAATATCCCCAACGGTAGCCTTTTGTATGGGCATCTTCAGGAGCTTCGTAACCGCTGAATGAAATGAGGGCGACTCCCTCTTCATCCATAACCTCTTTAGTCCAATCCAGGACCTTTGATGCCTTTTCCGGGGGGAGAAAGGAAAGCATGTCTACAAGGGGGACGGTACCCTCATCGAGAAATAATTGAATCCTGGTTCGCCACTGTTTCTCGATCTGCTCTCGGGAGTGAACTATCCTGACCGGGCTGTCGGCGTTCGCAGGGAGAGAAGGGGAAAGCATGGAGGTGATAATCATCGAACTGAAAACGATGAAAAGAAGTATGCGATTCAATCTGCAGGCACCCATGCGATACCATTGGACCTTCACCGGGAATTTGATCTGTGATCGGGAAGATGTGCTGGACATGGTATTAGACTAAATCATAGCAGGGTAAATTAGCAAGATTATCGGAGCACTCTCGAATGGAATCGGTGATAAGTGCCAAGTGAAAACGATTAATATTAAAATGTCCTACTCTTACCTATCTCTTATCTCTCAGCCCTGATCAGTTCCCGAACTCATCAATCCTGTCCAGAGCTTGTTCAATGTCAGCCCGTTGATTGTAAAGGTGGGGAGAAAACCTCACAAAATCCTTTCTCGCAGAAACCATAACCTTGGCCGCCTTGAGTTTTCGAGCCAGTTCGGACGGGTCCTTCCCCGGAAATCGTGCGGCCACAATGGAGGTCTGCTCCGCCTCATTGCGAGGCGAGATAATTTCCACTTTGCGCTCTTGGAGCCCTTCGATCAGCAAATTGGCCAGATATTTGTTGTACGAAAAAATGCGCGCCACACCGATATCCACAATGTATTCTATAGAGTGCGCCAAGCCTATTGCACAGCCAAAAGCCATTGTACTGTACTCAAAACGTTGTGCCGTTGCCGGGAACTCGACCCGGTCCGCCTGAAGGTCCCACATGTCTTTATGGCTGCGAAATCCTACCAATCCCGGGTCCAGCTGATCCTGCAGGTGAGGCGCGAGGTACATCACCGCAGCGCCGAACGGTCCGCAAAGCCACTTGTAGCCGCCGGTGACCAGGGCATCCACACCGCATGCCGGTGCATCTATCGGAACGGCTCCGGCAGATTGCGTCGCGTCTACCACCAGGAGAGCGTTATGATCATGCGCCACATCCGCCAGCTCTTTCAAGTCATAGCGCTGCCCGCCACTGTACTCAACGTGCGAAACGCACACAACAGCAGTGCGGTCATCGATGAGTTGGATCACGTCATCCGGATCGGCATAGCTGTTTTTACCTTCAGCCAGCCTGACCTCACAGTTCGTGTGCCTTGCCACGCGAAGCCAGGGATAGAGGGTGCTTGGAAATACGATATCCGTACTGACCACGTTAGTTCCCGACTCTGGCGCGACCGCCCAGGCCAGGGAGCTGATAAGTTCCGTTGCGCTGGAGCCTGCCGCAATATCCTCTGGCCGGGCATTAAAAAGACGTGCGGCGGCCCTGTGCAAGTCACCGAATACAGCTGCTTCAGCAGCTTCATCAAAGTTAATACTGCCGTTTTCCGCAAGGTCTTTTTGCCACTCGGTAATAGCCTTGTCAGCGCCCTGGTACATCAAGGCGACATTAGCCGCATTCAAATATGTACACTTTTCGCTTGCGGGAAAATCTTTGGGATCGACAAGGGAATCCATTAGCATTTCCTTTTTAAGCCAGTTGGATTGTTACTTGAATTGTACCCTATCCGACTGGGTGATTCCCAGTGTATCTGTCTCCCAATTGGATCTTGGATTGCCTGAACTTGCTTCTCCATCATCCTGTTTGCCACAGCTTTGGCGAAGAGTGAAGCTCGAAACGCTACGGAGGGAGCCGGGAGGGAACAGTCCGAAGCTGGAAAGCAGGTATTGGTGCAGGCGGATAAAATAGGAGCGCAGGTCTTGCCCCCTGGCAAAAACTGGAAAGATCCCACAGCGGTTCCCTCACTGTTTTAATCAAGATTGATTTTCTCCTGTCATTTCATATAAACTGGATTCCAAGCTGGGGGGGGCCGGCTTGCCTGGCGACCTTCCTTGTAACCCTTCCTGGTCGGCAGCCATAACTGACGGCGGTTTTTTCAAGGGAGGTTGTCATGAGGAAGCGCTTCTCTCTTTTCCTTCTCGTATCAATTCTTTTTACTGGCCTGATCGCAATCTACAGCTGCGGCGGCGGTGGTGGCGGTGGAGGGTCATCCGGGGGAGGGATCACCCTGGCATCGGTGACGCCCTTGTATTCCGGCAGCGGAGCCGACTGGAACGACTACGTCAAGAACGACGGACTGACGATCTTTGAGGCCACGGACACAGCGGCCACCGGGACAGAAACCGGGGGCTATGAAGCGCTCATCCACGGCGGTGAGATGAGAGCGGTCGCTGTCACCGGGAAGTCGATCTGTACGGGGCTTACCGCTTCGGATTCCAGAAACGCCTTTGCCTGGGGCTGCGACGCGAGCACAGACCCTGTCAGAATGGTGTCCACGGGTCTGGCGGCTGGGAAATACCTCTCCGACCTCATCGATTTCACATCCGGTTCATGGAGAAACATCTCGGTCACAGTAAGTGAAAACGGCACCGTCTATGGAACGGCCCCAGCCTCCGCCTGGTGGGGCAATCCCATCGTGACAGATAACGATGGAGGCGTTCTGGCAACTGTTGGTAATATCTATATTGTAAAATCCTCGGCACTCACAAACCGTTACGAGATTAACAATGACAAAATCGCTCTTGTTGTACAGCCTGGCGTAACAATGCAGGGCCCTCAATTAGGTGACAGCATCATTATCACAAACAGTAGGCGCCGCTTTATCTGGTTCGAGGGCAAAATTGACGCTTCTGGTGACAGCGAAGGGATTGGATGGAACACAGACTTTTCGGTATTGCGGGGGGTGGAAGTCTACAATGCGGACACCGGGTCGAGTCCGAGAGGGATAACCTTGAGCGTCTCTTCAAACAGCAGGTATGAAAATATATATATTCACGATATAGCAGGTGACGGTATTTACGCCAACATCTTGTCAGACAGCAGAATTTCAGACCTTGTATTAAAAGATAATACCCTGGCGGGCCTTTTCTTAAATTGGTCACAGGACAATTCGATCTCCAATATCAGTGCTTACTCGAACTCGTTTCACGGTGTATATCTACAGGGATCGGACGATAACGAATTGGAAAATATAGAGGCATACGGCAATGGAGACGCAGGTGTCCTGCTTTCGGAATCACTCAGAAATACGGTCAAAGGAGTTAAATCAGCGAACAATATCGGCAATGGAGTTGAAGCATCTTTTTCAGCCAACAGCAATGCCCTGTCACAGATAATTGCCAGCAATAATAACAGGGGTGTTGTCGTTGATGACTCTGTTGATAACACATTTTCGGATATCACTGTTTTTAATAACCAGTTTGATGGGTTTTATCTCTCCACAGCGACGAACAGTTTTGTGTCCAATGTTACAGCAACCAACAACGGATACGCGGGCCTTTATCTTTTAAACTCATCAAATAATACATTGGCGAATTTGAGTGCGGTCAACAATGCCACTGCAGGTGTGGATATTAATCAGTCGACGAACAACGTGTTTTATAATATTGACGGTTTCGTAAAAAGTCATGCGGCGGTTTTTACTGTTAATTGGTGGCCGGTGTGTAGTTGAAATATCATTCTTCTCATATCAGCTATATTTGGCAACAATAGCTCTTTGACAACGCTAA
>Ga0114923_10001907_pt1 | contig 14279 bp, 10 predicted proteins | sample SumtaG_FD_89578 | JGI IMG/M metagenome (GOLD analysis project Ga0114923, IMG submission 89578) | Deep subsurface microbial communities from Indian Ocean to uncover new lineages of life (NeLLi) - Sumatra_00157 metaG | ecosystem: Environmental > Aquatic > Marine > Oceanic > Sediment | place: near...
GAAGAATCATCTTAACATCCTTTTTTATTTGACGAAAAATAAAAAAGTATCCATTATAAAAATATGGTCAAGAAGAAAAAAGAACTAAAATCAGTAGAAGAGATTTTTAATTTAAAGGGTAAAATTGCCGTAATAACCGGAGGCATGGGAATGTTGGGGACAGAATTTACAAAGGCTTTAGTAAAAGCTGGGGCTAAGGTTGCCATTTATGATATTATTGGAAAGCCGAATGAAATTTTAGCTAAAATTTCCAAATATTTCCCAGTTAAATTCTTTAAGGTTGATATTACAAAGAAAGATAAAGTTAAATCAGCAACCCAGAGAGTGGAAAAAATGTGGGGCATTCCCCATATTTTAATTAATAATGCCGGAATAGATGCTGTACCAAAAGAAGGATCAAGTCCTTTCGAGAACTATCCCTTAGATTCATTTTTAAAGATTTATGAATCCCATGTTATAGGTGCCATTAATTGTTGTCAGGTAATAGGAGCTAAGATGGCAAAACTAAAAAGGGGTTCAATTATTAATATTGCTTCTCACTATGGAATAAATCCGCCTGACCAAAAAATTTACGAATATAGAATTAAAGACGGGAAGAAACCATTTTTTAAACCATTAGCTTATGGTATTGCCAAAGCTTCTCTAATTTATCTCACAAAGTACTTAGCTGCTTACTGGAAAGATAGGGTAAGAGTTAATTCCTTGGCTCCGGGAGGAGTTTATAAAGGCCATGACCATCGGTTTGTTAAAGCCTATAGCGATAAGACTCTCTTGGGGAGAATGGCAAGAAAAGATGAATATAATGGAGCTATTTTATTTTTGGCTTCTGATGCTTCATCTTATATGACAGGTTCAACTTTGATTATTGACGGAGGTTGGACTGTGTGGTAAACTCATGACTATGAAAATTAAAAATCAAATATTGGATAAGGCAAAGAAAGTAAAGGCAATTGTTTTTGATGGAGACGGCGTTTTTTTTACTGGTAGAGTGTTTATTAATAATCAGGGGCAAGAATATCTAAAAGAAAGAAGCCATATAGATGGTCAGGGTATTTCTCTCTTAAGGGATGCGAATTTAAGAATTGCTGTAATAAGCAGTGAAAAAACTGGATTTTTAGAAGGAGTAGGTGAGAAGCTAAATAATCTTCCATCAGTTAAAGCAGGTAAATGGGAGCCTATTGCAATTTTTACAGGCCCCCAAGGAAAACAAAAATTAGATACAATTGAGAAATGGTTGAAAGAAATTAATATCTCTTGGGATGAAACAGCTGTTATGGGAGATGATTTATCTGACTATCAGTTACTAAAAAAAGCAGGATTGGCAGCAGCTCCCGCTCAAGCAGAGGATATTATAAAGGAAATTTGTGATTTTATTTCAGAAAGAAAAGGAGGTAACGGAGCAATCAGGGATTTTTCTAATTTCATTTTAAAAACAAAAGGTATTGATGTAGTTAATTTAAAATTAAGATAAAATTTTTGTGATGAGTAAAACTCATCTTTTTTTTATGCCTGAAAAAAGATTTTTAAACTTTATTAATGGAGAATTTACAGAGTCTAAATCTGGTCAGTTTTTCCCAAATATTAATCCGGCAAACAAGGAAGAGGTTTTAGGTTATTTCCCAAAGTCTGATGCCAGAGATGTTAGTTTGGCAGTAAAAGCTGCAAAAGAAGCTCTTTCTTCCTGGAAAAATACTCCTTCCCCAAAAAGAGGAGAATTTCTATACAAGATAGTGAGACTGATAGAAAACAGGAAAGAAGAGATAGCTGATGTTATTGTAAAAGAAATGGGAAAGACAAAAAAAGGAGCCTTAGGAGATGTTCAGTCAGGGATTAATATGGCTTTATATATGGCAGGTGAAGGAAGAAGATTATATGGAAAAACCACCTTCTCTGAGTCTGATAGAAAGTGGGCTCTAACAAGAAAAGAACCTGTAGGGATATGCGGTCTAATTACTCCCTGGAATTATCCAATGGCTAATATTTCCTGGAAAACCTTCCCGGCTTTAATCTGCGGCAATACAGTGATTTTAAAGCCAGCTGAAGATACTCCTCAGACAGCTCAAATCTTCGCTGAAATTATAAAGGAATCAGGTTTACCAAAAGGAGTTTTTAATTTAGTTCAGGGTCTGGGGGAAGAGGCAGGAGAAGCCCTGGTTTTGAACCCTGATGTTAATCTAATTTCTTTTACAGGTTCTACTGAAATAGGGAAAAGAATTAACAAACTCTGTGCTGATAAATTAATAAAGGTTTCTCTGGAGATGGGAGGTAAAAACGGAGTTTTAGTTTTGAAAGACGCAGATATTGATAAAGCTGTAGAGAGTGTAGCTCTAGCTGCCTTTACTATGGCAGGACAAAGATGTTCAGCCACAACGAGAGTAATTATTGAAAAAGACATTTACGATATCTTTTTGGAAAAATTGATTAAAAGAGCCAAAGAATTAAAGATTGGTTCAGGTGACAAGGAAGATACAGATATTTGTCCTGTTATTAATCAAAAACAATTAGACAGAATTTCAAATTATGTTGAGTTAGGTAAAAGAGAAGGAGCTAAACTAATACTAGGAGGTGAGGCTTTAAATGAAGGAATTTATAGTAAAGGTTTTTACCTTCCCTCCACTATCTTTACAGATGTTTCTTCTGGAATGAAAATTTGGAGAGAAGAAATTTTTGGTCCAGTACTGTGTGTTGTAAAATGTGATTCTTTTAAAGAGGGGATAGAACTTTTAAATGATGCTGATTATGCTTTGACCAGTTCAATCTATACCAAGAATATAGATTTGGCTTTAGAGGGATTAGAGAAGGTAGAATCAGGGGTTTGTTATATCAATTCTCCTACCTTTGGTTCTGAAGTACATTTGCCTTTTGGAGGATTTAAAAAATCAGGAAGCGGGTATTTTGAAGCAGGGGGAGCAATTGAGGTTTTCACCCGTCAAAAAACAATTTACATAAATTATCAAAAATGAAAAAAAAGCTATTTTTTTTAAAATCAGATTTTGATTTGGTTAAAAATTCCTCTTTGGATGAGGTTAAAAAACTATCTCTTATTTCAGAGATGGTTCGTTATAATACCTTAGTAATAATTTTAATAGCTAATTCAGGACATTTAGGAGCTTCTTTAAGCCCCGTTGAAGCATTGAGTGTTTTATATCACAAGATAATGGAGGTTTCTCCCAAAGATCCAAGGAAGGAAAAAAGAGATGTTTTTATTCTATCAAAAGGTCATGCAGGTCCAACTGTATACTCTGTTTTAGCTTCTCTGGGTTATTTTTCAGAGAAATTTTTGCACAGGTATAGAAAGCTAAAGGGTTTAGGAGGCCATGTTAGCTTGGAGACAAGAGGTATTGAAGCTAATACCGGTTCTTTGGGAATGGGAATCTCTAAAGCTAAAGGTCATGCTTTAGCAATGAAAAAGAAGGGTTTAAAGAATAAAGCTTTTGTAATGGTAGGCGATGGAGAACTGCAAGAAGGTCAGAACTGGGAAGGTTTACAGTCGGCCCCTGCTTTTAAATTGGGAAATTTAGTTTTATTAGTAGATAAAAACGAAGTTCAATCTGATAAAAAGGTAGATGACCTTCTACCAATGCCGTCTATTGAAGAGAAACTTTCTTCTTTTGGCTGGAAGGTTTTTAAAGTTAATGGCCATGATATAAAAAAACTAATTAAGATTTTTTCTTCTTTAAATTACCAAAATAAAACTCCAAAAGCCATAATTTTAAAGACCATAAAAGGGAAAGGAGTTTCTTTTATGGAGCACACAAAAACCTTTAAAAAGAAGGGGAAACTTTATAATTGGCACGATAAAGTACCTGATGAGAAAAAATTTAAAGTAGCTCTAAAAGAAGTCCAAGAAAGGATTAAAAAATTAACTAAAGACATTAAAACAACCAAAAGATTCTTTCCAGAAATTGAAACTTATTTTAAAAAAGAAAAGATTAATTTCGCAAAAGAATCTGTTGTCGAAGGTTTTTCTCGTGCTTTGGTTAAATTAGGCAAGAAAAACAAAAACATAGTTGTTTTAGATGCTGATTTGGCGGGTCCTTGCGGTTTAAAACCTTTCGAGAAGAAATATCCTAAAAGATTTATTGAAATGGGAATTGCTGAACAAGATATGGTTTCTACAGCAGGAGCTTTAGCTCAGCAAGGATTTTTGCCTGTTGTAAATAGTTTCGCAGCTTTTTTGACCTCCAGAGCCAATGAGCAAATTTTTAATAATCAAACAGAAGGTAAAAAAATAATCTATGTCGGTCATTTAGCTGGCCTTCTTCCAGCCACCCCAGGAAAATCCCATCAGTCTTTAAGAGATATAGCTTTAATGAGAACAATGCCAAATTTAATTTTAGCTGAGCCTTGCAATAGTCAGGAAGCAGAAGAAATATTTAATTTTTTGGTTGAGAATGTTAACGAAGGAGCTTACTTTAGACTGGTTATAATGCCGGGTTTGGGAGAGATAGTTTTACCCAAAAACTATAAGGTTGATTTGGGTAAAGGAGCGGTTTTAAAAGAAGGTAAAGACATAGCCTTGATTTCTTACAGCCCTATTACTCTTCCTATATTATTGGAGACATCAAAACTCTTAGCTAAAAAGGGAATTTCAGCTAAGATTGTTAACTTTCCTTGGTTAAACAGAACAGACTTTGGTTGGTTTAAAAAAGAACTTTCTAAAATTCCACTATGGGTAGTGGTTGAAAATCATATAACATACGGCGGTTTATCTGAAGAGATTAAAAAGTTGATAAAAAAACACCCTCAGCTTAAGAGAGTGAAGTTAGAGAGTATTGGAATCAATAAAATTGCTCGTTCAGGCCAGATACTTGAGATTTTAAAATATTATAACTTAGATTCTCAATCTTTGTCTAAGAGAATTTTAAAACTTTTAGATTAACCAGCGGCGGGGCCACCTTAAGGCCTCTAAAGGAATAATTTTATCTTTTGGGATATCAGCTTGAGCTACCTTTCCTATTAAGTCTCTCATTAAGGCAGGCTTTATCCCAGATCCGGGTCCCTTTACGCAAACCATATCTGCTGTTATAACAGTTCCTTTTTTAATCTTTATTTTTGAGGCAATGCTTTTTGCAAGCTTCTCTCTTATTGGTTTTAATTCTTTAAACATTATCTTTTTTGGTTCTCCTTGGATTTTTTCTATTCTTTTGATTTCATCTATTAATTCTTTTAACTCCTTGGGCTCAAGGCTGGCTGAATGATCAGAACCTCTCATTGTTTTATCCAAGGTAAAGTGGCGTTCAATAATATGAGCTCCCATACTAACAGCTGCCAAAGTCGGCAGATAGCCCATTTCGTGTCCGGAATAGCCAAAAGGAAGGGGTTTGTATCTGTTTTTTATAACATTCATAAAGCTGAGGTTTACTTTTTCATCTTCACAGGGGTAAAGGGATACACAATGGAAGATTGCTAAGCGATAATTTTCTCTTAAAATAGTTTTTACAGCTTCATCAATCTCTTCTAACGTGTTCATTCCAGTTGAAATTAAAACTGGCTTATCTTTTTTAGCCACGTATTTAAGTAAAGGTAGATTAATAAGGTCAGCTGAAGGAATTTTGTAAGCATCTACTTCCAGCTTTTCCATAAAATCAGCACTTATAAAATCCCAGACGCTGGCAAAGAATAAAATGCCGACTTTACTGGCATAGTCTTTTAATTCCTTGTATTGTTTAGCTGAGAACTCAAGCTTTTTTTTATGTTCTCCATAGGTGGGAGCAAAGGCGTTTGGTGAATTATAGGGCATTTCTAACCACTCTTTAATTAAAATTTCTTCTGGATTCCTTTTTTGAAACTTCACTGCATTAGCTCCAGATTTTTTAGCTTCCATTATAAGTTTCTTTGCAGTGCTTAGATTGCCGTTGTGATTAATACCGATTTCAGCGATTATAAAAACAGGCCTTTCATATCCCAGATAGGTTCTTCCTATTTTGACTTTATTTGGTAATCCTTTTAATAAATTCTTAATTTTTTGTTTTAAAGTCATATTATTGAAATTATTTTAAACTATTTCTTATAATACTATTTGTTGATTTGTAGTCAAGATTTGATATCATTAAGACTATGAGGAAAATAGTCTATATACTAAGCTCAGCTCATTCAGGCTCAACTCCATTAAGTCTTGTTTTAGCTAATCATCCTAAAATATTAGCTCTGGGAGAGATTTATACCTGGTTAAGCAAGGGAAGATTTCATGAAAATTATGAAGATCCAGAGCAGCCCTGTTCCTGCGGCAAAACAATGGCAAAATGCGATTTTTGGAAAGATTACCAGGATTTTCATAAAAAACACAGATATGACGGTTTTTTATTAAAATACAAAGAGGTTATGAGTTTAGTCCAAGAAAAATATGGAGAAGATACAATTATTGTTGATGCTTCAAAAGAAACTCTTCCTTTGGCAGAAATTTCAAAACTGCCTAATGTTGATATAAAAGTTATTTTTCTCTTAAAAGATTTAAGAAATCTTGTTGTTTCCCGGAGAGAAAAACGAAAAAGGATTGGAAGAAAGACAAGACTAGCTATAATCGATGTTTTAAGGTGGTTCCGAGCGAATCAAAAGCTTAAAAAATTCTTAGAAAATGGTAATTATAATTTCTTTCAGGTAGGTTACGAGGAGGTCTGTCTCTATCCTCGCTATATTTTACCTAAGATTTGTAATTTCATTGGTATTGAATTTAGAGAAGAAATGTTGAAACCTGCTGAGAACGAAAGGGCTCATTATGCAGCGGGTAATAGAATGAGGTATCAAAAAGATAAAAAGCAAGGTATATTTTACGATAATCGTTAGTTTAAAGATTGGCCTGTTAACTTTGCCTTGTCCCTCTTATACCCGATTTTTAAATGGAATGAAGAGAATGTCTACAAAAATACTAAAGATTACTTATGGAATAAGTAATCTTAAGAAGATATTAAATTCTTTTCACTAAAAATAGAGAAAGTAAGAAACTAATAAAAGAACTAATAACTCTTCCAATTATTATTCCCCAGATTCCATAAGATAAAACTAAGACAAGCATAAAACCTGTTTTTGCAATTTTGGAAAAGATGGTTAAAATATATCTTTCTTTTATAGCCATTTTTGAGTTAAGGGCAGTCACTGGTAAGCCAGTAGGTATTAATAAAGAAAGAGCAAAGACTTGAGAATAAAAAACTGAATTTGAGTAGTTAGGAAGAAATAATTTATAGAAAAGAGGAGCTAAAAGAATATAAATTATCATTATTAGAAATCCCAAAACTATTAATTGGAAAACCTTTTTTAAAAAGGTTTTTTTAAGTTCTTCTTTACTTCTCTTGCTGAATTTAGGAAAAGCCAAGGCTGGTATAATATTTAAAAAACTGGTTATTTCTTCAACGGGATAAATAGCAAAAGAATAAACAGCTAATTCCATAGCTCCTAAAAAGTGAAAGATTAAAATCTGGTCTAATCTTTGGACAATACTTCCTATCACCCCCATTAAGCTTAAGTGCTTTCCATGGGTGATGGTTTTTTCATCCTCTTTTTTATTTGGTTTTAGTTCTTTTTCTACTCGGTCATAAAGAGTGAAATCGATAAAAGCTGGAACAAAAAAATAAATAGCGGTTAAAATAATAAGACTTAAGCTTGTTGAGGAGTTAAGTTTTGTTATTAAGATTGTCCCTAAAACGAGAGCTAGGGCTGAAATTAGACGGTTAAAACTAATGTATTGAGACTTGGTTTTGAATAGTCTGCGTCCGGTTAAGATAGAGCTATAAATTTTAAAAGCATAAAAGAAGGGAAATAAAAGAGAAATTACTAAGAGAGGAATTGGCAAAAGCTCATTTCCTCTAAAATAATAATAAACAGCTAAAATAAAAGCTGTTAAACTTCCTAATGCTCCATATTTTATTTTTAACTTTGATATTTTATAGAATCCTCCTTCAAAACCACGGGCAACAGCCTGAGTTAGAGCTGTTCCCATTCCGGTTAATGAAAACATTGCTAGGATTGCAGCTAAAGATAATAAGTACTTATAGTTTCCAAAGGTGGTAGGGTCTAAAAAATTAGCGTAAGCTACAGCTAATAAAAAAGAGCCTCCAGTAGAGACAATTCTTATAATACTTAACCAGAATCCTCCTTTTACCAAATAGATATTATCGGTTTTAGTATACTTTTCAGCATCTTTTAGAAAACGATAAATCTTGTTCTTGAGAATGCCAATAAATTTCATTAAGCTTCAATAAACTTATTGTCTTCTAAATATTTAATGATTTTTTTTACACATTCATTAGGCAACAGACTGTCTGTATTCAATTCTATTTCAGGGTTTTTTGGAGGTTCGTATGGGTCAGAGATTCCGGTAAAGTTTTTAATTTCTCCTAACCTCGCTTTTTTATATAATCCCTTTGTATCTCTTTTCTCGCAAACCTCAAGAGGAGCATTGGTAAAAACTTCTATGAAATTAGGTAATTCATCTCTTAATCTTTTCCTTATCTCTATATAGGGTGAAATAAAAGAAGCTATTACTCCTACTCCATTTTTACTCAAGAGTTTTGAAACGAAACCAACTCTTTTTATGTTTTCTTCCCTGTCTTCTTTTGAGAATCCAAGATCTTTACTTAAATGCTTTCTTACTATATCACCATCTAATCTTTCTATTTTGAATTTTCTTTCTTTAAGGATGTTGTATACTCCATCAGCTACAGTAGTTTTTCCAGACTGTGGTAGGCCTGTAACCCATAAAACAAAACCTTTTTGATTTTTGTTTTTTTGATTGTACATATTGTCTACTAATGAATTTAAACTGGTTGTTAAAAAATTATATACCTCAGGCCGAATTATATATTCTGGAGGCTGCTCTTTGTTTTTTATCTTGTTTCTTAATTTTGTGCCTGAAAAGGAAACTTTTTCCTCATCAGGGTATTCATTTAAAAATGTATGTTGTTTCCTTTGTGGATTGTATACAGCTTCAGGATATTTCAAGATATTAATACCTATTTCTTCTTTTTCAAAGTTATCAAAGATGTTTTGAGCGTCAAAGGGACCGTAATAATTTCCTACACCAGCATGGTCTCTTCCTATAATAAAGTGTGAGCAACCAAAATTTTTTCTGACCAAAGCGTGAAAAATTGCTTCTTTAGGTCCTGCATATCTCATTCTAAAAGGTAAGATTCCCAAAAAGACCCTGTTTTTTGGATAGTATTTGTTAATTAAAATTTCATAAGCTGCTAAAATATATTCATCTTTAAAATCGTCTGTCTTTTTTTTACCTATAACAGGATTTATAAATAGACCGTCAACTTCTTTTAGAGCTTGTTTTTGCAAAAATTCATGACCTCTGTGAGGCACATTTCTTGTTTGGAAACCTACAACACTATTCCATCCTCTTTCTTGGAAAATTTGTCTGGTTTCCGATGGGAAAAAATCATACTCTGGAAAAATTTCTTTTTTGTCGTTTAGTAACTTTATATCTCCCCCAACCAAGTAATTTTCCATTTTGTAAACGCTTTTTACTCCAGGGTGATTTCTGTCTAAAGTGCCGTAAACATTTTTTGCGAAAAAATCTTTGTCGTTTGAGTAAAACTCAATATTTTCTAATAATCCCAAAGGTTCTCTGTTTTCGTTATACAAAAAGAGAGTATTTTCATTCTTTAAAATCTCGTATTCCTCATCAGAAACATCCAAGACAATAGGAATAGACCATACTTCTCCATTTTGAAGATGCATTTCAGAGACCACGCTCTGAAAATCTCTCTTTCTTAAAAAACCAGAGAGAGGAGAATAGAGCCCCCTGGCTATGTTTTTTAGTTCTTGGATTTTCTCTTTATCTAAGACTAAAAACTTAAAATTCCCTATATTTTCTAAGGTTTGTTTTTTTTCCTGGTTAGATAAAACTCTATTTATTAATTTTCCGCCGTGTGGAAGAATCATATTTATAGAGACTTATAAATAAAATTATCTTTCTTTTGTTTTTTAAAGTGCCCTTTAATATCAATAAGTACTGGAGGGGAAGAGCTGATTTTTTTTAAATCAGTTAAAGATAGATTTTTAAACTGGTTATGGACTACGGCTAAAACTGTTGAATCAAATTTTTTATTATCTTGAGATAAATTAGAGACAGGAGTTATTCCAAAGAGTTTTATTTCTTCTTTAGTTAAGACAGGGTCGTAGCCAAAGACCTTACAGTTTTTACTTTTTAATCTCTTGATAGTATTTTCTATTCTTGAATTCCTATAATCCCTGCAATTTTCTTTGAAAGTTAAACCCATTATTAATATCTTGGAATTTTTAATTTTCTTTTTAGCTTCCTTTAAGGCTTGAAATGTTAAATCAGCTACGTAATAGGGCATATATTCATTAATTCTTCTGCCAGCTAAAATGACTTCTGGATTATATCCTAATTTTTTGGCTACATAGGTTAGGTAGTGAGGATCTTTGGGAATACAATTCCCTCCTACCAAACCTGGTTCAAAGTATTGAATGTTCCATTTGGTAGCCGCCGCTTTCATTACTTCCTTGATATCTAAATCCATTTTTGAGAAAATTAGAGAGAGTTCGTTAGCTAAAGCGATATTCAAATCTCTTTGGATATTCTCAATTACTTTAGCAGCTTCAGCAGTCTTAATATTTGGAGCTTTATATAAGCCTGCTTTACAAATCAGGGCGTAGACTTTTTCTACAATTTTGAGTGTTTTTTTATCCTGGGCTGAAATAATCTTTACTATACTCTTGACTGTATGTTTTTTGTCTCCTGGATTAATTCTTTCTGGTGAATAACCTAATTTAAAGTCTTTTCCTGATTCAAATCCTGAATATTTTTCAATAATCGGTCCGCAGACTTCCTCTGTAACTCCAGGGTAAACAGTTGATTCAAAAACCACTATTGTTCCTTTTTGGAGATTTTGACCAATAGTTTTTGAAGCTGATTTAATATAGCTTAAATTCGGTCTTTTAAATTTATCTATTGGGGTGGGTATAGCTGCTATTATGAAATTTGATTTTTTTAATTCCTTTGGGTCAAAAGTATACCTTACCTTAGACTCTATTAAATCCTTTTTCTCAACTTCATCAAGATTGTCATAGTTTTTCCTTAATTCCCTCACTCTTTTTTTGGATACGTCAAATCCCAAAACAGGGGCAATTTTAGTTTTGCCAAAAGAGACGGCCAGTGGAAGGCCAACATATCCTAATCCTACTACTGCTAATTCCACATTTTTTAATTGTTTTTTCATAATAATTAATTGAAATTCTTAAATCTTAGTCTTGCCTAAAAAATAATTGAAATGTTCTAAGCAAGATGCCTATATCAAGCAATAAGGTTCTATTTTTTAGATAATATAAATCATACTCAAATTTCTCTTTGCTGTCCATAACAGATCTTCCATACCTGAATTTTATCTGTGCCCAACCGGAAAATCCAGGCTTTATAATATGACGTAAATGGTAGTGGGGAATTTCTTTTTCTAATTTTTCAACAAACTCTGGTCTTTCCGGTCTAGGCCCTATCAAAGAAATATCACCCTTCAAGACATTTATCATTTGGGGGAGTTCGTCAAAGTGAAACCTTCTTATAAATTTTCCGACTCTGGTTATTCTTTTATCTTCTCTTTTAGCCCAGACAGCTTGTCCTTTTTCAGCTCCCACCATCATTGATCTAAATTTGTATAATTTGAAAGACTGTCTGTCTTTTCCAATTCTTTGCTGGGAATAAAAGACAGGTCCCTGGTCGTCTAACTTGATAAATATAGCTATTAAAACCCAAAGAGGCAGGCTTAAGACGAGTATTAAACCAGATACAATAATATCAAAAAAACTCTTAACTTTATCAAAGAAGCCTTTTTCTCCTTCTTTCAGATTTTCTAAAAACCAAGTCTGCGAAACCATTGACAAGGGAACCTTTTGGATAACCAATTCGTAAGCTTTTGTAAAATCTAAGAAATTCACCTTAGTTGGAAGGAAAAAATAGAGAGCTTTTAACATTTTAGGGTCAGATTCAAAGTTTTCAGTAAAAATTACAGTATCAATGCTCCTTTCTTGAATTTGGGATAAAATATCTTTTTCTAAATCTATTGGAATCAATTTATATCCTAAATAGGGCCGTTGATTGATTTCTTGTTTTAGATTTTCTATTTCAACTCCCTCTCCCGCTATTGCTACCCTGTTTGCAAAATGGACAGAGAATAGAGAATAAAAGAATTGACGCCAACCCAAAAACAAAAACCCAAAAATCAAAACATTTAAGATTAGATTAGTTTTAGGACTGATTCCAAAAAAAGGCAAGGAATAGAAAAAAAGCATCCCTAAAATTAAACCAGCTATAATAGCTCCTAAAACCCGAGTGTAGAAAGATAGCTTTGTTTTAATTAGATGAAGGTCATAGAGACCTGCAACATAAAATATTATTATCCAGAAGAAGTAAAGAATGGAAAAGGGCAATAGGTGCAAAAGAAAAATTTCTAAATTAAATTCGCTTAGAAACCTTAAAAATAAAGTTAAGAAAAGAGAGATATAGAGGAAAAAAACATCTCCTAAAAACAGAATAAATTTTTTAAGAGTTACAGTGTTTGACATAGAGTTCTTTAAAAACGATAATACGATTATTAAGTGTAGGATAAAAAGGGGTAAAAATCAACCCTTTTAAGCTTTTTGGCTGGTTGTTTTTAATAACCGTAGGTTGTCAAAAAATTTAGCGAGGGTGATATAATTTACAAATATCTATTTATTAACTAAAATAGAAAGATAAATAGTAAAATGAGCAAACGTTTTAGGCAAAGTAAATACCGCTCTTTGGAGAACTTCTGTCTTTCCATGATTAAATGGGGGACTTATTTGATTTTATTTACCCCTTTAATAATATATAGGGGTTCCTTTTTTCCTTTTGTCACTCCAAAGACTATTTATTTCAGAATTTTAGTGGATATTATTTTAGCCTTCTATTTGGTCTTAATAATATTTATTCCCCGTTATAGACCCAAATTTAATATTTTATCTCTTTCAATCTTTCTTTTTGTGGCAGTAATGATTTTATCGGCTATATTTGGCGTTAACTTTGAAAGGAGTTTTTGGAGTACTTATGAGAGAATGACGGGTATTCTTACCTTTCTTCATCTTTTAGCGTTTTTCTTTATCTTAACCAGTGTTTTTAAGAAAAGAGAAGATTGGGATAAAATACTTTCTGTTTCAATCATGGTTGGAATATTTCTTTGCTTTTATATTTTGGGCTCTGGAGGAAAAGAAATATCTACTAGGGGGGGAGGTACAATCGGTAATACTTCTTTCATGGGAGCTTATCTTTTATTTGATGTTTTCTTTGCTTTAATTTTATTCTTGGAAAAAAAGACTTCTGGCTGGCGGATTTTCTCTGGGTTTTCTTTGTTGGTTATGGTTCCTGTATTGTTAGAATCAAAAGCCCGGGGTGCAATCACTTCTTTCTTAGGAGGATTATTGTTGATTTTTTTGGGCTATTTATTATTTTCAGAAAAGAAAAGACAGAAAAAGGCAGGCATCTTTTTAACTTTAGCCCTAATAGCTTTGGTAGTTATTTTAGCAGTTTATCAACCGCCGTTTTTAAAAAGCAGAGCTGGGGAGATTTGGGAGGAAATGAAACCAAGATTTGTTGTCTGGGGAAAAGGATGGAAAGGGTTTTTAGAAAAGCCAATACTTGGCTGGGGTCCTGAAAATTTCAATGTAGTTTTTACAAAATTCTTTAATCCCTGCGTTTTCTTAGGAGAATGCGGAGGAGAGATTTGGTTTGACCGGGTCCACAACATTGTTTTAGACATACTGGTAACTACAGGCGTTGTTGGTTTTGTGATTTATTTATCAATTTTTGTTATTTCTATTATCTGGCTTTTGAAAGTTTATCTTAAAGATAAATACAACGCTTTTTCCTTTTTAGGAATGACATCTCTCTTGACTGTTTATTTCCTCCAGAACCTGTTAGTCTTTGATATGATTTCAAGCTATACAGTTTTTTTCTTGAGCTTAGGATTTATTAATTTTTTAGTAAAAGAAAAGGAAAATGAATTTAGTCAGGATTATGAAGAAGAAAGAGAAACATTTTTATTAAGAGACTCCAGACTTTCAAAAGTTTTACGTAATTTTGCCCTGGTTCTTATTTGTCTTTTAACTATTGTTTTACTTTATTTTGGCAACTTACAGTCAATTAATAGTGCCGCAAATATTGTTAAGACGATTGTTGCTGAAGAAAGCCTAGAAGAAGTAATGATTCTTTACCAAAAATCTTTAGTAGGTTTTATGGAAAAATATGAACCAAGAGAACAATTTGCTCAGAAGATTTCCAGGAGTGATTTTACTGTCTTGCA
>Ga0114923_10001911_pt1 | contig 14266 bp, 34 predicted proteins | sample SumtaG_FD_89578 | JGI IMG/M metagenome (GOLD analysis project Ga0114923, IMG submission 89578) | Deep subsurface microbial communities from Indian Ocean to uncover new lineages of life (NeLLi) - Sumatra_00157 metaG | ecosystem: Environmental > Aquatic > Marine > Oceanic > Sediment | place: near...
ATGGTTGATAGCGTAGGGTTTCCATAAAACGCAGAGTAAAGCGTTTTCCTATTCCTACCCATTGTATCCGCAACCTCTGTCGCTGTTCTTCGTCGCTTAGTTAGAGCTATTCTGAACGCTTTTTGCATATCTATCTTATATTTCATTTTATACCCTTTATTTTAAATTCTGAATATATAGTAACACATGAGAAAATAAATACAACAAAAGTCTTGCTTTATATTTTTATAGGTGTATATTTAAATCCTCGAAACAAAATATTAACTAAAAAGGTAGGGATAATTAAATGAATCAAGAAAAATTAAATGAGATTTTAGCTAAACATGATCTCTGGTTAAATAATCAAGAGGGTGGTGAGCGTGCCAACCTTCGCTCTGCCAACCTTAGCTATGCCAACCTTCGCTATGCCGACCTTCGCTATGCCGACCTTCGCTCTGCCGACCTTCGCTATGCCAACCTTAGCTCTGCCGACCTTAGCTCTGCCAACCTTAGCTCTGCCGACCTTCGCTCTGCCAACCTTCGCTATGCCGACCTTAGCTCTGCCAACCTTAGCTCTGCCGACCTTCGCTATGCCGACCTTAGCTCTGCTCGTTATTGGGCGTGTAGAGGTAATAATAAAACAATCAAAACGATTCATTGTGATATTTACGATATAGCTTATACGGACAAAGTTTTACAAATTGGTTGCGAGCAGCATGATATTTTAGATTGGTTTAAGTTTGACGATGATAGGATTCAAGCAATGGATGGAGATAAAGCTTTATCTTTTTGGAAAATATGGAAATCGATAATTAAAAAAATTATTAAATATTCACCAGCGGAATCAACAGGAGTTAAAGAAGAATAGTTAATTCACCAGTACCCATTAAAGGTGGGTACGCATGAGTTAATTAAAACAACAAAGGAATAACAATGTTAAAAGAATATGTAAATCAAGAGTTCTTAGATCTTCCTGAAAAACTTTGGGCTGGCTCCATGGTAATAGGATTCATTATTAAAGCAATTGAGCATGATTCCGATGTTTATGATGAAATCGTTGATATTAGCAAAGCTGATTTATATCAACATATGGCTGAATTTGACGATGTGGAAATTGAGCGGGAGCGCAAAGAAATTCAAAAAGCTTTCTTAGTAAACGCTAAAAATCAAATCAATCTAATTATCGAAGATATTGAGGCCGATTTAGAAGGTGAGGACGAATCCGAAGAACAGCGCCTAGAAGGTATTTCTTTCGATAATCAACGGTTAATGTGAGGGTAGGATAATGAAAGATAACAAAGTTAAATTAGACTACGCGCCAAAATGGAAAAAGCCGTTTAACTGGCAAGGTATGGCATTAGTTGTAGCTACTGTTGCTGCGATAGCTGGGGTTATCCTGATCTTTGTAATTTTTGAATATAAAGTTAATTGGAGTTAGTTATGAGTGAATTAACTATACAGTCACCAAGAAACAACCTCGAGGTTATAGAGCAGATAAAAGACAACTTCTTATCTGTATCAAAAGATCAAAAAATCAAGTGGGAGTCTGAGTTGGGCTTTGCTATGCAGCATATACAAGGTAATGACTTCCTAAATAAAATCGCATGGAATAATCAGCAAAGCTTAAGAAATGCAATCATTAATGTTTCAGCTATAGGCATAAGTTTAAATCCAGCAAGCAAACACGCCTATCTAGTGCCTAGAAAAGGTGTGGTATGTCTTGATATTAGTTATATGGGTTTAATTCACCTGGCGTGCTCTACAGGATCTATTGTGTGGGGCCAAGCTAAGGTCGTTAGACATAACGATACTTATAGAAATATGGGTATAGATAAGGCGCCTGAGCATATTGTTAACAATTCATTTGGTGGTGAAGAGTTGAGGGGTCCAGTTATAGGCGCTTATTGCACAGTTAAAACCTCCGATGGTGATTATCTAACTGAAGAAATGGATATTAAAGAAATATTAGATATACGTGATCGGTCAGAATTATATAAGCGCAAACAGTCTGGCCCATGGGCTACAGATGAAGGTCAAATGATTAGGAAGACAGTTGTTAAAAGAGCTTCTAGTTACTGGCCTAAAGTTGAAAGATTTGACGATGCTATCAATATGCTAAATACAGAAAGTGGCGAGGGTATTGATTTCGATAAAGAGCAGGAGCCAAAGAAAATTGATGGAACAACGAGGATTGGAAGGAACCCAAACTACTTGCCGCCAGTATTGAAAAACGTATATCTAAGAGCAAGAGAGGCTTTAGATTGTGAGGATATGGATGTTTTAAAAGAAGTGTTCTTTTCTTTTGGTGAAGAGGAAGAAAGGATCGCGGTGTGGAAGTGTTTTGACTCTAAAGAACGTGGAAAAATAGGCTCTTACATGAGCGCAAATGGTATCGATGAAATGAATCAAGAAAAAAGAGATACAGCAAAAGAATTCTATCTTGATGAAAAGGGTTTAGAAATCCTCATTGATTACAACTGGAACGGTAGACAGTCAGCGTTACCAGACGCGCCAGAAATTAAATAATTTAAGTAGGTGCAACATGAAACAAACAAAAGAACAAAAACTAGCTAAAAACCAGGCTGACCGAAGCATTTTAAGGTTAGAAAGAAATAACCCAGAACCAAAGAATTATACATTTGTTATTAGCGTATTTAATAAGCTTGTAAGATGAAACATAACTTAACAAAAGTAGAGGTTGATGATGTTATATGGTGGAAGTGTGATGATTGTGATTGCACCTTTCGCAACAAACATTGGTGGGTAAATGGCCTAAGATCAAAGATAGAGCCTGAATGCAGTGCCGATAATTTAGATTGGGAAAGAACGGCATTAAAACAAGCTGAATATTGGGAATAACTTACAGGTAAAAGACTAATTATGAGTAGAAAAACAATTCCAGAAAAAGTAATTATAAATTGTGATTTTTGTTGTGGTGAGTTTTCTAAAACTGATTACCTAATGGAGCAAAAAGTAACTCTAGATGGCTCTAGCTTAGATCGCGATATACCTGTAGGCCCAGCATATAAAAGCGGCACGTATGACTGTTGTTACGGGTGCTTTAGCGAAATACGAGATAAATTAAATAAAGGAAAAGGAAAAGACCATGAATGAGCAAACGCTAAAAACAATTAAGGAATATGATGCGCTACCTTGGACAGCAGAAAAAGCGCAAATAGACTCGGATTATTTGAATGATGAAATAGGTAGTCTCGAATTTTTCTCTCAAGCTAATGGATACATACGTAAAATAAAAGGAAGCGATAATGAGTAAATTACAAATTAGTAAATTAACAGAAGCAAAAGCAATTGCAACTATTTGGAATATGGGTGCAGAAAGTCTTGACCCTCAAAGCTATGTAGAATTAGAGCGCATACTAAAATTGCTGTGTGGGACGAGAAGTATAAATAATGAGGTTATCGCTGTTGAGCAAAGGATTTTGAGTGGCAAAAGTAACCATTGTAGCGATTGCCATACCAGCGATGCGCCAGCGTACGTACCCGCCCCATGTGACTGTGATGCATAATTAAGGAATTGACCATGAAGACAAAGATTGATAAATTTTTTAATCACCCGGTGATAATTGGAATGGCTACGGTTGGAATGCTCGACCTTGTATGTCAATTAGCGACTAACGGTGATGTGAAGATTATACACATCATGCTAACTGCGATATTTTTATAGGAATAGACAATGAATGAACAAAACGAACATTATTTCGAGGCACTTGATAACGATGGCGATCGGGAAGCTGAAGAGGTTGACGAAAATGAAACTCGACAACAGCGAATTAACCGAATGATGAAAGAGCAATTAAGCGACTAAGGAATTGACTAAATGAGCGCATTAGAACAGTTTAAAGAACTCCAAGGCGAGGATGAAAAATGCCCTCTTGAAAGGCTTCGTTTTTTCTGTTCGCTTGCCTTATCTGGTTAGGATTGGCTTGATATAGAGCCTTTTTTTGATGATATTGAAAAACTAATAGAAGGAAACGACACAAAAGGTGATGTATGAAAGTTAAATTGCTAGATGACGATGAAAGATTTGGATTAAAAAAAGGCGACATTTTTCAGGCTAAAAAATACAAGTATGACCCGGACAAAATGTCTCTTTTGGAACGAGAGTCAGACGGATTTGATCCTGAATGCAATCAATATAAAGAAGATTTGGCGTACTGGATTCAGGGTCAATGGATGGTGTTGGACGGCAATCAATACGTGCCCCAGTAACAGGAAGGAACTAAGTGAGCGAATTAACTATGAAATATTATGGGCCAGAACAAGCAGGAAGCGGACAGTTTGGTATTTGTGTTAAATGCAAGAGAAGCCCAACTCCAGAAGGTCATGATGGGTGTTTAGGTACATTGCCAGGTGATGACATTATGAACGCCTGCTGTGGGCATGGTAACGATGATCAAGCTTATATTCAATACTGGGATAAACCAAGGATTGCCGGGCAAGAGGCTATTCAAGAAATCAATAAACTAACAGGAAACGACAGTAATGGATAAAAAAACTAAAAAACTGATCAAGCAGAGAGAGTCTAACAAAATAGATATTGATAGGCTCAAATCTGATAACGAAAAGATAACGATTGAAATGTGCGAAATAGAAGGCCCATGCCCTCACTGTAGAAACTGGCATTATCCGCACTGCGGAACATAACAACAGGAAAAGACTATGAATAAGATTAGCCAATTGAGAATAGAAGTGCAGAAGAGCGGTGTAGTTGCTGTAGATATTGACGCGTATAACGAACTTCAATCTGAATGGATTGTACGGGCAAAGATTGACCAGTGGGTTAGTGTAAGCGACAGACTTCCTAGGGATGAGACGGTAAGAGTTTGGTTAAACCTAGAGGAGACTGAGGCGATCGCGTATAGAGTAAAAGACAGTACCGGTCGCAGTCGATGGGTGTTCTCATGCGCTACTTTTGATGATTGTGCGCTCGAAATAAGCCACTGGCAATCTATGTGCAAACCGCCGCAGACTGATTAGCGGCTTTCCTTTAAAGTTAATAACCATCTAGCCTTGACTATTGGTTTTAATAGGTATAGGCTTAATTCATGTAGTCTTTTTGGCTAAAACAAGGAAAAAATATACATGGCTCCACCTCCTTTACTCACTGACCCGATGATAAAATGGATTAGGGATTTGATAGCAGATTCAAGTAATTACCCCGATCGCGACTTATGTCTTTGGGCTTTTTTTACTGGCACTCCTTGCACAATTTTAGAGTTGAACAGGATTCAAGTTGGTGACGTGCTAACCAAAAAAGGCCAAATGGTTAAGCGCTTTGTGATTCGTGGTGATAAGGGGTTTACAGGTAAAGCTAGAGAGGTTCTTTTTACAAATAAAAGCTTCACTAAATTTTTAAAGAATTACTTAGATAGACTTGTTGGAAGTGATTTTATTAGAGGCGATAACCCCGATTACTACCGTGGGCTTGACCCATTAAAACCTTTATTTATTACTAAAGATGGTGAAGGGTTTTCATTAACAAAAGCTAAAGTTGTTGCCACAAAAGATTTGCCGGCTCACACGCTTTATAAGCCTGACTCTCTAAGGCGTCATATACTGAGCTTTATGTCAGAAGGTGGCGTTGAGAACCCTAGTAGCCAATCGGGGCGCAGGACGTTTGCAACAAAGTTAAAACGAAACAATCGCCATATATCGCAAATACACCACCTTCTAGGTTTTACGAGCTTAGAGGCAACTAAACGATTAATAGGTAACGACCCTGATGATATGGGCGCTATCGCCGCAGAAGCTTACTAACAAGGAATTTTTGACATGAAAATTAACGATGACATTATCCTTAACGATTGCTGTATTTATGGTTGTGATGAGCAGGGCGTTACAGTGGATAATTTGGGTGACGCATTTTGTGAAGATTGCGCCACCATAAATCAAAATGAAGAGCCTGATAATTGGCTTGATGAGTAAACGGGGAAAATTTATGAGTAAAGTGACGAGACATAAAGGGTTAAGTAAGTATTTCGGATTATTTTACTGGAGGCTTCAGTTTAATTCTATTTTTAACACTGGTCGAAAATTAGATATAGTTGAAACTGCAACACTTGAAATAGATAATGACTCAGAATTGGGTAAATTGTTGTCTGATTCAAATAAAGAGAGAAGTTTGATATGAAAACATTATTAATATTTTTTCGTAAATATTTTTATTGTAGGTTTGGTACGCATTGGCGCATGAAATATGATAGCGGTCTACCTAACGATATTGGTAGGGCTGGCACGTGTACCGATTGCGGATACAAAGCAGAAGAAATTAAGTGGCCAAGAATGCCAAAATGCAAACCTCCTAAAACCTCATAAACTACTTAACACCGCCGTAAATCAATGTTATAGTCGTTTATATTTAATTCTCACATCAAGGGTGTAAATCACGGTTAGAAAATACGTATGTTACGGGTTAGTTCGTGATAAAAACGGTGTACCAAGATTCGATGATATTAATAACATTCCCACCCCTTGTTGGAATATGTTAAGTCCTGGTGAACAAAAAACGATTCAGCAAGAACGAGTCAAAGGCAATAAATCGTTCAATTGTTGTAAAGGAGCTTAATCATGGCCGTCACTCATGGAACTGCAACACGAACCGCATTAGCTACCGCTGTATTAGGTGAAATCGATGCTGGAACAGCAGGTAATTTTGACATGCTAATAAAATTTGTAACTGCTAAATTAAAAAATTCTGATGGTAGTAGGCAAGGCGTCGTTATCAGTGTTGAACCATTAATTTTAAAAGGTGTTTCTGGTAAAACTTATAAATGCGAAGGATTACCTATTTTAGTTGATAATCCACCATCAGAGTGTATGGGGTGTGATTTGCCGTTAGGAAGCCTTTGCGTTGATTGTGAATCACAACTAAAAATGCTCACTCAATGCCTTGAAGATCACAATTTATCGCTAACACAAATTGATATAACTCCAACATAGGAAAATTTGACGATTTGTGTATGCCAAGACAATAAGTTAAAATAAGGTTCAACTTAACAAGGTTAATCAATGAATTCAATACAATGCATACTTTGTCAGCGAATAACAAGCGCTGGCGGATCTCAAAGGATAGTAAAATCGTCCTTGAAGGTATCGGCACAGCACAACAAGCAGTAGCTTTAGCTCGACTGCATAGTATCGCATTGTATTATTTTGATGAAATACCCAAACTAAAGAGCATTGTATTATGAAGTATTTGAATCCCGTCATGGGTGGAACAGATCAAGATGGCGAGCCAAACCCACCAAAAGATCCTCCACCTCCAGGCAATAACTAGGTGTTTACTTATATTTGTATATTTATAGCAGTCTTATTGGCTGCTTTTTCGATCAAAGAGTACAGGCTTATATGTATTGTCGTAGCTGTTGAATTTATTTTGCATAAACTGGCTTACAATTACACTTTTGTCGACGCTAGAGCAGAGCACAGCTGGCTTATATATTTATTTTACGCCGCAATACAACTTACTGTCATGTCGTTTTTGGTCAGCTTGAAATCTCATTTTGTTATAATAGGGCTAGTTTTTATCAATCTTATTTATAACTTATTAACAATAAAGGGTTTTTTTGATGTAGAATTTAAGTCGTTTTATTACGTTTATCCTTATTTTGTCGGCGCAATCATGATTTTTGAATTAGCTTATTTAGGATTGTTAAATAAATATGTTTCCAATCATTATAGAAAACATGGAGCAATTGATATCAATTATATTGATAGTGTTTTTTATGTGTGGCCTAAGTTTATTGGTAGGGGTGTGGCGTGAAAGGAGAACACATTACAAGGCCAGAGTTCGATCTCTACGTGAAAATGACAGCGGAAAGTATGGCGTCAATAGCGGAGTCAACAAAAGAATCCGCTAAAGAGAGTAGGGAAAGCAATCAAATATTAAGAGAATACATCATAACCAACAACAACAAACATGAAAAAACAAGCGATCAAATAGTAGATATAAAACAACAATTGAAAAAAGTTAAAGAAGTTGTAGAGGCTAATTCTAAAGTTACTCAAGTAGCGAAATGGATTAAATGGGTTTTAGGCGCTGTCTCACTAGGGTTTTTAACAGCTCTTGGCGTAGCATTATTTAAGTATTTATCATGAGTGTAATAGAGCAAATAAAGATAGATGAGGGGTTTCGGGGTAAACCTTACCTTGATACCGTGGGAAAAACCACAATCGGCTATGGGAGAAATCTTGACGATAACCCGTTAACAGAAGTAGAAGCCGAATTTCTGTTATCCAACGATTTAAAAAAGGTATCTCAAGAGTGCTGCCTATTACCTTACTTCTCAGAATTATCAACAACCCGAAGAGCTGTTATATTGAATATGGTTTATAATTTGGGCATGACTAGATTTAAAAAATTCAAAAAAATGAACAAGGCTTTGTCAGAAAAAAACTACTTGTTAGCATCAATCGAAATGTTAGATAGTAAATGGGCTAAACAGGTTGGCGATAGAGCAATACGTTTAGCGGAGTTAATAAAATGAAAGACGAGAGGCCAACAGTATGAAAGATACATACCCACCAATATTAGATATAGATCACGGTCATGGTGACGGCATAACTAATGAAGGCGCTGACATTGGCTTTGAGGTTGGTGCTGGCAGTGGCGGAATTTCAACCGAGGAAACCTGATGAAAGATATTATTCATGATAAAGACGGCAAGTTAAGCGGCTCAAAGACTGCCTTTTGGGTAGTCCTAATAGCATGCTTAATTAAAATGTTTATGCAAGAAGCGCCAGATTATGCTGGAATATCTTTATTTATGGCTCCATTTGTCGCTGCGTATCTTGGAAGAAGCTACATAAAGGCAAAAAGCAATGTCATTCTTTAATAATTTAGGATTGAAAATAGCTGGATTCTTTGCTCTTGTAGCTGGATTCTTCATGATGAAATCTAAATTCCAAGAGAATAAAATAGAAAAGCTAGAAGTCAAAGATAGAGTTAACGACAAGCAAAATGAAAGGCGAGAAAAGCAAGAAAAGATCATAGAGGAAGTTTTTGCCAATGAAAAAGAGTCAATTGATAAAAAAGTTAAAGATAAACCTGTTAGTAATTCTGACGATTATCTCGACGGGCTGTAAAACAATTGAGCTAGAGGCTCATTCCCCCGTTAAGTGTTTAGGGCAACCAGAAGCCCATACAAGCTTTACGGATGAAGAAAAGACCAAGTTAACGGATAATATGAAGTTGAAGATTAGAGTATTTGCCGTAACTTTAAGACAGAGAATTATAGACCAATGTGAAATCAACAAAGAACACGACAAAGACTATAAAGACTGATCTCGACGAAGCAAGAGAAGTCAGGCGTAAACGCTATTTAAAGCGAATGAAAGAACGTGAACAGAAATCACAAAAACCGAAATAACTTTACATCTACAACAAAACGTGCCAATATCACTCTATTAGATGCCATGTAATCGGGAATATATGAATATCCACACCGCAACACTCATAACTAAAGGTTACACTTTCAAAGAAGGCCTAATTGCCCTCAATATGAGTAAACGAACTTATTACCGATGGGCTTCAGAAAAACCTGAAAAGCTAACCTTTAGAATCGACCAATTAAAAAGGCAGGGCGAGCAATGAGTAAGTTTAAATGTTTCATTTGGACTCTAAAGGTTGTCACGGTTATTAATATACTCGGATTCTCGCTAGCCTATGTAATTGTGTATATATTATGATTAAACCAGTAAAAAGAAACAAGCGGTTAAAGTGGAGCGAGTCAAGGTACGGGATCCAGTTAAGGAATAAACGTTTTTTAAAAATAGTACAGGCCTCATCAATCATAGCCCAAGGAAAAGCCAAGCATCGCGCAATCTGCTCATCAACAAATAATGTATATGGCAAGCCGGCTTTTATAGTTATTAATACTCTACAGACAATGAAAGCTGTTTCTGAGGTGATGAAATGAACAATCAAGACGATATCGATAAGTCTTATAAAGCTAAAAAGTGTCCAAATGAAGACAGTTGAGCAACAGTTTAAAGCGTGCACTAATTGTGCCAAACACACAATACACTTACGTAATGTGAATAACACAGGGCTTTTCATGTTACTGGTCCATTTAATATTGGCAATAGTGACCGCCGGAGTATGGTTATTGTTTGCAATAGTTTGGAAAATAATGAATAAAAAGATTGGCGGCTGGCGCTGTCAGGACTGTGGTAAATAATTATGCTATCAGATAAACAAATACAAGAAATATCACAAGCTACAGCCGAATATAGCGCAACTATAGGTATCCACCCATTTGGATTGATTTGTGCAGCTGTTGGCTCTTTAGGCTTGGATATTGACGAAATGAAGAGTGATATTAAGAAATGCAAACAATGGCTATTCGATAACCAGCAATCATACCCATTTTCAATAACAAAAGAAGATATGTTATACTAAACTTATGAATATACTATGTAAGGTTTTTGGTCATAGACAATATTTTGACGCTGGCTCTTGCTTATCATCCTCAACATGTAAAAGATGTGGCAATAAAGAGGTTTGGAATGTTTCTTGCTGTCCAATGCCAAAAGTTAAACCACCAAGAAAACATAAATGTAATCAATATAACGGAACCGATAGAAATGGGTATCAACCGTGTAAATGCAAATTATCGTGAAAGAATTTCCCTGAGGCTGTCATAGGCCATTAGCCGTATGTAGTTTAGCGGCATTTTTTATTTAGAGGTATAGAGCGGTGTTACCACCAATAGAAGAAGTTCCAACTGACGAAAAGCCATTGATTAATGTAGGAGGCAGACCAAGAGTATTTGATAATGTAGATGCCTTACTGAAAGCTATTAATAATTACCTCAATAACCCTCCAACTAAATCAATGAAAATCGGCGATCAGATAATTGAAGTCCCTCACATAACAGTAACAAGAATGGCTTATGAGTTAGGTTTTAAGTCACGCTCAAGCTTATATGAGTACAAAGAAGATCCAAGGTTTGCGGACATATTAAAAAGAGCCTGCCTATTTATCGAATCAGAATACGAAACAATGCTACATAATAGCCAATGTACAGGCGCTATATTTGTCCTTAAAAACATGGGTTGGTCTGATAAGCAAGAAATCGATATGTCGGGCGGGTTAAACAATACTGAAACCGCTATTGACATCTCTCAATACAAACAACTACGCAAAGATATGCTAGAAGAAGATGATTGCTGAGGATTTAACTGAGCATCACAATCAGGCTAGAAAACTAGAGTGCGAGTTAAATAGTCTTTACTTTGCACGATACTTCTTTAAACAACGAACCGCATCAAAAATGATCGTCAACGGTCATCATAAAGTCATACAAGAAACCCTAGATAGAGTTGTCAAAGGTGAAATAACCCGCCTAATCATTAATATCCCGCCAGGCTACACTAAAACAGAACTTGCTAGCATTAACTTTATGGCTCATGGCTTAACGGTAAACCCTAGATCAAAATTTATGCATCTATCATATTCTCACAACCTAGCCCTAACCAATTCATCCGTAACTAGAGCCATAGTGAAGTCAAAAGCATTTCAAGATATGTGGCCTATGGGTAGCCGAGACGACACGGATAGCAAATCATTATGGTGGAATGAACAAGGCGGTGGCGTTTATGCAACTAGCTCAAAAGGCCAGGTAACAGGTTTCAGAGCAGGGTTAATGGAGGAAGGGTTCACAGGCGCGCTTATTATCGATGACCCAGTAAAGCCAGCTGACGCACTATACGACACCATAAGGGATAGCGTTAATGACAACTTTAATGAAACGATAAAATCCAGATTGGCAATTGAAACGGTACCAATAATATTAATTATGCAAAGAATTCATTATAAAGATTTATCTGGTTACTTACTGAGAGGCGGCAATGGCGAAAAATGGCATCACCTAAGCTTGCCGGTCATTATCGACAACTCAAAGAAATATCCAGAAGAAAATACTCACGGCATCCCGATAGAACATGATTTACCAAATGGCTTTTTGTGGGAAACCAAGCATACAGATAAACACCTTGGCGCACTGATGGCGCACAAAAGAACTTTTAACGCTCAGTATATGCAGGACCCTAAAAAGTTTGATGCTGAGGGCGCGCTATGGTCTGAAAAGATGATCAATGAATCAAGAGCAATGCCTTTGCCATGGGGGTTAAAAAGAACGGTGATAAGTGTTGATCCTGCAACCACAAGCGAAGAAAATAGCGATGATTGGGGCATTGGTGCTGCTAGCGCTTATAATAACGATATGTATAGCGTTGATGCTGACTATACCAAAATCATGTCTCCGGGTGACGCTGCTCAAGCGATTATTGAGGCATACAATCATCACAATGCCGATGCTGTGGTGGTTGAAACCAATCAAGGCGGCGATATGATAGAGAAAATCTTAAGGGATGCTGGTTATACCGGTAGAGTAATAAAGGTTCACGCCAGCAAATCAAAGTTTTCCAGAGCTGAGCCAATAGCGGCATTATATGAATCGAACGCCAACAAGAAAAATCAAGTCCATCATAAAGCAGGGCTAGATAAATTAGAAAGCGAAATAATGGAATATGTACCACTAACCGCCAAGAAGTCACCCAATCGCCTAGACTGGATGGTATGGGCTTTAACTGAATTATCTGGCGGTCTACGCAATGCGGGTGGATTTTAACCATAGATTAAAGCTATAATGTCCTCATGCCTATAGTTGACTGTACATCAAACAATAAACCAGGGAAGAAGTTCGGTGATAACGGATTTTGTTTTACTGGTTCTGATGCTCAAGAAAAGGCGGCGGCTCAAGGTCGCGCTATCAAAGCCGAGCAGGGCAATTCTGACCACAGAGAAAAGGACAAGAAATGAAGTCTAATGTTGTCAAAATTACTGAGACAGATACAGTCATGACTCGCATGGTTAACTCCTTACAGCATACACTTAGACGTATGGGTTCAGCGCTAAACTTTGGCATTTCTCCTGACGGCAAGCGAAACTACAATACTATTTTTGGTTATGGTGAAGATTTATCTTATGCTGATTTTTTCGGCATGTATAAGCGTTCAGCATTGGGTCGAGCGGTTGTTTCCAAGGTTGCTAAGGCGTGTTGGAATGAAATCCCTAAAATTATGTCTGATGATAAAGAAATTCTTGAAGATGAAATGGAAATCCTAAATAAAATGGGATTCTTTCGTGCGTTGGAGAGGGCTGACATACTCAATCGAATAGGAAGTTTCAGTGTTTTATTGATTGGCATCCCTGATGGAATGGATTTAAATCAGCCTTTAGGTAGCGCCAATAGTATGGAAGGAATATATTTTAATCCGTATAATTTTGACGGTATTGAGATATTAAAGTGGGATAACGACCCGATTTCTAAGCGATTTGGACTACCAGTCGAATATCAGCTACAAACAACCAGCTTTGGTGAAAAAAAGAAAGACATTCAAACCTCTTCTATTATCGTCCACTTCTCAAGAATCATTCATTTAGCTGAAGGCGCATTAGATAGCAGCGTCGAAGGCTCAAGCGCATTAGAACCAATATGGAACAACTTAATCAACACTTTGAAGATAGTTGGCGGTAGTGGTGAGGCTTATTTTAGAAATGCAAGACAGCAATTGGCTTTAGAGGCTGATAAGGATGCACGATTAGAGCCTGGGAGTAGTGCTTTATCTAATCTCAAAGACAATATTGAGGCTCATGGTAATGGATGGGATCCAGTTTTAAGGCTCCAAAACATGAAGGCTCACAACCTTCAAATACAAATGATAAGCCCGAGAGATTCGTTTGATGTTAACTCAGAAGAGGTGAGTGGCGAAACAGGCATACCAATTCGAGTATTGACAGGTAAAGGTGGCGGACAAACTACTGGCTCAGAAGATAGAGCGAGTTGGAACGCGGTTATTTTTGATAGGCGCTCTACTGAATGCAATAACTATTTATTCCAGGGGTTAGAAATACTTCAAGAGGCAGGGTTATTAGAGTTACCTGATAACGCCGTGATTGAATGGCCACCACAAGCAGCACTCAACGAAAAAGAACAATCAGAAGTGAATGAACGTAAGGCCAGCACTTTTGATAAAATTGTCACTGCACTAGCAAAGCCAGTAGGTGACGAGGCTGATATTAAAACGGCTTTGGAAGCTGTCGGATTAGAAGATATTGAAATAGATGAATCTGCTATTTAGAAGATATTGAAATAGATGAATCTGCTATTTAGAAGATATTGAAATAGATGAATCTGCTATTTAGAAGATATTGAAATAGATGAATCTGCTATAGACGACAAAGACATTGACGATATTGAAC
>Ga0114923_10001912_pt1 | contig 14264 bp, 12 predicted proteins | sample SumtaG_FD_89578 | JGI IMG/M metagenome (GOLD analysis project Ga0114923, IMG submission 89578) | Deep subsurface microbial communities from Indian Ocean to uncover new lineages of life (NeLLi) - Sumatra_00157 metaG | ecosystem: Environmental > Aquatic > Marine > Oceanic > Sediment | place: near...
GCTGCAATTTTTAATGCGCCAACAAAAGCAAAGGCGGAGCCACATCCCAGCATAAAACGATAAGCTTCCGCAGCTATGATTGAATTGGTAAAAGAAAATAGTATATAGCTAATTCCACATACAACCGTAGCAGTGGTTAGTAAAAGACGGGTGCTAAAAAGATCAAATAGCGCACTTGCCGGAAGCTGCATACCAATATAAGCGTAATAAAAGAATGCAGATAAAGTTCCTAGGCTAAACGCATTTGCATGAAAAGTGCGCATTAATTCAGGAACCATGACACTTGGAGCTAGTCTGGCAACGTACCCAAACAAAAAGAAGCTTGCGGCAAGCGCCCACATGAACCAGTATTTGATGTTGCTATTTGGTTTTGACATAACGCCCTGATTTTACATGAACTCTAGTGTTTTGCAAGTTGGCCTGGAATGGGCGTTAATTCCCCGGTATAATCCTTTGACATGGGGAAAATGCATAACATTCTGCTTATCAAGCCATCTGCTCTGGGTGATGTGATCCAGGCAACATGCATGTTGCCTGTGATTAAAAAGCATAATCCTTCAGCCAAAATCTCGTGGTTAGTCTTTGAGCATAATAAAGATATCGTGGTGGATCACCCATTAATTGATGAGGTTTTTGTGTTAAAGCGCCGCGGCAATTCAATACGCACTTTGTGGCAATTAATTAAAAAATTGCGTAGTCGCAAATTTGATGCGGTAATTGATGCGCAAGGTTTGTTAAGATCTGGTTTGATTGCTTGGTTTACCGGTTGTAAACGCAGAATTGGTTTTAATAATGCATGTGAGATGGCGCCGTGGTTTTATACGGAAAAATATGATATCCCAACGCGGGCGATGCATGCGGTTAACGGTTATTTAAAACTTTGTGAGGCGTTGGGAATACCGAAATTACCAGAAGTAACTTTCCCTTTGCCGATTAAACAACATCACCAAGAAAAAATTTCTGCATTGTTAAATGCGCAACAAAAACCTTTAATTACCATTTGCCCGACCGCAAGATGGCAAACTAAGTGTTGGCCGAAAGCTTCATTTGCGGCTTTAGCAGATGCGTTAAAAAATAAATATCAAGGCACAATTATTTTTGTTGGTGCGCCGAATGAACAAGATGTGATTAAAAATGTAATTAATTTAATGCAAAAAGAGGCGTTAGATTTTACGGGAAAATTAAATTTGATCGAAATTGCAGCGTTGTTGCAAAAGTCTGATTTATTTGTTGGCAATGATTCTGGTTTGATGCATATGGCTGCAGCAACTAAAACGCCTTCAGTTGCCATTTTTGGGCCGACTGATCCGCGTCGTACCGGCCCCTATAATTCTAAGGCTCAAGTGGTTAAAGAGGATTTTTCTTGTGAGCCGTGTTTTAAGCGAGAATGCAAATATGATATGAAGTGTATGCGGGAATTATCGGTGGAAAAGGTATTACAAGCATGTATGGAGCTGGTATAATACATTCGTAGGGGCACAGCGTGCTGTGTCCTTCTAGGGGAATAATCATGCTGCAAAAATTTAAATTAAGCAAAACAACTTTTACCAAAACGGGATTAACTTTAAATCCCGACATGGATATTTGTCAAACCGATTATCCACTCGATTGGTATCAAGAAGAATTTATTCCTTATGCTGAAGAATATTTAGCATTGCCTGATCGTAAACCAAAAACGATTATCAATTGGATGAAAAAATATATTGATCCTGCACTAGATTATTTTGGCGATAAATTATTATTGTTGGCACATTATTACATGGGTGGAGAAATTGTAAAGCTTGTAGAAACATTTGGCGGGCAAGTGGGGGATTCGTATCAATTGGCGTTGATGGCGGTGCAACACCCAGAAAAGAAACTTATTGTTGAATCCGCGGTGCATTTTATGGCGGAAACCATTTCAATTTTAGCCAATCCTGATCAACGTATTTTTATTACCAATCCAAAAGCTGGTTGCACCATGGAGCTTAACGCTAAAGATTATATGGTAGAGCCAGCGATAAATGATTTGGTCGAACGTTATGGTAAAAATAATATTTTGCCGATTTGTTATATGAATACGTCTGGAAGAATTAAAGCGTTAACTGGTGAATTTGGCGGTGCAGTTTGTACGAGTTCAAATGTTAAGAAAATTTTTGAGTGGGCGTTAAAACAAAATAAAAAAATCTTATTTATTCCTGATCAACATATGGGAGAAAATGCAGCAGAATGGGTAGGAATTCCACCGGAAAAAATTGCCTATTGGCCGGGGGGTGAAGAGGGTGCGAGTTATGATTTATTTAAACAAGATAAAGAAACGTTAAAACAATTTGATGAAGCACAATTAGTTTTGTTTTGCAGTTTTTGCAGCGTGCATACATATTTTGAACCAGAGATGGTAGATTATTGGCATAAGAAAAATTTTACCGTGTTGGTGCATCCGGAATGTAAAAAAGTTACCGCAGATAAAGCAGACGGTTGTGGTTCAACCGCATATTTATGGCAAAAAGTTATCAATGATGAATTTAACACCAAACGTTATGCGGTAGGTACGGAAAATCATATGGTACAAAACTTAAAAGCTGCTGCAAAGACAAAAGGTATTAAAGTAGTTAATTTAGCTGATGCACCCTTAGAAGGTTTTAAAGGTTTAGGATGTGGTTGTGCCACCATGTCGCGTAATGATCCGCCGCATTTGGTGGCAACGCTCGATTTATTACGCCAAGGTCGTGCACCAGATTATAATGAGGTTAAACCGGGCGATGTCATTGCAGATTTTTCGGGAACACGTTTACGTTTGGATGAAGCAGGGCAGCAATGGGTTATTGATAACGCGCGTATCGCGTTGGAAAACATGATTAAAATTACGGAAAGCTGATGCAAAATAATATTTTTCACATCATCAAAGATCCAGTGCATGGGGTGATGCAATTTACCACTGAAGAAGATGGTTGGATAAAACCTTTTATTCATAGCGCCAACTTTCAACGTCAGCGTAACATTAAACAACTTGGTTTAACCGATTGGATGTTTCCCGGTGCGGTGCATACGCGATTTAATCACGGACTTGGAAGTTGCTATATCGCAAGCCAAATCGTAAACAAATTAGGTTTAAATGTTCATGATCGTCAGTTAGTTATTTTAGCGTGTTTATTACATGATATTGGTCATGGGCCTTTTTCACATACATTTGAAGATATCTTTTGGCAAAATTCGATTAAGCATGAATCATGGACGCCGATGTTTTTGACTGAATTTACCAGTGAGAGATTTTTAACAAATTTTAATAAATTAAATCCGCAACAAAAATTAAATCAAAGTAAAATTAACGAGATTCAAAAACTTATTATGCATCAAAAATCTGATAATCCGTTGTTGGCAGATATTGTTTCATCCCAGCTTGATGCAGATCGGCTCGATTATTTATTGCGTGATAGTCATTTTTGCGGGGTGACTTACGGGGAATATGATTTTCGTTGGTTATTACATTGTTTAACCCCAGTAAAACAAGGTGATGTTAAGCGTTTGGGGATTACGCATAAAGGTGTGGGTGTGGTCGAACAATATTTAATGGCGCGGCGTTTAATGATCAGAAACGTTTATCAAAATGGCAAAAAACATAGTGCAGAATATTTATTAAAAGAATTTTTGCAACATTTAGCGCGTGATTTGGCCAACCAAAAAGAATTTTTAAAATTGGATATGGAAAATGCAGCGGTGCAATTTTTGCAAAATGTAAATGATTTTAATTATGAAGCTGAGCAAGGCAAAAAGGTAGAAAAATCAAAAGATAATTTTATACAAAACAATTATGATTTATATAAGAAGCTGTGTGATTATGATATTTTAGCGTTGATTCGGCATTTAGCCAATTTGGAACATGATAATTCCACGGTTATGTTGGCGAAAAGATTACAACATCGAGTCTTGCCGAAAATTTTGTATGTCCACGAAAAAGATATTAAACATGTGGGCGAAATTATCCAGCATTTTAAAGAGAAAAATAAAAAACAAGTTCGTAATTGGCAGGTAAATTTGTTACAATTACCACATTTATCTTATGCGGTTAATAAAGATCCGATTTTAGTGCGGGATTTTGCCGGAAAAATTAATTATTTGCATGATAATTCGATGATGATTGGTGCAATTTCGGATAAATATGAAAGTTCATATTTGGTGGTTATTGATGCGCAAATTTTAGAACAACCATCAGTGCAAAAATTAATGCAAGAATTAAGGAGCGAGGTTAAATGAACTTAAGCGTAATTATTTTGGCAGCGGGTGATGGTAAAAGAATGCGGTCTAGCATTCCTAAAGGTTTGCATGAATTGGCGGGAAAACCATTAATTCAGCATGTAATTGAAGTCGCGCAGCAATTAAACCCTGATAATATTTATGTGGTGTACGGTAGGCGAGGCGAACAAATGATGTCACAATTGCAAGATTTGCAAGTCAGCTGGGTGCATCAGCCTGAGCCGCTGGGTACCGGAGATGCAATTAAAAAAGTATTACCGCAACTTAATTCTGCACATCAAGTTTTGATTTTGTGTGGTGATGTACCGTTAATTACCGCGAATACGTTAAAAAAATTAATTAAAACGACACGTGAAAATACCGCTGGATGGATAACTGCATTTGTTGATGATCCTTTCGGTCTTGGGCGAATTTTACGGGATGACGAAGGAAATTTGCAAGCGATTATTGAAGAACGAGATGCGAATGTCGCGCAAAAATCGATTGAGGAAATTAATACGGGAATTTGTTTATTACCGGTTAAATATCTTAGTAAATGGTTATCGCAATTAGATAATCAAAATGTACAAGGTGAATATTATTTTACAGATATTTTATCTCGAGCTTTAGCTGATGGAATTCAGGTGATAACTACGCAACCAGAGTTGCCCGAAGAAATTTTAGGTGTTAATGATAAAGCGCAATTGGCACAGCTTGAACGCATTTGGCAATTAAATAATGCAGAAAAATTAATGCAAAATGGTTTGACTCTACGTGATCCGGCGCGATTTGATTTGCGCGGAACTTTGCAATTTGGTAAAGATGTAGTTTGTGATGTTAACGTAATTATATCGGGTGATGTCACCATCGGTAATAATTGTTATATTGGCCCAAATGTTTATTTGCATCACGTTAAAATTGCCGATAATGTTAGAATAAGCGCTAATACGGTAATTGATACGGCGGTAATTGGCAATGATTGTTTGATTGGTCCATTTTCCAGAATTCGTCCGGAAACGATTTTGCATAACAAAGCTAAAATTGGTAATTTTGTCGAAATTAAAAAAAGCGAAATTGGTGAAGGTAGCAAAGTTAATCATTTAAGTTACATTGGTGATACGACGATGGGTGCTCACGTTAACATTGGTGCTGGAACAATTACGTGTAATTATGATGGTGTGAATAAACATAAAACTACAATCGAGGATGATGTTTTTATCGGTTCGAGTACCCAGTTGGTTGCGCCGTTAACCGTGGGTCATGGTGCGACAATTGGAGCTGGTTCGGCGATTACACAAGATGTTCCAAGTGATGAATTAACTTTAGCACGAACTAAACAAGTAACGATTGAAGGGTGGCATAAACCGCAGAAACAAGAAAAGGAATAAAATTATGTGTGGAATTGTTGGAGCAATTGCACAACGTGATGTTGGCGAAATCTTATTAGAAGGCTTAAAACGCTTGGAGTATAGAGGTTATGATTCGGCAGGCATCGCGATTTTTAATCATAATAAAGCAATCAAGCGTTTGCGCGTTAAAGGTAAAGTAACAAAACTAAATTCTTTATATACCGATAATGTTATTTCAGGTTCCTTAGGTATTGCGCATACGCGTTGGGCGACACACGGCAAACCGAGTAAATATAATGCACATCCGCATTGTTCTTGTGATGATATTGCGTTGGTGCATAATGGTATCATTGAAAATCATGCGGAACTCAAACAAGATTTAATCGAACAAAATTATGAATTTTCTAGTGAGACGGATACGGAGACCATCGTACATTTATTACATTCACAATTAAATGATTCGAATGATTTGTTAACCGCGGTGCATGATACGGTAGCACAATTAAAAGGTGCATATGCGTTGGGAATTTTATCCAAGCGTGATCCTGATAGAATGATTGCGGTACGTTATGGTAGTCCATTGGTAATTGGCATTGGCATTGGTGAAAATTTTATTGCGTCCGATACGTTAGCGTTATTACCGGTGACACAAAAATTTATTTTTTTAAAAGATGGTGATATTGCTGACGTCAGACGTAATTCCATTACGATTTATGATAAACATGGCAACGTAGTTAAGCGCAAAATTTTTGAATCCAACATGACGGCGGATGATGTTTGTCTTGGTGGATATCGTCATTACATGTTGAAAGAAATTTTTGAGCAACCTGAAAGTTTACAAAAAACTTTAACCGGTTGTGTTGAAAACAACAAAATTTTGCCGGAAGTTTTTGGGGCGAAAGCGCCACAAATTTTTGCTAAAACTCGACGTGTGCAAATCATTGCTTGTGGTACCAGTTATCATGCGGCGTTAGTGGCGCGACATTGGATCGAAGAAATTGCAGGAATTCCTTGTCAGGTAGAAATCGCTAGTGAGTTTCGTTACCGGAAAGCAGCAGTTGCACCAAACACTTTGTTTATTACCATTTCACAATCTGGAGAAACGGCAGATACTTTGGCGGCGTTACACAAAGCAAAAAACATGGGTTATCTTTCGACACTTGCGATTTGTAATGTTGCTGAAAGTGCATTGGTGCGCGAATCGGATTTAGTTTTTTTAACTCGAGCCGGTCGCGAAATTGGCGTGGCTTCAACTAAAGCATTTAGCGCGCAATTATTATCGTTATTAATTTTAACCATAACTTTAGCGCAAGAAAAAATAGAAGCGTCGCAAGTAAAACATTTAATTAATTTATTACGATCTTTGCCGCAAGCAATTCATCAAGCGTTGGAATTAAATGACAAAGTAAAATATTTGGCAGATTTTTTTATTAACAAACAACATGCTTTATTTTTAGGAAGAGGGGTTAATTATCCGATTGCAAAAGAAGGCGCGTTAAAATTAAAAGAAATTTCTTATGTACATGCCGAAGCTTATCCGGCGGGCGAATTAAAGCATGGTCCTTTGGCATTAGTGGATGACGATATGCCGGTAATTGCGGTTGCACCGAGTGATGATTTGTTAGAGAAATTAAAATCTAATCTTGAGGAAGTGCGCGCGCGCGGCGGCCAATTGATTGTGTTTACCGATCATGATTCAGGGATTAAAAATACTGATGATATTATCAGCTTAAAGATTGAGAAAGTTGATGCGGTAATTGCGCCAATCGTTTTCACCGTGCCATTGCAATTGTTGGCGTATCATGTGGCGGTGATGAAGGGTACCGATGTGGATCATCCGCGGAATTTAGCCAAATCGGTAACGGTGGAATAATGATTGCATGTTTTTTGTATGTTTAGGATAAATAATAACAATAGGAGGCCTTGGTCATGTCAATAGATGATGCCGTTCCGGCTTGGGTGGCATTTACACTAATAGGAATGTTGTTTGCGGGATCAGCGTATAATTTATGTTGTCTTGTTGGTTGCTGCATTTTTTCTCGGCTTGGAAATAGGAGTAATGAAGTTCCTGATGACGAAAATGTAGAGAGAGAGAATATGTTGATGATGACGACGTTATAGCATTCATAATCTTGGCGAGGGGCAAAACTAGAATAATTGATCATTTGATTAATTGCTGCTAAGGTATATTTTATAAGAGATGATTTGGTAGGAGATATACGATGAAAATGGCTTTTCGTTTGGGATTGGTCTTGATTGGCTTAATTTTTGGTAGTCAAGCAGCATTTGCGGAAGTTTCTTGGACGCATTATTATTGGCCAAACGGTGTCTATGTTGGTGCGGCAGGCGTATTTGGTTATACTTTTTTTAGGGTGAACGGAGCGCTCAATTCAGCTACTACACCAGTTCTTTATAAAAGCAAAAACAAATCTAGTACAGCTGGTTTTAATGTGCGCGTGGGTTTTGCACCAAAGCAAATGCCGTTTCATTTTGATGTATTTTTCAATTGCCTTAACAGATTTCATTATAATTCTACGCCAGTATTTACTGCGCCATCAATTACTTATAACAATTTAACCAGCAACCTTAGCTCGAAAGCTATATTTGTGAATGCATATTATGATATGCCATTATACAACAAGTTTTGGCCGTATGTTGGTATTGGTGTTGGACCAGCATGGAATAAAACTTCATTAACTGCAACCGGCGCTCCTGGATCAATAAAAGTAAATCATACAAAAAAGAATATAGCAATGCAGGGCACGATCGGTTTCAATGTTAAAGTCATGAAAAATGTATTGTTGTATGGAGCTTATCGTTTTATTGATATTGGTAAAGTGCAATGGGGGCCTTGGGATACTACCAGAGCTACGCTTACATCAGAGAATATTTTCGTGCATCAAGGCGAACTTGGCTTTAAAGTATTTTTTGGTGACCAAACTCCATCCCAGCCACCATCGTTGGTTAATGATACGGTAGATCGGTGAAATTGCAATTAATGTGCTTCTTCCCAGTTGTTGCCGATACCGATATCGACAACTAAGGGAATCGATAATTTAACTACATCACTCATTAATCGGGCGATGTTAAGTTGTGCGGTTTCGATTTTACTTTCGTGAACTTCAAAAACTAATTCATCGTGAACTTGCATAATCATGTGCGCATCAATTTTGGTTTTTTGCATCCATTGATCCACATCAATCATCGCCAATTTAATAATATCCGCAGCGGTTCCTTGCAAAGGTGCATTAATCGCGGCGCGTTCTGCAGCTTTTTGGCGCATTTTATTGGAAGAATTAATTTCGTTAATATATAAGCGCCGGCCAAATAAAGTTTCTACATAACCTTGACGATGTGCGGTATCACAAGCTTGTTGCATGTAGGCAGCTACATCAGGATATTGTTTAAAGTATGCGTCAATATAAGTTTGTGCGGCAGCTCGTTCAATTCCAAGTTGTTTGGCCAAACCAAAAGCAGAAATCCCATAAATTAAACCAAAGTTAATTGCTTTGGCTTTGCGTCGTTGTTCTTTGGTTACTTGATCTAGTGTGACACCAAAAACTTGTGCGGCGGTAGAATTATGAATATCCAAACCTTGCTTGAAAGCATTTAATAAATTTTTGTCTTGAGAAAAATGTGCCATCAAATGCAATTCAATTTGCGAATAATCTGCGGCTAAAATTTTACAATTTTTTGGTGCGATAAAAGCTTGGCGTACGCGCCTACCTTCTTTAGTTCGAATCGGAATGTTTTGTAAATTTGGATTGCTTGATGCCAGCCGACTGGTTGAAGTTACCGTTTGTTGATAAGAAGTGTGAATGCGGCCGGTTTTAGCGTTAATTTGCAGTGGTAGTTTATCAGTATAAGTTGATTTTAATTTGCTTAAGCTTCGATATTCTAAAATTAATTTTGGCAATGGAAAATTTAATGCTAATTCTTGCAGAATTGGTTCGGCGGTTGATGGTTGGCCTTTTGGGGTGCGTTTTAAAATTGGTAAACCAAGTTTGGTGTAAAAAATTTCTTGTAATTGCTTCGGTGAATCTAAATTAAAATCACATCCGGCTAATTTAAAAGTTTGTTGTTTGAGGCTTAATAAGCGCTTGCTAATTTCTTCGCTTTGTTGTTGAAGTAGCTCGGCATTGATTAATACGCCATAACGTTCCATGCGAGATAATATTGGCAGCAAAAGCATATCAATCGTATTAAAGATTTTTTTTAATTTTACATCGTTATTTATTTTTGGCCACAAATGTTGATGAAGTTGCAACGCAATATCGGCATCTTCGGCCGCATAATTGGCAGCTTGTTCGATCGAAACTTGGTTGAATGGAATTTGTTTAGCGCCTTTGCCCGCAACTTCTTCATAACTTATGTTTTTATGCCCAAGATATTTTAACGCCAAAGCATCTAAGTTGTGTCGCGAGGTGGTGTTATCTAAAATATAAGATTCCAACATGGTGTCGAAAATAACTCCTTGTAAATCGATATCATAATTGGCTAAAACTTCTTTGTCATATTTTAAATTATGACCGACTTTTAATTTGTTGGCGTCTTCGAGCAGAGACTTTAATTTTTTAAGAGCTGCTTCGCGATTTAATTGTTTTGGCGCATTAGCATAATCATGCGCTACCGGCAAATAATAGGATTCATGCATTTTAACCGCAAAAGACAAACCAACAACTTCTGCGTTCATGTAATTTAGATCTGTTGTTTCGATGTCGAGCGCGATTAAATTATTTTGTTGAAAAGTTTTTAATAAATCATTAAAGTCTTGTTCGGTTAAAATGGTTTTGTATTTTGTTTTTTGCAAAATATTATTTTCTTCAGACAAAATTTCTGCCAACAAACCTTTAAACTCTAATTCTTTAAATAATTTTATTAATTTATTTTTGTCTTTAGGTTGCGTGGTAAGTTTGGATAAATTAACCGGAACATCAAAATCTACCGTAATTAATTTTTTAAACGAAGGTAAATTATTAATAACTTGTTGCAGGTTTTCACCAACTTTGCCGGGAATTTCTTGCGCATGTTTGATAATTTCTTCTAGGCAATTATATTGTTGCAGCCATTTTACCGCAGTTTTTGGGCCAACTTTGGATACACCTGGAATGTTGTCTGATGTGTCACCAATCAAAGTTAAATAATCAACGATTTGCTGCGGGGTGACGCCAAATTTATTTTTGACACCTTCGATATCCAAAGTAGTTTTGCTCATGGTGTTGATTAACGTTACATGTTCGTTCACTAATTGCGCGAGATCTTTATCGCAAGTTGAAATAACTGTATCGATTTTTTGTTCGCCTGCTTGTTTGGCTAAGGTCGCGATTACATCATCTGCTTCGACACCTTCGATAATTAATAACGGCAAACCCATTGCCGCAATAATTTCGTGCAAAGGTTTAATCTGCGTGACTAAATCATCCGGCATTGGCGGGCGATGCGCTTTGTATTCTGGATATAAATCATGTCGAAAAGTTTTGCCTTTGGCATCAAAAATTACCACAAGCTTGGAAGGCATATAATCTTTAATTAAACGTCGAATCATATTTAATACGCCAAAAATCGCGCCGGTCGGTTGTCCTTTAGAATTGGTTAATGGCGGTAGCGCATGAAACGCGCGATATAAATATGAAGATCCGTCGATTAAGACTAAAGGAGATTTATTTTTAGATGCCATAATTAAATCCTGCTTAAATTTGTGGAGGATTATATCATATAAATATCGCAGGGGCACGGCGCGCCGTGCCCCTGCGTAAAACAGGTATAATTTTTTAAAATCATACCTGTTTTATACCTATTTCAAGCTAAGCCTTTGATTTTATTAGGTTTGCTTTGAGAAAAATCAAAGGATAGGGAAAATGATCATTTCCCACTTGTTATATATCCCACTTTGTGCTATGATGAAAATGTACTTATTCTGAGGAGTATATTTAATGTTGAAAATGGTAAAACCAGATGCAAAAGGCAGAATTGCTTTAGGGCGTCTTGCAGAAGGGGTAAGCAGGTTTGCGGTAATTGAAACCAAAGATCATAGAATCATATTGGAGCCGTATTCAGAAATTCCGCTGCATGAAAAATGGTTGTTTGATAATAAAAAAGCTATGAAAAAGCTTAAACAAGGACTAAAAGATGCGTCTTCCGGGCGTGTTTCAAAAAAAGGTAGTTTTGCTAAATTCGCTAATGATGAAGAAGATTAATAATGACGTTCAATTTATTATTTACAGATCAAGCTAGCGCTGATTTAGATCATTTAGAGAATAACAAAGGATTATCAAAACGTTTTAAAGCTGTTAAGAAAGCTCTTGGATATTTGGAAACTAATCCTCGTCATCAAAGTTTGCATACACATAAATATAGCTCATTAAGTGGCCCTAATGGTGAAAATATCTTTGAAGCATATGTTGAGAATAAAACTTCAGCTGCGTATCGAATTTTTTGGTATTATGGTCCAAAGAAAAACAATATAACTATTTTAACGATTACTCCACATCCCTGAATAATTAAACTAATGAAGAAAAAAATATCACATATGCCGCGGAAGCGATTTGGGCAGAATTTTTTGCAGGATGAGGAAGTTGTTGCGCAAATTGTTGCGGCGATTGATCCGTGCTCTGATGATTTGATGGTGGAAATCGGGCCAGGGTTGGGCGCGTTGACTTCTGCGTTATTGCCGAAATTACAAACATTACATGTGATTGAATTTGACCGCGATTTGATTCCAAAGTTAAAACAAACATGCGCAAATATTGGTGAATTAATTGTTCATCAAGCTGATGCGTTAAAATTTGATTTTGAGGCATTGATTGCGGCAAAACAAAAATTACGTGTAGTTGGAAATTTACCATATAATATTTCATCACCATTAATTTTTCATTTGCTGGAGTTTGCCTCTAACATAAAAGATATGCATTTTATGCTACAAAAAGAGGTGGCAGATCGAATGAGCGCGCATGTTGGCACTAAAGCATATGGGCGTTTAAGCATCATGGTGCAGTATTTTTGTCAAACAGAAAAATTATTCGAGGTACCAGCGTCGGCGTTTCATCCACAACCTAAAGTAACCTCGAGTTTTATTCGATTAATTCCTCACAAAAAAATTCCTGCGCGTGCAAAAGATTTTACTAAATTTGCTGAAACAGTTAAAATTGCATTTAATCAACGTCGCAAAACTTTACGTAATGCGTTAAAATTAATAATTTCAACGGATGCGTTAGAAAAGTTAGGAATCAATCCTAAGTTGCGTCCAGAACAACTTAATATTAAAGATTATGTTAGGATTAGTGATTTAATATCGTAGGGGCACAGCGTGCTGTGCCCGACGAGTAATGGGCACGGCGCGCCGTGCCCCTACGGCACAATAAAGGATATAAGATATGTCAACATACGCAATAGGTGATGTACAAGGTTGTTTTATAGAATTAAAAATGTTGTTGGAGAAAATTAAATTTAATCCAGCAAAAGATCAATTATGGTTTGCGGGTGATTTGGTAAATCGCGGGCCGAAATCATTGGAAGTTTTGCGATTCATTAAAAGTCTTGGTGATAAGCATATCGTAGTTTTAGGTAATCATGATTTGCATTTATTGGCTGTAACGCAAGGCGCGCAAAAATATAATGATGAAGATACTTTTGTGGATGTGTTAGATGCGGATGATAAAGATGAATTATTGCATTGGTTGCGACAACAAAAGCTTTGTCATTATGATAAAAATTTAAATTTTGTGATGACGCATGCAGGGATTTCACCGCAATGGAATTTAATTAAAACACAACAATGTGCACGAGAATTAGAGCAAGTTTTACGTGGAGATACATATTTAGAATTGTTTAAACACATGTATGGTAATCAGCCGGATTTTTGGAGTGATGATTTGTTGAGTTGGGATCGTTATCGTTATATTGCAAATGCGTTTACTCGTATGCGTTATTGTGACAAACATGGCCATCTTAATTTAATCGAAAATGGTCCACTTGAAAGCGCGCCTGCGCATTTGAAGCCTTGGTATGAATTGTTAAAACCAGAAAATAAAAATCTTAAAATTGTATTTGGTCATTGGGCAGCGTTGATGGGAAAAGCGCATGAAACTGATGTCGCACCGAATATTTTTGGGCTTGATACTGGATGTTTTTGGGGGCGTCAATTGACGGCGCTGCGATTGGAAGATGAGAAGATCTTTCAAGTGGGTAGTAATGGGGTCAGGTCTTGAATTTTAAACTTTGGCTTAATGTATAAAGATAACAAAATCAGATTTTAAGTCTTAAACCAAAGCGTAAAATTCAAGACCTGACCCCGCTACGGAGGAGCTTCACGATCTCTTCATTGCTTCAAAAAACTCATCATTGGTTTTAGTTGCGCGCAAACGATCAAATAAAAATTCAATTGCGGCCAACTCATCCATTGGTTGTAATAATTTGCGCAAAATCCACATTCTTTGTAGAACCTCAGCGCTAACCAAAAGTTCTTCGCGCCGCGTACCGGAACGATTGATGTTAATTGCCGGGAATACGCGTTTTTCTGCAATACGGCGATCTAAGTGAACTTCCATATTACCGGTGCCTTTGAATTCTTCGTAAATAACTTCATCCATTTTTGAACCGGTGTCAATTAATGCGGTGGCCAAAATCGTCAAGCTACCACCTTCTTCGATGTTACGTGCGGCACCGAAGAAACGTTTTGGACGATGTAAAGCGTTGGCGTCAACA
>Ga0114923_10001913_pt1 | contig 14263 bp, 24 predicted proteins | sample SumtaG_FD_89578 | JGI IMG/M metagenome (GOLD analysis project Ga0114923, IMG submission 89578) | Deep subsurface microbial communities from Indian Ocean to uncover new lineages of life (NeLLi) - Sumatra_00157 metaG | ecosystem: Environmental > Aquatic > Marine > Oceanic > Sediment | place: near...
GCCCGGCAAGATGGGTGCGAACAACGAGGTCACCAACGCCATGATGCTGTTCCAGCTCCTGGCGATCGGCCCTGCGCAGAAGCAGATCAGCCAGATCTTCGCGAGCACCCTCGGCGACAAGGAATTGAATGGGGGCCTTGCACTCACCTCGGACGACTTCCTCGGTGTTGGCACCGGAGACCCCGAGGACGACCCGACCAAACCCCCCGATCAGACGACAGGAATGCCGGCCACGCGGCCCAAGGACCACAAGGGCAACGGCTTCCGCACCATCCTCGACGAACTGGACCTCGGCAAGACCGAGACAGTCGGCAAGATGAGGATGTCGATGGCCGAATCTCAGTCCCGCAACCGGGATCTGAGTCAAGGAACTGCCTCGCGAGGCAGTGATGTCGCAGCCGGTAGGGGGGACAAGTCCTGATGAGTAGCAAGAAAGAACAAGCCAAAAAGCGTCAGGCCAAGTTGGCCGCCCTGCTGACCGATGCTAAGAACCAGAGGGCGGGGAACAAGAACCTGCTGCGGGAGATTCGCCAGGACCCGGGGCTTGCAGAGGACGTCAAGAAGCTCCTCTGCGCCGACCTCAAGCGAGTGCATGAGGTTCCACACTCCCTGTTCGGCGATCACGCCGGGCGGAACCGATACCGGCAGCTCGGTTACTACAGCACGTCGCTCGTCGACTTCATCTACGGCATGTGGGCCGAGTTCCGCCGGCAGGCGGGGCTCGATGACACTCTGCACACCAAGACGGTCAAGCGCAACGTCGCGAAGACTGCCCGAGCGCAGGATCTGGCTCGCTACGCCGACCAGCACATCCGCCCCTGGGATGGTGCCTACGACAAGCTGAACAAGAAGAAGAAGAAGCTGACGTTCCTCACTGGTAGCGACTTCCACTCTCACTTCTGCAACCCGTTCGCACTGCGCGTCTTCCTCGACATCAACAAGTCCCTGAAGCCGGATGGTATCCGGCTGAACGGCGACGTGGTGGACTTCCCCTCGCTCTCCACCCACCGCCATTTCCCGGGGCACTTCCCGATGACGGTGCAAGGTGAGATCGATTGGGCGAAGTTCAAGCTGTTCGCTCCGCTACGCGGGGACAATCCCAAGGCCGACATCAAGTTCCTTCTCGGGAACCACGACATCCGTCTGGTGACTGCCATGGCGGACAAGGGGCCGATGTTCGCCTCGCTCGACAACATAAGCTTCGCCGAGAACTTCAAACTCGACGACTACAAGATCGGGTTGGTATGCCGGTCGAACTTCCTGTTCCAGTCCGCAAAGCAGCGCGAGCGTGACATCGCCCAGAACTGGGAGACCTTGTTCTCCGAGGATGGTCGGATGCTGTTCACATGGGTCCATGGCTTCCTGGCCGGCAAGGATGCGCCCATGAAGCACGCCCGACGGTTCATGACCAACGGCACCAACGGCCACCTCCACGATCGCCAGGAGATCAGCGTCGGTTCCTACGCCACTGGCGTCGTCGACTGGTATCAGACGCCGTGCATGGCCCACCCCAAGGCTGTCGCCGCCGGCTACATCTCCGGTCCGGTAGAGTTCAACGCATGGTCGTGCGGCGCACTGGTCACCACCATTGACATGGAATCCGGCCACGTCCACAACGAGGCCATCAAGGTTGGCGAGGAGATCGCCACGTTCCGCAACAAGGTATGGAAGATCAGGTCGCACGAGCGCGACATGATCGCTGAGATGCTTGAGATATGAAACGCTGCTGCACATGCCGGGAGACAAAACTGAAGGAGTGCTTCAGTAAGAAGGCTAGCTGTAGTGATGGCCTTCAGGTTCGTTGCAAAGCGTGCTTCAGTGCCTATTACCAAAGGACAAAAGAAGTCCAGAAGGCAACAGCCGCTCGGTTTCGACAAGAGAATCCAGACTACGGCAAACAGTGGGCGCAGAGCAACCGAGCCAAGAGGGTGCAGTATAATCGAGGGTGGCGCACGAAGAATCCTGGCTATGCTTTGGCACAGAATGCCTCATACCGAGCCTCTAAGAAGTCATCACAAGTGGATAAGGATCCTCGCATCAATGCGCTCTATGAGATCGCCGCTTGGTTGAGGCTTCAAGGTGATAACGTCCACGTTGACCACATCGTCCCTCTCTCGAAGGACGGGGGACACGTTTACGAAAACTTGCAGCTCCTATCTGCAGCAGAGAACATGACAAAGGGAAATAAATGAAAGGAATCGTAGGAAAAGACTTCGTTATCACCGGCTACAAAGACGGTCCGCAGAAGGGGACGATCGATCTCAGGGTCGAGCGGAGGCCGTTGCCCCCGCCGACGCCGGAGAAGTTCCAGCCCAAGGCGCGCATGCGTCGGCTGCGACAGCAACTACGCGACGGAGCGATCACACACAGCGAGTTCTTGGACGCCGAGTTGCGCGTCGGGGCCGACTTCGATCAGCGCTGATGTATAATCCTCAGATCATCGTCGCCTCATCGAGATTCCACATCTCGCGGGACTTCTGTGTGAAGATGAACGAGGCTGCAGGCTGGGAAGCTTTCATCCCCCGCAACTTCTCTCGCATAGATTCCTTCCTAGGCTATGTGCCTTCGCCCGAGATCTGGGTTCTGCAGGGGCCCATCTTGTCTAATGCAGAGCGTGACGTCTTGCGGCAAGTCGAACGGATGTATCCCCACCACGTCTCTCAAATCAAAAAGAGGTCCTGATGGACTTCATGACGGCTCTCGGCGAGATGATTCGCTATCTCGGCGGATGGTTTCCACGCCCGCGCATTGTGCGACTGACCGACGGAGGCATTCGCTTCTGGTTCGGTCGGTGGGCGAGCGTCGTGCGTCCGGGCTGGAGACTCGAATGGCCGGCGTTCATGGAGTTGGAGATCGTTCCGGTCGTGCGACAGGTGACTCAACTCACGCCCCAGACCCTGTTCACCAAGGACTCGAAGCCTGTCGTCGCCGGGGCGGTGATCGTCTGGAGCATCGAGGACGTGCGGAAGTATCTGGTCGAGAACTACGAAGCCGAGGACAGCGTCACAGAGGTCGCAGGATACGCCGTGCGGGACGCCATCGTCGGCAAGACACTGGATCAGATCCAACAGACGGACGGCCGTAGCAGCATCGACAGGTCCCTTCTCGCTGAAGCCTCGAAGGCGCTCGCCAAGTTCGGCGTCAAGGTGGAGACCATGCGCCTGACAGACTTCGCGCCCGCGCGCGTCCTCAATCTGGTCGGAGAGTTCGGTTCACACAACACCACGACCATAGAGTCCGACTGATGGCCTTCACTGAAGAAGAGATCACGTTCTTCAAGCTCGCACTGCTTGACAAACTGCTGACGAAGGCCGATGCTGTGATCCGGCCGCAGGTTCCGAGCCGGAGACTGCGACAAGCGATAGTCAAGGTGTTCGATGTCTCACAGACGCGCCGCGCAAAGGGCGCGCTGTTCATCACGCACTTCTGGGCCGTGATGTTGCATGACGGACACCGCGCGTTCGGCCCGAAGACCGCCAAGTTCCTTGTCTACTTCGTGAACGAGGACGATGACCCCCGCAAACCGACTCCGAGGCGTGCTGCGGACGTGCGTAGGCTCACGCGAGACGAGTTCAACGATGGAGTGCAACGCAACAGGGACTTGGAGATCCAAAACCCTAGCGGCGGCAGCATGCAATTTATGATCGTGGTGAAGTCCCCAACAGGCCGCCCTGGTCGAATCGGCGCCACTCCACCTCGCCCGTTCTTCTCTGAAGGCGGAAAAGCGTTCGAATCGCAGGCTGACGACATCGTTTTCGCCGAATTTGACGCCTTCGTGCGCAAGAACACGCCCTCGGACTCGCAGACGGCACGCTTCACCATCTGATTTCCCGATCGGGAAGGATCAGGGTCAAGGTGTCAGGATAAGGCCGATTCTTTCCCGTTCGGGAACGAACTCGCCCTATCTGACACCGAAGTGTCGACGAAACCTTGGTTCTGTCGACACTTTCAGCAAACGTGTCGACTTAGGCGTCCCAACCACTCCACTGCTTGATCCAGTGCTGCACAACGGGCGAACTGTCGTTCCAGCGGTAGATTTCGAGCAACGGGTGGTGTGCAGAGACGTTGATGAGGCCTCGAACCTTGCAATCGATGCACCAGAACACGCTCCAGAGCTGTCGTTTGGAGGCGCAGACGGGCTCGATGATGATGCGAGGGCTGTCGAGCGTGCAGCTCTCACACATGGACCCGAGAGGAACATTGCCGAATCGTCCTGGCTTCTTCATTTCGAGGTCTCCAATCTGATCTTGCCGCTCTTGAGTCGCTTCGCTGCCGCCTCTGCACCATTGCCGTAGCCGTTCATCTCTTGCAGCACGAGCGTTACACACGTGAACCGACCACCACACGACGGGCAGTCTGCCTCTTGGGTGCGTCCTGCCGTTCCTGCGGTAACAGTTCGGACGATTTTGAGTCGCACGTCGCACTTGTGACAGTTCATGCTACTTGACCTCTTGTCACGATGGACTGGTAGAACGCCATGACAAAAGCGTCGGCGCGGTCGGGCGAGAGCCCTTCCATTCGCTTCATGAACTGATCTTTCTTCTCCAAGATGAGCTTGCCCTTATTGTCCGTCTCATAGAGGCGGGAACAGAGTTGATGCACCAAGTGCTCGTCATCCGGAACGTGTATTCTCCTTGCTCTCGCTAGCTTCGCGACATTGAAGTAGGCTTCGGTCATCTTGTTGCCGAAGTCCTGCACGCTTGACCTATGTTGGGTGTGGAATTCGTGCACTTGCTTGCGCGCACGGTGCAGAACTCCCAAAATGCCCTGCCCCATGCCACCAGCATCGACCACATACCAGCATCCGCGGTCGGTCCAACCGGCTCGCTTCTGCATGTGCATCGCCGCTTCGACTACATCGAGGGGTTCTGTGCGCGCGAAGATGCGAGATTCGACGATCGCGTTGCCCGAGCGCCGGTAGGTCACGCTCTCATCGCCTCCGAATCGGGCGAAGTCGATGGAGATGACCTTGTCGATCTTCTGCAGGGTGCGCATTCTGGCCGCTTCCACCATCGAAATGCCGGTGCACGCCCAGAGATCGTCGCTCGACATGACGCAATTCGGGTCGGAGAGGGGGAATTCGCCGAGCACGCGCACGCGATAGACGTCGCTGTTGGTGCCGAACTCTTGTCCGATCCTCCGAATGTTCTCCTTGTCGGTGATCGGGCTGTCTTCACTGTTGAATGTGAACTTGTGCCACAGTCCCGACTCTGACGGCTTGTAGAACATATCGAAGAAGCCACACTCGCGAGTGTTCGGGTTCCCTGCACAGACGAGAAGCGAGTCTGTGTTGGTCAACGTGCCCTTGATCGTTCGAAGGATCTCGCGGTCGATGCCGGAGGCCTCATCGAGGATGAAGGTGAGCTGGGTAGCGTGGTAGCCCTGAAAGTTCTCAGCCTTGGTCGCAGTTCGGCCCCAGATGCCCCAGGTCTTGACGCGCCCGAAGATGATGCACTTCATCGCGGTGACCTTGCAGGCCTTCTTGATGAACGGATGGGCGTTCTGGAGGATCCGGCCGAGTTCGGCGAACCACACGTCGCGAACCTGCACCGCGGTGGGTGCGGTCACCATGACGAGGTTGTCGACTGCGAGGAACACGCGCCACAGAGCGAGAACGACCTCATCTGTGGTCTTGCCCGTGCCCTGGCCCGACTTGACGGCGACACGCTTCTTGCGCTTGTCCATCGGCAAGGCCATATCTTCCTTCACCGCCAGCAGCAGAGCAACCTGCTGCTTGGTCAGCTTGGGGTTGTTGGGCCCTGTCTCATCGTCGTCAATGCACATGAGGGCCTCGCGCGCAAAGATCAAGGGATCTTCGCGCACGTGGGCATACCAAGCTTCGAATTCGGCTGATAGCTTACCCATGGGCCTCTACCCCATGAGCAAAGTGCCGATGATGCCCAGGCCGACGGTCACCAGCGCGCCGCCGATGACCCACATGGCCTTGAGCATGAGCTTCTGAGTGGTCTGCACTTCGCCCATCTTCTCGACAAGACCGGGTCGGCCGTTGCCAAACAACTCACGATCCAACTTGGAGACTGTCACAGACATGATGTTGGTGATGCCTGCGGTGTCTTTCTGGTCCTCTCGCAGGGTGTGAATGTCGTTTCGGAGCTGTTGGATGTCGCTCATGTCACGGCTTCTTTGCTTCTTCAAGGACGCGACGCAACAGCTCCGAGGAGCGGAGGTAGATGGCTTTCTCGTCGGCGGACAGCGAGGCGTCGTCTTTGACGTAGGCGTCATGCCGATCAGAGATGCGATTGACAGGCCCGTCGATCGCATCCGCGTAGACCATACCAGTCTGACAGCTAGCCAGAAAGAACGATAGGAACAGGACGCCACCAAAGCCGCCCAACTTTTTGAGGTTCTTCTTCATGTCTACTCCTTGACCAACTGCTCGGTGGCCTTCACTTGTGAGCGCGCGAATCCGTAGCCGGCGCTTGCCAGCGCTGCCGCTACGGCCCCTGCGACCTTGGCCCAATCAGCGTCCGCATACACGGCCGCAACGGCGCCCATGACGGCTACTGCAGCCGCCAACCAGAACTCTGTCGTCTTGATACCTGCCTTCATGTCAAACTCCCAAAGCGGTTGCGCCGATGCGCATACCTATGTCCATGATCTTGTCCAGCACGACCCGTGCTTCGTTGTTGAATCGAATCCGGTGAACTTCACCGAGCATGACGGCCTGCTCCTGCAGCTCGCGCCGCAGATCAGCTCGCCCCGTCCGTATCGCTACGACCATGCTGCGGGCGATCTCCAAGCCGTAGGCCTTCAAGTCTTCCTCGGCTCCTTCTACCAACTCGGCAAGACTCTCACTGAGGATGTTACCGAGTTCCGTTTTCAAGAGTTTCCAGTCCATTGTCTCTCCTATCCGTAGTGAATGATTTCCAGTTTCGTTCTGCCGAAGACGTTACCTGTGATGCTGGTAACGCCAGTGTTCGCAGATGCCCAGGCCTGCATCTCCACGACCTCGCCCTCAGTCAGTGTCAAGGCCATCTGACCGGCACACCCAAGGCGCTCGTCACCATGAAGACTAGCCGACTCTGCTCTGAAGGCAATGACCTCAGAGTTCGGCACTGCGGTCGTGTCGATCTTGAGACCGATGGCGCACTCCACTACGGCGTCAGCATTGTCGCACAGGAAGTGAGCTTGGTAGTGGACGATGTATTTCCCTGTCACGGGCACCGTCACGGTCATCGGGCCGACCGGAGAGTCGATGTCCTCGAAGACCAGACCGTCCAGTTCGTAGGATTGGTTGTTCGCACCAACCTTGATGACGGGGGCTGAGAGGGTGATGCCGGCTCCACTGCCGTATGCTGGGGGTAGTGTCATGGCTTATCCGTAGGCTGGAGCGATGGAGGAAGTGCCGTAGGCTCCTTCGAATGCTGCTTGACGATACGCTATTGTGAGTCCTGATCCGAGTCCATAGGCTCCGCCACCACTAGACACAATGATCTCTATGAACTCCAAGAGCTGCATAGAGCGAGGGCGAAAGGTGTTGGTGATGGAGGCACCTGTCAGTGCCTGCCAGTGCGTCTCGACAACAGTCGACCCTGTGTGTCCTGTCTCCATTCGCGCGAGCAAAAGGCCCTTCACCTTATCGTCGCCGGCTTCCTGGCTGGTCTGCACTGCTCCGACCCTCGCACCGCCCATCGCGAGCTGAAAATCAGAGGCACCACCAGCATCTTCGCCGTGGATGCGAGTGTTCGCCATTGCCAGCAGTGCGCTGTTGGCACTGTCCGGAGTTTGGGTTGTCGTCATCCCATCTTGTAATCCCCACGTTGCGGGGTCTGCGTCCGCCGTGGAGATGACGATGTCTGCTAGCAGGATCCAGTCGGCTCCAGTGAACTCGACGACTTGTAGAGTCCTGTCAACTGTGGTTCTGATTGCTCGCGTCGTAGCAAAGGTATCCTCCCATTGAAGCGAGATCGTTCGAGCACCCGCAGTAACTCCGGTCTCGGCATACATCATCGCCAAGCCGTTCAACTCGGTGGCCGTTTTGGCATTCATGAGCTGCTCGGGGCCAACTCGGCTGCCGTCTATTGCGAAGCTGAAGTTGGCACCTCCGTTGCCCGACACGCTGGGCAAGTTCGTGATGAGCATCAGCATACTGCCATCGGTGACTGTCGGCGCCCCCGACATATCCGTCATGTTCGTCCATGTGGCAGGGGCGTTTCCTGTTGCTGAAGAGACCGCGAGGTCGAGAATGATCTCGGCATTCTCGGTGAACTCGTAGACCTGAAACGACCTTGTCCTGGTGGTGTCTATCGCTGCAGTGCCTTGGAGATTTATCATCTGCACTGCAAACGTGTGCGCTGCTGCTGAGAGCCCCGTCACAGCATGCACGAGCGTGGCACCGTTGGCCTGATTCACGCCATCCGCAAAGGCTGGCATGACTGGCCCAACCGGCGAACCGTCTACGGTGAATCGGAAGTCAGCCGTGAGATCCAAGGCTGCGGTGATGATCTGGAGCTGCGCGACCAGGATCACCACACTTCCGGTGCCGGCTATGTCCGGTGACGTGGTCATGCCCGGCACGTCGGCCCAGGATCCCGTGCCTGTGCCGGCTGACGTCAGGTCGATCGTGGTTAGCAGATTGGTGGTCACGCTACTTGTGGAGTGCGAGGATGACGTCGGCGATGAGCTGCAGGTCTGCCGGCAAGGTCGCAGAATTCGCTCGGACCTCTAGTGCAACAAGGTCAGATTGTAGTTGCGACTTTGCTGCCTGACTGGAGGAATCCACAGTGTGATCGTGCGCATCCAGCAGAGCATCCAGGTCGATGAGCTGTTGCACCGAAAACTTCACCTCTGTCGTGTAGCGGATCTCGCCCCTGTCAGCGCTATCGATGACGGGAAGCTTCCCCTTGATGACAGACCTACCTACGACCTTACTCGCTGCGGCGAAGGGCTCGACGCGACCGGGGGAGGACGAGTCCGGTTGGAAGCCGGCGAACCACACCACGTGCTTTGAGAGCGCCGGGAAGATAGTTGCAACCTGGACCTCCAGTAGGCTAGGGTTGAACTTCTTGACCTTGATGAATTTGTGTTCCATAGTTACCTTGTTCGGACGCCTTGAATGTTGAATGTGTGCTGCACAACTCCGACGAAGGTGTCATTCAACTTGAAGACCAGCTTTTCCTCGTTCTGGAGAGTGAGGGGAAATCCTGCCCTGCCGAACGTCCAACGGGCCATCACATAGTTGTTGCCGGCTCCGAAAGACTCGAAGTCCATGTCAAAGCAGAGCTGGCCCCATTGAGCGTTGTTCTTGATCGGAAGTCCACCTGTCATGTCCTCGATCACGGTGCTGGTCGAGGTCTGCTTCTGCACCGTGATGCCGTTGGCCAGCGCTGTTCCGAGCACGCCGTAGTGGTCGGCGCGGAAAGCACCGGCATCCTCGATGTAGATCAGAACGCGCTCCACGTTTAGACACTCGCCTGCTTGTGCTTGGAGGTAGAACTCCTCTGCACCCCCACCGGAGTAGTCTCCGATGGCGTTCGTTGTCCCTGCCCCAGTGCCCAGGGTGTCGGCATACTGCCAGAACGACCCCAAGCTCGGTGGGTAGGTCGGGGTCTCAAGACCCCCGTATGCAGTAGCAAGACTCATCTACGCCCTGTTCGCGGTTGCGACGACCTTGTAGGTCACGGTGTCCGACAGCGAGTCAGGCACGACGGTGATCTTGAGTGTGTTGGCGGCCCAGGAGATGGTCACGGGCGCGGTCGCGTCGATCACCGATACGGTCGGCGACTCGGCCTGCTTCGTGTTGACGGTCTCGATCGTGACAGTGAAGTCGCCCGCGGAGTCGACGATCTGATCGCCACCCACGTCGAACATCTGCACGCCCAGGAAGACGTGCGTCAGTGCTTGGAAGTCACCATCGGTGGACAGGTCCAGCACGACGGTAGCACCGAGAACAACCTCGGCAGACTCGACTGTGCGAATGAACTGGGGACGGCCTGTTGAAGTGAATGCGGTCATGAGTTTCTTAGCTTGCCCGGGCGGTGTGGGCGGTGTAGGCTTAGGGGGTTTCGGGGGCTTGGGGGGCTTAGGCGGCTTAGGTGGTTTCGGTGGCTTGGGTGGTTTGGGCAAACATCAGTTCTCCTGCCTCTCCTCGATGACATCGTCATCGTCCTCTGGCGATACTTCAATCCGCAGCGGGGCGGGGGCGTTGTCCGACGCCACCTTCGCGATGACTCCTATGAGCATCTCCGCAGTATTCTCGGGGTCGGTCTTGTGCAGACCGTGGATTGCGCACAGCACCTTGAGACCCTTCATCTCGTTGTTGCTGTCGGCGCACTCGCGCATCCGGTCGATGTAGTCCTCGACCTTGCCGACCATCACGGCGCGCGTTGTCTCGATGTCCTGGGAGGCCTCGATCTTGGCTTCCTCGATTGCGAGGGCGATCAGTCCGCCGATCTCCTTCAGCGTCAGGTCGAACATATCGCGGAGGTGCGCCTGGATCTTGCGTCGGCTCCACTTCAGCACGAGCCCCTGGATCTGGTCGATCACCTTGTCCTCGAAGGCCAGCACCTCCTTGCGCGTTGGCCAGAACTCCACGACGGTGTCCGGGTGCGTCAAGCCGTGCAGGCCGTAGTGCCCGAGCCGGGGGAAGTCCTTGCTGCCGCGCTGCAGCCACATCGACTCCACGAGCCGGGCGATGAGTGCCGCGTGCTGGCGGGCGGTTTCTGTCCGCGGGGCAATGCCTACGCCATCATTTCTCGCGAGTAAGTCGCGGGTGTTCCAGTCCTCCAGGCGGGTGCCGAGCTGGTTCGTCGGGGCTGCGGTCTTGACCCGCGCTGCCCACGACGCTGAGTCCCCAGGGAACGCCTCGTTGAGCCGCTGGTCGAGGTGGAGTCGTCCCTGCCTGAAGCCAATCGCTCGCGTTAGGCGCCATCCTACGACCGTGCGGTAGCCACGCATCTGGTGCGGCGCGAGTGTGCCCTGGCCGAACGTGGTGTCCCAGACCTTGAGGCGCTCTTTGAGGTTGAGCTGGCGATCGGGTTGACCTAGCTCAAGCACCGAAAGCTGCTGCTCGTCGTCGGTCTTGCTGGGCTTGAAGGAGGGGATTGCCATGGGCGCGGTTGGGGTGCGGGGAGAGGCCCCCCCTGTAGTATATACCGGAACGAGTGATAGACCATGGATCGGGGGGCGGATGGCGGGTGGGGCGGATACTTTCGAGTTGTAAACTACCCCGTAAAGGCACATACGAGCTTGATTCTGGCCCTTATGACGCATTACGGGCGTTTTTAGCACCTCGGGATTTTTTGGGGCGGGCAGAAAAAAGGGGGTAACCTGTGTTTCGTGTCACCAGTCTCCACGTAGAGCATGCCCAACCGCCCATGCCATCGATCGATCAGCAATCGCGCCTAGCTTGGCACCCCAAATGAACAGACGCATGGCCTCCCTTGTGCCCTTTCTCACATCGAAAGCCAGGGGCAAGGTGGCCTCCTGCAGGGCGCATTACTGGCCCAGTAATGCGCCCTGGTGCGTGTGGATGCGTTTGGGGTGCTCTAGGGCGACCTTTCGAGGGGCGAAAGGGGGGCAAATGAGGCCTTTCTAGGGGCGATAATATGGCCATTTGGCTGAAGTCCCCATGGCATGGGCCCTTTAGCGCCGGAAGGGCACAAAACTGGTAGGGATCCTCCCATACCATGGGCACTTCAGCTCATGTTAGGGTTCTGTTAGGTAGCGGATACCTCTCCAGGGGCAGGACAAGAACACTAGAATCACACTACAAACTCCCCATGCCATGGGAAGGTGCGGATATATACGGATACTCTCATATCACACACACACAAGGGGGTATACACACACACGCTACTCACACGCATATAGGCCCTAGTTGAGTGCTATCCGTATCCGCCCCAAATGGCCTAAACTCCCCATGACACTAGGCGTTCCTTACCGCTCTTCGATCTGCCCCATGCGTTCCCCATCCGTCCTAGTGATTGTCTCGCATCGAGATGGCCTGAAAGCTCCTCCTCATGGGCACTTCCCTACCAAAGGGTCTTCCGAGGGTGCATTACTAGACCCTAAAGTCGACCAAAAGGGCACTTACGTGGTATGCTTCGCCGATGAACACCATCACCAACCTACTGCGGGCAGCCTGGGAGACCTACGCTGTCCGCCTCTTGCTCCTCGCCCTGGCCTTGGGCGCGGTGCCCTTCTACTTCCTTTCGCTGGCCGTCGCCAGCCTCGGAGCCTAGAACCATGACAAACCGATCCGACGACCACACACGCCAATCTGACGCCACTGGACCCTACTGCCCGGGAGGCTGTATCACCGACCTATCCACCCTTCGCGAAGTGGAGACGGTGGTCCGCCTCGATGGGTCCGTCTCCTGCCGCCCCTGCTGGACAAGGGACCAAGCCGACTTCCAAGCCGAAAGGGCTGCCGCGGCAGGCATCGCCAAAGAGACTGGACTCTCCCAGGAGATGGTCCGGGCCCACAACATCTCGGGCGAGGGCAAGCCAGACCCCCAGCCTAGCTTCTCTCGGGAGGGCATCGAGGAAAACACGCGCCACCGTCAGCGCCTCGACTACGGGGCCCAGACAAATGCGGACTTGGCCCAGGACGCCAGACACCAGATCAGACACATCGCAGCCACCCTGGGGATCCTAGACACCTCAGACGGGGGTTTCTCGATCGAGCGGGCATGCAAGGGCGATGCGATCAAGTCGGACTTGTGGGCGATCCTGGACCTACTGCGGGACATCAAGACCGCGGCCCGGGACCACATCGAGAACAGCAAGACCGTCGGCAGAGACCACTACCACGCGCAACAAGACTCGATCTTCTGGTTTCGGCGCGCGGAGCTAGCCGAGGCGGAAGTCTCCAGACTACGGGCCGAGGATAGCAAGGGCTGGCAAGAACGCATGCGAGAGCGTGGGAAGCAAGGGGGGCTGCCAGTAGACCCGATGGCCAAGCCCGCAAAGCCCGCGGAGATGCGCCAAAAGCGGGGAGGCAACTAGCATGGACTCCACAAGACACCTATCGACTTTCAACTACGCTGAACCCGGTGACGCATTCGTCACCATCGTCTATCGCTCCGACTACACTGGCGAGTGGCGAACATGCCTCAAGATCGACGGCCGTTACGTCGAATCGACGGACAAGGGACACAAGAACGAGAGAGAAGCCAGAGACGTTGCGGCCATGTATACGGGCATCGACAACGGACGGGGAGACCAAGTCTACGGGCCCGTTACCCTAGACTGGGTTGCTGAAGGGGAGGCCTAGGACCATGGGATACACACCAGCAGAGAACTTGCGCCGGCTGGCATCGCGCATTGCCTTGGTCCTGCCCACTGGATCACTCGCAAGGCAAGAGGCCTTGAGCCTAGCGCATGCCCCACACTTCGCCAGAGAGATCACCGAGGGACTTGTGGAGATCCGGACGGATCTCGGCAAGCTCGACTCCGAGGACCGATGCAAGGGCGAGACTACCGCCTTGCGACTACTGGACACGCTACTTCTACCAAGGGCCAAGGAGGCTTAGACCTATGAGATTCAACCCGAACATCAACCCGAACCACCCAACACGTTGCGGCCATGGCCGAAACACACACTGTGGCACAGTGTCGGAGCTTGTGTTTGGTCGTGCGATACCGGCCGGCGGGGAGGTAACGGACTACGCTATCCAGGCCTTCCTGGACTCGTTCGTCTTGCCTCGATTCCCCGAGGGCTTCACTGTGACTACTTCCGTCGGTGTCTGGAAGGGTGGCAAGGAAGCTAGTTTCTCTGTGTCCGTTGTCTACGGCATTGACCCCGCAGAACGCAAAGACGTCGGTGTGAAGCTTGAAGAAATACGGGCGGAATACATCCGGCGGCACGGGCAGGAGAGTGTCCTGCGCATCGACACACCCGTTACCTACTCGTTCGACTAAGACCCACGACCACGAACACCACGACCACGAACACCACGGCCAAGGAGGCCGATACCATGAGCAGACGCAAAAGAGCACAGAAAGGGACAAGGAAGATCGACCGCGGCCGCAGACTCAAGAACCCACGACGCTGCAAGGGTTGCGGTCTGCGCATCCGAGGCAAGAACCACGACCAAGGGACACACCACAACGAACACACCAGCACCTATGGGGGATAGAACCATGAACCACGACACACCAGAACGGACCACGTTCCGCGCCTTGCTGTCCGCCTCGGACTTCTCCACACTGGACACCTTCAAGCTCGATACCTATGGGAAGGGCATCGAGGACATTGAGAACGGTGAGGGTATCCCCTACCGTTTCCTCAACACTGTAA
>Ga0114923_10001914_pt1 | contig 14263 bp, 8 predicted proteins | sample SumtaG_FD_89578 | JGI IMG/M metagenome (GOLD analysis project Ga0114923, IMG submission 89578) | Deep subsurface microbial communities from Indian Ocean to uncover new lineages of life (NeLLi) - Sumatra_00157 metaG | ecosystem: Environmental > Aquatic > Marine > Oceanic > Sediment | place: near...
CTCATGAAAGCTCTTTCTCATCAACTTCGCCCTGAATTCTTAAACCGCATTGATGACATTATTTTAATGAATAAATTAAAACTTGAAGACATTAAACAAATTGCTCGCCTCCAACTTAACCAGCTTACCAATCGGCTTAAGAAAAAAAACATTAGCCTCACCATTCCTGACACTACTTTGGGAAAACTAGCCCAACTCGGCAATGTTCAAGAATTTGGCGCCCGGCCTTTAAGGCGGCTTATTCAAAATCACATTGAAGAACCTATTGCTGAACTCATCATTGCTGGTAAACTTAAGTCTGGCGGCTCCATTACCTGGACGCCGGAGAAAATAAAATCATAATATGGCCTACCAAATCCTCGCTTGCCCTAACTGTAACGGCGCTGGTTGCCCCACCTGCAAAAACACCGGCAAGGTGAGAGTTGCTGACGACCAACTCCAAAAACTCAAACAAATGGTTGGTCAACTTACTCCTTCTCCTGCCACCCAACCCTCTCTCTCATCTTCATCCCCTCTCCCTAAGCCTAGCAAACTTCGCTTTAATACCAGCTTGGCTGGCATCATTGCTTTTTCTATTTTAAGCATCATTGCTGGTGCTGGGGTTGCCAGCTGGTACTTTTTAAAAACCCTCAAACCTTTCTTTGCTGGCCTAATCTCTCTTTTCACCCTCGTCGGTACACGCCTTGCCTGGCAACAACCATTCTTTCAACCTCATGAGCCCGATGATTTTCTTAAAGCAATTAAACGCCCAGCTTAATGCTTTTCTCTCTTTTCCTATTTATTCTCACCCTTGGCCTTCTCTATCTCTCCTCTCACTCCCTCATCATCCGCCTCGTTAAAACTTTCTATCACCTCACCCGCTCTCATGAAACTGCTGTTAATCTGCTTTTCTTTCTCCTTCTTCCTGGCGTCTTTCTTCACGAATTTTCCCACATTCTCACTGCTGAACTCCTCCAAGTTCCTACCGGCCATCTTTCCCTTAAACCTCATTTTAAAAACGGCCAGCTCATGCTTGGCTCAGCCCAAATCGCTTCTACCGACCCTTTCCGCCTCACCCTTATTGGCGCTGCTCCCTTTTTAACCGGCACCTTTACTCTCTGGGCCTTACTCAAATTCGCTCTCGACCTCAACGTCTCTCAACTCAATCTCACCAACTTTATCCCTCATCTTCTTTCTTCCATTAATCAACTCTCTCTTCTCCCTCTGCTTCTCATTTTCTATCTTCTCTTTTCTATTAGCAACACCATGTTTTCCTCCCCTTCTGACCTTCAGGCCGCTGGCTTACCCATCGTTCTATTGCTTATCATTCTCGGCACCTTTAAGCTCGCCAACCTTACTATTCCTCTTTCCGCTCTCACTTCCCTAACTAATCTTTTCCTTCTCCTCGCTACTATTTTTACTATCACTCTCGTCTTCAATCTCTCTCTCCTCTTGCCCTTAAAATTCATCAATCGTTAATCTATTCCCTCCCTCTCTAACCCTTTTTCTGCTAACATAAAATCATGGCTAAGCCTACTCGTCAACGCCAGCTCAAAACCAAAGTTCCCATCCTTGAGGCTGCTGACCTAGCTCAACTAACTCCGCCTGAAGCTGGTAGAAATCTCGAAGACCTTCCCCCAGAAGAACTTCAGGTCGTTGAAGACAAAATCAATGACCTTCAAAACTTTGTTTTTTCAAATTTTAAAGCTCAAAATATAGAAGAAGAGCTCTTTCAGCAGCCCGTCACTGTTGGACCTCCTCCTTCAGAGCCTCCCAAAAACCTAGCCGAAGATCTATCTGATAAACCCATCAGAGAACCTCCTCCTTCTACCCCCGCCAAGCCTGCCAAGCCTAAAGAAAACATTTATAAAAAACGCCTGGCTGAACTAAAAGCTGTTCAACCATATCTTCTTGGCCGCCAAAGCGCTCAACAACTTGAAAACACTCTTGAAATCTATAGAGGCCATTTTGCTCAACACATGCTTAGCGACTCTGCTTGGGGGTTAGTCTTCGCTGCTCTTGGTCCAGTTGGCGCTCTTCTTCGAGAAACCCAGCACAAAAAAATCGCCTGGCAATATGCCTGGAGTAAAAACCTCCTCAACCCTCAAGCCATCTTCTTTTACCTCAATACTCTTCCTGAACAGAAAGTTTTTAAATTCATCACTCATCCTGTTAAAAAAACCATCGGCCTTTTAGCTAAAAGTCAAAATCCTTTATTCTCTGCCCATCATTACCAAGATTTTCTGTGGAATAAGAATGAACGCATCTGGGAAACCCACACCGAAACAATCTATGGCTTCACTCCTTTTCTGGCTTTTTCCAAGCCTGCCGGAAAACTAGCTGACTATATCGATGATCGCCTTTTAGGCGTTAAGTGGCTCACCGACAAACAAGGTCGCCGCCTTAAAAGGATCGATGACTCCCGGCAAATTAACCAGCGTCTCACTAATGCCCTTAAAGCCTATGAAAAAGCCAAAAAAGACGGCCGCCCCTCACTTAAAAACGCTCAAAGAAACATCTTTCAGGCCTTAATGACCCTTGATGATGGCGGCGGCTTTTTTACTGGCTTTCTAAAAAACACCCTGCGTCATCCTCTTAAAAGGGCCTCAAAAAATCTTCGTGAAGCCAAGCTTCTTCTGCTGCTTGGTTTTATTCTTTGGGATATCACCCTTGGCCTTATCATCAATGCCGCCAGATATCTTGCCGTTCAAGTAATTTCTAGAATTCCTGCTCTAGCCAGAATTAGAGCTAAAGTCAACCAATTCTTTACCAGTCGCCGTTGGCTCAACACCCTTAACATGGGTCGCCAAACTCTCGCCGCCCAAGCTAGGGCTTTAATCAGCCTTAGTACTTTCTCTGGAGGCTTCTTAAGCGCTCAACTCATGGCTCCTCTTGGCACCCAGGCTATGTATGCTGGCGGCTTTCTAGGCGGCGTTCTCGGTTGGCAATATCAGGCTCTCCTTAATATGGCCAACAATCCCACTCTTATGGAATTCGCTCACTATCCTCATGCTCGAGCCATCCGAGCTTTAGGCCGCCTCGGTGCTCCTGGTCCAATGCTCCGCACTGCTTACTGGCTTAAACAAAATCCTTGGTTCCGTGTCCCTCTCAAAGGCGCCTTTCTCGGTCAATTAATCGCTCCATTCCTCGAAGAATTTGCCGGCATTAACCCCGCCACTACAATCTGGGGCTCCACTGCTATTAATTATTTCTGGGCCAGTCGCAAATTCTGGTTACAAAAAATTTTAGCAAAACCCTTTGGCAAACTAGCAGTTAAATTCGGCCTACCCCCTAAACTAGTTAAGAGTTTTTTCCAATCCCCTGGCAAAATCTTCTTTAAAACCCTTTATGAAAGCGGTCTCGCCTGGCCTTTTAAAAAATTTCTTTGGAGTTGGAATCTCAACTGGCCCATTCAAACCATTAACAAATTTCTCGCCCGCCCTCTTGTTCAAAAATTCTTCAAAAACATGCTTGCCAATCCCGGCTTTTTCCTGGGCTTCGAACTTATCTCTATACTTCACGCCGCCGGCCTCCCTTGGCTAGCTGCTATCCCTCTTGGCCCACTCATCGGCGGGTTTGTTTGGAATGTTGGCGCCTTTATTCTTGAAACTATCACCGGCGTCTCCAAAGCCACCCTTGCCCCATTAGGTTGGCTTGGCTTTACTATTGGCTGGGCTGGAGAAATCGCTTCTACTGTATTTGGCTTTGCCCTCCCCAGCTGGTGGAGCGTCTCTGGCTTAACCATGGCGCTTCCTTTATCCTGGGCGTTAGTCTACGGCCTTGGCCAACTTCTCTCTCTAGGTGGTTTTGCTGGCTTTGGCTTACTCGGCTTTGGCCTTACCGCCGCCATGGAAAGCATGCTTGCCGGAGGACTTCTTGGCGTCGCTGGTGTCTTACTCCCTCCTTTAGCCGTCATCGGCGCAGTTATTGTCATCGCTGGACTCATTATTTTTTTTACTGCAGCTACTGTCGCTAGCACTTGGGTTCCTTTCTCTGGAGCCCCCACCTCCTCAAGCTGTCTCCAACTCCAACTAGAAGCCAATAAAACCGCCCTTGCCCTAAATGAGTCTGCTGAAGTCTGCGCCAACCTGACCATCATTCCCAACCCTCTTCTTCTCAGTAAAGCTAAAATTCAATGTGCTGCTCAGATTCATCCTTCTATTTTTGAGCTAAAAAATAACAAAGATCAAAGCGCTGTCACGGCTAGTCGTCAATTCCCCGGTCAAAGCCCCTTCTCTCTCATCCCTGCCCGAGACGCAACCGAAGTTCTGGATAAAAATAACCGCTACCGCATCTTTGAGTTTCCTGTTATAGAAGGAATGCCAGGCTACGGAGGCTTTGTTTTTAATGATCTTCTCAACATCGAACTCAGCGTTCTTGGCTTTGACGATGCTAGCGGCAATCATATTTCCGGTCAACCTCTTCGAGCCCTCATGAGTCAATTTCCTGCATTCGCCAGTCAAGTTCGAAATTCTGTCACCTATATTGATGATATCCAAAACCATCCTAGCCCTGCAACTGCCAAAAGCTATCTTCTTTCCGAGAGTGAAACCCAACTGGCTTTTACTAAAGACCAACAATCCGAATCTCAAGAATTAATCAAAGACCTAAAGAGCCTTCAAAACCGAGTCAATAGCGGTGAATCTCCAGCTGAGATTGTTGACGACTTAGAAAATTTACTCAAACAAGTTAATCTTCTCATCGCTCTTCCATCTGAACCAGACTTCTATTATCAATCTCAATACGCCGAGGCTCAAGCCTTTAAAGACGCTTGCTCAGAAATCCACACCTACAATTACGAAATCGACTCCTGTGAACAACACTATCAAAAACTCATCTCCATCTACCAGTCTTGGACCAATACCTTTCAGCAAGTTCCTTATGGAATAGAAGAGTTAATTTTCTTCATTAGCCAATCAGACACCAATAAACTCCTTAGCAAATTTAGCGAAATCATCATTGCTGTCGAAGAATTTAATCAAACGTTGCCAAACATTATTAGCGGCCTTGAATTCGCCATTAAAGAAATTGAAGACATTGATCTTGATAACCTCTATGCCTTTCTCGATAAAAAATTTTACTACCTCCCCGGTGGCACCGTATATAAAATGTGCTTTACCGTCACTTTAATTCATGACAACTACTTCCCTGACCCGTCAATACCCTTCCAATCGCTGGCCTTTGAGTGCACTGCTGCCAGCACGGGTGCCACTGATCTTTCCCCTCGACCAGATTGTCTAATTATAAATAACGTCTCTTTTAATAAACCTTAACCCCTCCTCACCCCCCCCCTTTTTTATCATTTAATAATCTGCTAATTTGTAACTAATGCTTCGTCTGCTCAAAACCATCTCTATATTCTTGCTTTTCTTTCTCTTTCTTGCCGCCGAGCCAGTCTTAGCCGGCCCCAGCTTACTTGAAGCCTTAAAAGATCCCAGCAGCCCCAGCCTCCAAGGCTTAATCGCCGGTTACGACACTATTGACCCTCAAGCCCCTACTGGCATGGGCAACATTCTCATTGATTATTTCAACCTCAAGCTTTTAGGTGTCCCTAACTTTGATAATAATGGTAATTTCACCGGCAGTGACGGCGGAGTTATTAATGGCGTAAATAACTCCATTGCTTCCCTTTACAACCCTCCTGCCGCTGTTCCTCAATATCTAGCCTATGTTTATCAAAACAGTCATTTTGGCGTCAAAACCGCCCATGCTCTTGAACCTTATCCTGGCGGCACCAGTGTCTTCAGCGCTATCCTCCATCTCTGGAGAGCCTTCCGCAACATCGCTTACATCGGCTTTATCATCATCTTTGTCATTCTTGGTTTTATGATCATGTTTCGAGCTAAACTCAACCCTCAAACCGCCATCTCTATTCAAACAGCTCTGCCTAAAATTATCATCGGCCTCATCGGTGTCACCTTTAGTTATGCTATTGCCGCTTTAATTCTTGACATTTCTCAGATAGCCAACCTTTTCATCTTTAAAGCTATCCTTTCCAAATCTCTTCACCCAGGTATTCTTAACGAACTTAACTACCCCGGCGCTTTTGATATGAACATGTTCTCTATCACAGAACAGATTATTCTTGACGTCACCACCGGCGGCATTCAAAGCCCTGTAGCCCAGGGGACAATTGTCGGCAACATCCTAAATACTCTCCAAACTGTTGTTACTTGGATCACTTTAGGCAGTGACCTTAATTTCTGGGGTTTAATCCTCGCCATAGTCTTAATCAGCAATCTATTTAAAATCTTCTTTATGCTCCTCACTAAATATATTCAAATTATCTTTGGCGTTATCTTTTCTCCTCTTGTCTTTTTTATCGGCTCCCTGCCCGGCTCTAGCAATGCAATTTCTAACTGGTTTCGTTCTCAGCTCGCCCACGTGCTTGTCTTCCCTGCTACCTTCCTTATCTTCGCTGTCGCTTTAATTCTTTATAACTCAGCTATTATCGTAGACCCCCTTACCGCGGACGTCAGTAACCCAGTACCAGCAAACGCCACGATTCAAAACGCTAAAAGATTTCGTGAAGCTATAACCCCTGAATTCACCTGGGTCCCTGACGTTCTCCCCTTTGGTCCTGCTGACGTCGCTCCCTTCATCTCCTTTGGCATCATTATGATTATTCCTAATATTGGCAAAATTATTGAAAATGCTCTTCAAGTCAAAGAAGGCCCAGGTGCTGGTATAGCTGAAAACATCCGCGGTGTTACTCAGAGAGTTCCCTTAGTTGGTCGATTTATGTAAGCCTCGCTCACTCTTCAAAGTCTTAATTTCAGCCTCAAAAAGGATCGTCTTTCTCTCTCTCTTCTTTAGATAGGTTTTCATAATCTCGCAACGCCTGTCTTAATTCCGGATCTCTAATCAATAAATCAATAATCTCCTCACGACTATAAACTCTTTCTCCCGCCCAATCCCATGTTTCCATCCTATGTTTTAATGCCTCATTTGCTACTTCTTTTCCCTTTACCAATAAATTATTATTATAAACAATCGAGTCAATTGCCTCCGAAACCATAAACAACTGCTTTCTCATATATTCCTCTCTTGTCCCCAACTTCTGTTCAACCGCCAGATCCACATATGACTCTAGCGTTGCCATCCCTTCATCTGTTACCATAAAAGCCAAGGATTGGTTTATTACTCCCTGCCTCATTTTTCCTTCTGCGCCAGTTAAGCTTAATTTCTCTCTCTCAACCGCTTTATCTGCCACTGCATCTCCCCGTAGATCTAATAGCAAAACCGCCAGCCCCGTTGCCCCTGTCGCAGTAAACCAACCAGCAATTTTCTCTCTCTTTTCCTTACTCTCTTGATTATCTTCTTCTGACAGTAATCCTGCCGCTTTTTTGGCAAAAAACCGTCCCAGCGCCCCTGTCGCAAGCATAACTCCACCAATTACTTCCACCCAATCAATCTCCTTTCCCTTATCCTTATCAATAGCTTGTTTCATATCATCAAACGCTAATGCCATCGCCACCGCTTCCTTCTGTCCCAAATTAAATAAAACCTCTCCTTTAAACACTCTCCCATAAAGCCTCATTCCCTCAAAAACATACCCTCGCCGAACTTGTTCTTTTGTAATCTCTTTTTCTTCGCCTTTAACCTCTCTCTTTGGCAAGATTTTTCCTAAACCAAGCCCTATCGGCAGTAAACTACTCAACTTTAAAAATTCTCTTCTATCAAAAGGCTTTACTTTTCCGGCTGGAGACGCCTCAGCTGATGAATCAGGTCCAGTCATATAACCAACATTATATCATCACCCCGTCAAGTCAATTGGAATAAACTTATTATTTTCATGTTCATAACCACAATATTTAAAAAGCAAAGGATAATCAACCTCTTTATACTTCTTTGGTACTTCTCCAATAACCGGCTTAGCTACATTCCTATCCCACTGAGATGACGCCCACGCATAAGCCACTGCAAAAGTCGTCAACTTGGCTAGTGGTATCGCCGCAGCAGTAAACCCTACCCCACTAAACGCCGCCCCCAAAACCCTCCAAATCCCAGACAGGGCTGCCCCACCCGATCCTGTTCCAATCAATGAAACAATCCAATTCCCTGCAAACCCACTCAATACTCCTGCTGGACTCACTGGAATAGCGCCCACTTTGGTTCTAAAAGTTGCTAAAGCAATCTTTGCTCTTTGAACTCCTGGCAAAAATTTAGCCAGTTGACGATCTCTTTCTTTCATATAATCAACCACCTGCTTCAAATGATGTTGACCTAAATGCCCAGCAATGTGTTCATTAATTAGCGTCGCCATTCCCTCTAATCTCGAGGCTGAACTAAACCCAAACCTAAACCTCCAACCCACATCTTTTTGCTCCATTTGCTTAGCCATCGCTATCATCTTAACTTGCTGGATTCTATCCACCACCTTAGCTGTCTGCCGAATAATCTGAAACATGCTCGCCTTTCGAGGCCTACCATACTTATCAGGCTTATAATACTTATCTAGTTCAATTTGCGACTCTCCCGGTATAAACTGGTCACCTGGCCCCACTGACCTGGCATACATTAATCGAAACACCATACGGCTTCTACGAAGGTAAAAGGCCTCTCTATGAGCCGGACTTTTAAAAACATAGGTTGGCGGATAACACTGATTTAATTCATTGGTTTTCTCATCATACTCCAGCTTCAACTCCTTTCTATTCAAACCTTTTCCTTCCTTAAACGCCTTTCTCTCTGTTGCTCCAACTATCTTCCATGCTCCTTGCTGCCAATCCCAAGTCCCTTCTTCCCACACATATCTTCCTCCCTCATACATTATCTCTTTATGTCTCAACTCCTCAGCCGTCTCCCTTACCCGCTGGTTTTCAATCCAGCCTTCTTGACCGTTTCTCAATATTACTTTACGCCAGCCTCCTTGCCGCTCCACCACTCCTAATAATTCCCCTTTAGCTATCCTTACTACCCCAGCAGCCGTATTATTCGCCTCTTTTCTAATCACACTAACTGCTTTTGTTATCACCGAGTTGTGTTCCGACCCTCCATTTATCCCCCCTGACTCCTCAAAAGGTATCTTTTCAAAAAACCCCTCGATTTCCTCTGCCTCAGGATCCTGAGGGTAAAACCCATCCAGCTCATACTCTGTCATATCCTGCACCACCAGGCTTTCTTGTTTATAACTAACCTCCCCTGTCTGCTCATCAACTTCTTTCGTTGCATCTAAAAGCCTCCAGGACTCAATTGGTTGACTCGGATTATGATAACCAGCCACCAAGTTACCCACAAATGCTCTTCGCTCTTGAGTCGCACTCCGTTTATCTGGCCAGTCAATGGCTTCATCATTCATCAAGTGATCCAAGTGATTATCCATCGCATTATCATGAGCATCAAACAATCCCTTCTTCGTCAATTCTATCCTAGCCATGCTTAGCTTTTCAAAATATCCCAACTCTCTCAATTGCTCATCTAAAAACCACCAGCCCAGCTGAATCTCTCCAGTTGGATCAAGCGCCTGGTCTAACATTTGCGCTGTCGGCACCTCCATATTAACCATCCTCCCTGTCACCACCATCTGTGAAAATAAATAAAACTTATAAATCTGTTTATAAACCTGATCTGGATGAAACCTGTGAAACATGTGTCTCACTGCCTCAATTACTCGACTCGGCATCAACTTCAGCTCCTCCATTGTCTTAAACGGCGCCGCACTTAATAAATCCAACAGCTCTTTCTTAGCCTTATCTCCTGCAATATCATAATCCAACGCATACATTAAATCCGCTTTATGTTCAGCCGCTTGAATCACTTCTGGTTCGTCCCAAACATATAAAACTCCCCAAGATCGTATATCTTGCAAAACTTCTTGCAAATTAACAAATTTGTTTACCACGCCTATTTCTTCAGGGGTTAACTGCCCTCCTGACTGATATCTCTCAATCAAATTCACTATTGCCTCATTATGAAAAATCTCCTTCTTTCCTTTATTAAATACCTGGCCCCCAATTATATAACTAGCCTCACCTTCAAAATCTTTCTCAACTTGTTCAATTTTATCAATCAAAACAGCATCCCATGCCGCCTTACCCCTTTTTCTTTTTCCTAATAAATTTTTGTGCTCATCACCCATGGCTTTAAAGCGGTCAAAAACTCCTTGCCTATGATCAAGTCTCTCATTATTATATGCTGAAAATCCTCCCGCCTCTCCTAACTTAAGATCTTGAATTGCCGCACTACCTTCATAATCCGGACTGACCCATTCTCTTAAATGCCTTGATTTTCTTTGCAGCAAGTAGAAAAAATAATGCTGCCATAGCTTATTTTTTTGATCTGGATTTTTATCTACATCAAGAAGGCGTTCATCGTCTGTCACTGCCTGATAGTTAAACCAAAGGTTTCTTGGTAAGGCAAACCCCATTTTCGACACATTGTCTTCAGTAAATCGAAAACTCGCTCCCAGAACAGGAACAATGCTTCCAAAAACCTTAATAAAGCGTTTAAAATAAAAATCCGCAAGGAACCAAACCTGATAGCGTTTGTCTTTTCTACTCATTGCCTTAGCATCCTCTCCCCAAAGCTGACTTACCATTACTGCATCAGTCACATAATCAGGCAGCTCTCCATCAGGATCAAAGTCATGTCCCTCCATCTTATTTAGCTCTTCCAAAGCCTCTCTGTAACTTAACCCATTAGGTAATCGGTATATCACATTACAAGCCTCCATCATCTTCTGATCTTTTCTCATTTGGGTTTGCGCTGTCGCCCCGGTATGATCCCTCACTGCCGCCTGCCTCATCCTATCATCAAGTTTTGAAAATGTGTCAAACAATGGACTGTCCTGAATTGCTTCAGAAAAATCAAGCATCTCGCCCATATACAATGACCAATAACCTCGATCTAAAGCTGCCTTGCCTTGCCAATAACCTCCTCTCCCCATGCTAGTCAAAAAATCACCAATAACTGTATTTCTGGCCACCAGGGCAATTGCCAAAGCTGACTTATACCCCTCAAAGCCCTCTTGTTCTGTCGCTCTAATTACTAATTTCGCCTTATTGCCCTTTCCTTCTAATCTAGCTCGTGCCTGCGATCTCTCATTTCTTAATCGCATCTCTACTGCCGCCAATAACTGCCCCTTCCAATATTCCTGAGGGCTAACCGCAAAACTCTCCATCATCTTCTCTTCCATCTTTTCCCAGGCCTTTTTCCTTGTCTCATGATCTTTCCAAGTCTTAGCCTTCAACTTATCAAATGCCTTTGCCGGATTCCTGACATTCATCGCCAACCTATGCAACACCGCATCTCTATCTGCCTGATTATTCAACACCGCTTCCCTCTGTTTCTTTAACTCTAATGCATCAGTCCAATGAAACTTCTGTGGCTCTTTGCCATGCTGAATTCCATAATAGTAAATGTCTGCTAGCGTTAAATGTTTCTCTGCTGCCTCCTTAGCCTCCTGCCTTATCTGCTTCTTCTCTGCTAACCCCACCTTTATCGCCCCTCTTTCCAACAAAGTCTCTTTTCTTAGAGCATCCCACGCTGTTGAAGCCTGATCTTGGCTTTTTGGTGTTTTGTATTTAGTTTCTTGTAACTTGCTCATCATCTCCCATACATGCTCTCCCAACTCTGATTTCAGCTTCACTCCTCTCCCGGGGCACATCTTTATTATTTTCAACACCGCCTCGACCTCTTTTGGCCTTAAAACCCTTCTCTTTTTTGCCTTATCTGCCAATTCATCAATCATCATCTCAACTGCTACATATAAAGCCGTTACATCCCCAGTTCTTTCAAAATATAACCTAAAATCATCTACTTCTTTTTCCATTTGCGCCGACACTGCTGCCTCTGCTAATACTCCTGTTTTCTCTGCCTTTTTTCTTCCAATCTTAACTCCTGGCCCTTTATCATCTTTTTCCCTCACCTCAATCGTCCCATGAACCGGCTTAACTCTAGACACTATCTTCTCACCTGATTCATCCATAATTAACTCCCTTAACAAGTTAATTAAACATATCATAACTAAAGATCCCATCACAACCTTCCTCCTCTCTTGTCAAGCCTCATTCTTGTAAAACCACCCTCATCACTCATATAATGAACTCAATGCAACAACACCCCGTTCCTCAAGACATCATCGCCTATAAATTCCGCCTGGTTGGCAGCATGACTCTTAAGCAGTTTGCTGAGCTGGCCGCCGGCCTTGTCATTGCCTGGATTACCTTTAACTCCACCGCCAACTTTATTATCAAATGGACCCTCGGCCCTTTTGCTGCTCTTCTTGGCTTTGCCTTAGCTTTTGTCCCCATCGAAGATCGCCCCCTTGATCAATGGATCATCAATTTTATTAAAGCCATCTACAAACCTACCCAGTTTCTCTACCGACCTTTAGCTAAAGTTCTGGATATTTTTTCTCCTCCTAAACCTCAATCCCAGGGAGCTCTTGTCGCCACCAGACAACCTGGAGATCTGGAAGAATATCTCAAATCCCTGCCTCCTTCTCCCGCCACTGCCTTTGACCAAGCTGAAGCTAAATATCTTCAGCATGTTCATAATCTTTTTGGCGCCCTAGGAACCAAGCCTCCACCTCCCGCCAAAGAAACTCTCCAGCCTTCCACTCCTCTCCAGTCGCCTGTCAAAGGTATCCGAGTTCGCAAACTAATGACCCCCCAAATGTGTCTACTTCCTCATATTACTCTTTATCAGTCTCCAGCCGAATCAAAACTAGCTGCCATGCCTCATGTTGTTACTCCAACTAAACCCACCTCTGTTCCTAAAGCCGCCCCGCCTAAACCCAAGCCCGCCCCCCAAACAAAAAAATCGCCTCCACCATCCAAAACTAAAACCGTGGTTGCTCCCCCACCCCAACCTAAATCCGCCAAAGCCGCCACCTTTGCCCCTGATATTATCCTGCCTCAAAAACCTGAAAAACCCAATCTTATCGCCGGCATCACCCTTGATAAAGCCAATAAAATCGTTCCCAACGTCATCCTTGAAATTAAAAACCATAAAGGCCATCCTGTTCGGGCTCTCAAATCCAACAAGCTCGGCCAGTTCTTTATTGCCACCCCTCTTAAAGAGGGTATTTATCAAATTAGCTCCGAGCACCCTGATCATCGCTTTGCTATAATCAAACTCGAAGCCAAAGGTGAAATTATCCCGCCTCTTAAAATTCAAGCTCTATGACTAAGCCTGCCCCCATCAAAGCCAGCACTCAAGACCATCTGGATGTCGAGGACATCCGTGATAACCTGGTTATCCTCAAAGACGGCTCCTGCTGTTTAGTTCTTCAGTCCAGCGCCATCAACTTCAGCCTTCTGTCTGAAAACGAACAAGACGCCACCATCTATGCTTACGCTGGCCTGCTTAATTCTCTCACCTACCCTATCCAAATCATCATCCGCAGCCAAAAAAAAGACATTAATTCCTACCTGGCTCTTCTCAATGCCCAAAAAGCCAAAACCAGAAATGCCCTCCTTAAAACTCAGTTAGAAAAATATCACCAGTTTGTCCAAAAAACCGTCCAAGAAAACGAAGTTCTTGATAAAAAATTCTATCTCGTCATTCCTTTCTCTAGTCTTGAGCTCGGCATTAAATCCACCCTTGGCTCCAAGCTCAAAAAAAAGCCTGGCTTGCCCTTTGACAAAGACCACATCCTCCAAAAAGCCAAAAACAGCCTCATCCCTAAGCGCGACCACCTTATCGGCCAACTCACTCGCCTCGGTCTTAAAGCCCGTCAGCTCACCACCCCCGAACTCATCAAGCTTTTTTTCCAACACTACAATCCTGATGCTGGCTCAATTGAGTTTTCTGAAGACGGCGGCTATGACCAGCCCCTGGTTCAAGCCGCTATCGCTAACCAACCGCCTCCTAAAAAATCTCCTTCGCCGCCTCAACCTCCCGCTCCCGCCACTAAAACCCCCACTCAACCCCCGCCCAAACCCACTCCTCCTAAAAAAGTTGTTAAGCCATCATGAAGCTCAATTTACCTTTTACCAAAAAACCCCCTTCTCCACCTCCAGTTAAAGCCGGAGCTAAGCCTTCCACTCCCGCTGCCAAGCCGCCAGCTACGCCCTCAGCTAAAACTCCTCCCCCTGGCAAGTCCCAGTCCCAACCAACTCCTTCTTCCTCTGCTCAAGACCAGCTCGCTCGGGGTATTACCTCTGTTAAAGACATCATCGCTCCTGGCGCTATTGAAATCGACTTCTCTTATCAAAAAATCGCCAACACCTACTTCCGCACCCTCTTTGTCTCTGGCTACCCCCGCTTTGTTAATGCCAACTGGCTGGCCCCCTTAATCAACTTTGAGCGCGCTCTTAATGTTTCCATGTATATTTAC
>Ga0114923_10001915_pt1 | contig 14262 bp, 15 predicted proteins | sample SumtaG_FD_89578 | JGI IMG/M metagenome (GOLD analysis project Ga0114923, IMG submission 89578) | Deep subsurface microbial communities from Indian Ocean to uncover new lineages of life (NeLLi) - Sumatra_00157 metaG | ecosystem: Environmental > Aquatic > Marine > Oceanic > Sediment | place: near...
AATATTATTTATTTGATACGGGCATGGCCGTGGGGTTTTTAATACTCAGGGCCACTGAGTTGGGGCTTGTCACTCACCCCATTGCCGGGTTTGATGATAAAAAAGTGAGAGAAATTCTCGGTATCCCGAAGTATATGAAATTGATCACCCTGTTGATTGCAGGGAAAAAATCGAACCGGGTAAGCCCTATCCTGGGTGAAAAGATGAAGGAAGCTGAAAAACAGCGGCCGCCGAGATTACCCGTTGAAGATTTCGCCTTTATTGATTCGTACCGGGAACCGGGGAGGTAACTGAGATGACAAAAGACGTTGAAAATGAAAAAGATTACCGGTTTGAGCAAGATTCTCTGGGCCGGTTAAGAATACCGGAAGATGCCTACTGGGGGGTGCAGACCCAGCGGGCAATTGAAAATTTTCCCATCAGCGGGCTGCGGCTGCCCAGGGAATTCATATGGTCTCTGGGGTTGGTGAAAATGACGGCTGCACAAGTCAATGCCTCATTGGGACTCCTCAACTTAAAGCTTGAAGATGCCATTGTTCAGGCAGCCCGGGAAGTTATGGACGGCACCTGGGACTCCCAGTTCCCGGTTGATGTTTTTCAAACCGGTTCGGGAACCTCTACCAATATGAATGCCAACGAGGTCATTGCCAACAGGGCAAACCGGATTCTTGGCAGTGAATTGGGCAGTAAACACCCGGTCCACCCCAATGATCATGTGAACATGGGCCAGTCCAGTAACGACATTATCCCCACCTGCATTCACATTGCCGGTGTTGTATCGATACAAAGCACGCTGATCCCGGCATTAAAAGAGCTGAAGCGGGAATTGGAGTTGAAATCCGAAGAGTTTGACTCTATCGTCAAATTGGGCCGCACCCATCTCCAGGATGCCACCCCTATACGTCTCGGCCAGGAATTCAGCGGGTTTGCCTCGATGATCGGTCACGGCCTGGAGCGAATAGAAAAGAGCCTGGACCACCTCCTTGAACTGGCTATCGGTGGGACAGCCGTGGGGACCGGCATCAACACGCACCGGAACTTTGCCCCGCTGGTGGTCAAGCGACTGAATGAGACTACCGGTTTGAATTTTAAAGAAGCGGCCAACCATTTTGCCGCCCAGGGCGCACAGGATGCTATTGTTCATGCCAGTTCCGCGTTAAAAACCCTTGCCGTTTCGTTGATAAAAATTGCCAACGATATTCGCTGGCTCGGTTCCGGCCCTTACGGTGGGATCGGTGAACTGTTTATCCCCGCGGTTCAGCCCGGTTCTTCCATCATGCCGGGAAAAGTAAACCCGGTCATTGCCGAATCCTTGATTCAAGTGGGGGCCCATGTGATCGGCTGCGATGCAGCCATTGCTTTAGGGGGGCTGTCCGGGAATTTTGAATTGAATGTCATGATGCCCATGATGGCGTATAATTTTTTGTTAGCCGTCAAGCTGCTGAAAAACGGTGTCACTGTTTTTGCCCATAAATGTGTCAGCAGTTTGGGGGCTGACGAAGAGCGGTGCCGCGAACAGGTGGAAAAGAGCCTGGCCATGGTAACGGCCCTTGCCCCGGTTATCGGCTATGACAAAGCCGCTGAAATTGCCAAAGAAGCCTATCAAAAAAGTGAACCCTTGAAACAAGTGATTTTAAGGAGAAAGATATTATCGGAAGAAGAAGTGGAAAAAGTACTTGATCCCATGACAATGACAGGTCCTCTTAAAGAATCAGTGGACAGCACGGAGACGACAGGGGACGAATCATAGCATTATCTTATCAAAAAAGATAAGCTATGGCGGAGAGGGTGGGATTCGAACCCACGGTCCCGTTGCCAGGACAACTGCTTAGCAGGCAGCCCGATTCAGCCGCTCTCGCACCTCTCCGTTAGGTGCATTATGTAACCCTGCCGAGGACGGGACTCGAACCCGTACAGGCTTGCACCCACAAGCACCTCAAGCTTGCGTGTCTACCAATTCCACCACCTCGGCTTCATTAAAATTTACAAGCTATTACTTCGTGCCTCCAGGCTCTTTTTTACTGCCGGTATCGCTTTTATTCTCCGTTTTCGCACCGGGTGACTTCTCAGTGGCAGGAGCCGGTTGGTCAGCCGCTTTATCAGCGGTCGGCTGCGTTTGCGGCTTCGTTTGTTCCGTTTGCCGCTGCGGTTGGACATCACCCGGGGAGAGGACAGACTTTGAACTCCCTTTATTGTAGGCGATGAGCCATAGCGTCAAGGAGGTTATCATGAACATAACGGCAAGAATCGTGGTCATTTTCGAGAGAATTGTCGCTGTTCCCCTGGGACCAAAGGTGGATTGAGTTCCTGCCCCACCAAAAGCCCCGGCCAGGTCCGCAGCTTTTCCACTCTGAAGCAAGACAACAACTACCAGTAAAAAACATACAACAACATGTATAAACAATATCAAACCTTCCACAGTTTCCTCCTATCTGTCGGCAAGTTTATATGAATCCTGAATTATAGCAAAAAAATCATCAATTTTCAAGGAGGCACCGCCAACAAGAACACCATTTATGTCATTTTGAGAAAGAATCTCGTAACTGTTTTGCGGTTTAACAGAGCCCCCATAGAGAACCCGTGCGGTTTCCGCACTTTTCCCGGGAGACATTTTTTTTTCTAAAATTTCCCTTATATAGGCATGAACCTCTTGCGCCTGCCGGGGGGCAGCATTCTTACCCGTGCCTATTGCCCAGATAGGTTCATAAGCAAAAACTACTTTTTCAATTTCTCCGGGACTCAACCCTTCCAGGTCTCTATTCAACTGGTCTTCAATTTTAGAAAAAGTTTTCCCGGCTTCCCGCTCCGCCAGGGACTCACCGATACATAGGACCGGGATAAACCGATGGTTTAAAGCGGTTTTAATTTTTTTATTAATATCGTCATCGGTTTCTTTGAAAATCTCACGCCTCTCCGAATGACCAATGAGAACATAATCCACCAGGTTTCCCAGCATCAGGGGGGAGATTTCCCCTGTAAAAGCGCCTTTCTCTTCAAAATGAAGGTTCTGGGCACCGGTTTTAACCCGGTTGGAAATCCCTTTCACCGACAAAAGAGACGTGAAGGATGGAAAAACAAGGATTTCCACCGAATCCGCCGGACCAAGGGTGGTGACCTTTCCATGGAGTTCTTTGACAAAATCGACACTCTCTGCAGGGGTTTTAAACATTTTCCAATTACCGGCAATGATGTATTCCGTTTCCATTGTTATTCAACCTCCGACAGGGATTCGATGCCGGGTAATTTTTTCCCGGACAGGAATTCCAGCGCTGCACCGCCGCCAGTGGAAATGTGGGAAATTTTGTCTGCCACACCCGCTTTATTGATGGCCGCAACCGAATCACCGCCACCGATTATGGTGGTGGCCGTGCTTACCGCTACTGCTTTGGCGATCTCGATCGTACCGGATGAAAAGTTCTCGATTTCAAAAACCCCCATCGGGCCGTTCCAGACGATCAACACGGCATCCTCTAATTCTTCGCTGTATAATTGGATGGTATCGAAACCGATATCCAATCCCATCATATCGGGGGGTATCTCTTTTCCTCTTTTGATTAACCGGATGGTGACTTCCGGTTCTATCTCAACGGCAGCCACATGGTCCACAGGCAAGAGCAGTTTTACCTTCTTTTCCTCTGCCTTCTCCATAATATCCCTGCAGGTATCGATAAAATCATCCTCAACTTTCGAGTTTCCCACATCTACGCCTTTTGCTTTCAGGAAGGTATAAGCCATTGCTCCACCGATAAGAATCTTCTTGGCTTTTTCCATCAAGTTGGTAATTAACGGGATTTTATCCGAAACTTTTGCTCCTCCCAGTATAACGGTATAGTTTTTTGGGGGATTGTCCGTTGCCATGCCGAGGAATTCGATCTCCTTTTCCAGGAGGAATCCCGCCGCAGCCACCGGGACAAATTCCGTTATTTTCCGGATGGACGCATGGGCCCGGTGACAGGCCCCAAAGGCATCGTTGATATAGATATCGATATTTTTTGCCAGTTCCCCGGCCAACTGTTCATCGTTTTTGGTTTCACCGGGGTTGAACCTGAGATTTTCCAGCAGCAGGATTTCCCCTTCCATTAATTGGGATTTCAGGGCTTCAACTTCCGGGCCGATGGTTTCCCCGGAAAATGTCACTTCCCGGTTCAGTAACCGGGATAATCGTTCTGCCACCGGTTTCAGCGATAACAAAGGATTTTTTTCACCTTTGGGCCTTCCCAGGTGGGAGGCACAAATAATTTTGCCCCCCCCGTCCACCAGGTGTCGAAGGGTGGGCAGGGATGCTTTTATCCGTGTATCATCGCTTACAACCGTTACTCCTTCCCGCTCTTCCAGCGGGACATTGAAGTCCACCCTTAAAAAGACACGCTTACCCTTGACCGTGACATCTTTTAATGATTTCTTTTTCATTCCTTTAACCTCTGACCATTCACCATTCACTTTTAACTGGTTACGATTTTTATGATCAGGTCCCTGACCCTGCAGGAGTATCCCCATTCATTGTCGTACCAGGAAAGGATTTTAACCATATTATCGGCAATAAGGGTGACGAATTCACCGTCAACAATGGACGAGTGGTCATTCCCAATAATGTCGGTGGAGACCAGGGGTTCATCGGAATAATCCAGGATACCCTTTAAATCATTTTTCGCTGCCTGTTTAAAGAGGTTTTTGACTTCATCGGCAGTGGTTGATTTTTCCAGGTTTACCACCAGATCGACCAATGAACCGTCGGGAGTGGGCACCCGGATGGCGCTTCCGGTTAATTTCCCTTTCATTTCAGGAATCACCAGGCCCACTGCTTTGGCAGCACCGGTGGTGGTAGGAATAATATTCATTGCGGCTGCCCGCGCCCTCCTTAAATCCTTATGTTCCAGGTCAAGAATCCTCTGGTCGTTGGTATAGGAATGAATGGTGGTCATGTTTCCATTTTTTACTTTAAAATTGTCGTGCAAGACTTTAACCACCGGGGCAACGCAGTTGGTGGTACAAGAGGCATTGGAAATAATATGGTGATTGGCATGATCATACATTTTGTCATTCACTCCCAAGACCAGGGTGATATCCGGTTCCGTGGCAGGGGCGGAAATAATTACTTTTTTGGCCCCGGCAGCTAAATGTTTTGATGCACCCTGCCGCTTCCTGAAAAAACCCGTGGATTCCACCACTAAATCTACCCCCAGGTCTTTCCAGGGTAAATCCCCGGGATCCCTCCGGGCAAAAACCTTTATTTCTCTGCCATCCACTATCATACTGTTTCCTTTCACTTCAACGCTCCCGGCAAATCTCCCGAATATACTGTCATACTTCAAGAGATGGGCAAGGGTTTCCGTGGAAGTGATGTCATTGACGGCAACAATTTCAAAATCGGCCTGGTTTTCACTGGTTCTGAAGAAGTTTCTGCCAATTCTTCCAAAACCGTTAATGGCTACTTTATATTTCATAAAAAACCTCCAAAATTTGAATTAGGCCGCGGCGCGGCCACCCTTTATGCGGAGGCTCTGTCGTGCCGCGCTCTAACCATTTGTTCCCATTGAAACCTGCATAAAAAATGAAAATTCATATGCGATTGAATTAGGAAAAAGGAATTATCACACAACAACGAGATATTATCAAGTGATTTGGGAAATTTTTTGAAATTTTGATGATACTCCCACCGGATACCCTCCTTCCAAAATACAGTACCCAATGGGAACTACTGGTTGAAGCATGGCAAGATCGCCACTCCGCATATAGGGTCACCCCGCCGGGGTGGAAAAAACACAGGCCGGGAATGGGGGGGCATTCCCGGCCTGCTGGGGGGGAGAGATATAAAAATATTTTAGAATATATAGTACCAAAAAAAAGGGTAAAATGCAAATAAAAAATTCAAATAAAATTTTTTTTTTACAAATCCCACATTTCTAAGCCGAAAAAAGGGAAAAGGGGACAGGCCGGAAGCGGAAGTGCGAACCGGGTTCTCATTTTTTTGCAAGAATTTTAGCGGAAATCTGTTATAATAATAAAGTGACAGAAAAAGAAATTGTATTTTCCGATGACCACGTGGTACGCTCGGTCCAAGAGGGCAGGACCCAAAACTACGAGATCCTGGTGAACCGGTACAAAAAAAAAATCACCAACTTCATTAATAAAATGATATTTGACTACGACGAGGCCCAAAGCCTTGCCCAGGACGTCTTTCTAAAAGTTTTTACCACTATCAAAAAATACAAAAGCCAGGACAATTTCCAGGCATTTATCTTTACGATTGCCAAAAACATCACCCTGAATTATATAAAAAAACAGAAACGAATCTCCTGGTTTTCGGGGCAGTCACCATCTCAATGTTACCGGGAAGAGCGGTATTTTCGCAGCGAAGAAACCCAACAAGCCCAGTTGGAAAAAAATCAACAGGATGAGATGCTGACTGCTGCCTTAAAATCATTAAATGAAAACCAGAGAATCGCCCTGATCCTGAAAGTTTACCTGGAGTTTTCTTACCGGAAAATCGCGGAAATCACCGACTGGTCCGTCCCGAAAATCGAGACCTTGATCTCAAGGGCCAAAAGCAATTTAAAAGACAAAATTCATTTACAATTAAACCAAAAGGAACCACTGCAAAAAACATCGCAAAAAAATTCAAAGATAAATGTAAAAGAAAACTTGCAAGAAAAAAGAAAAACAAATGTTTTACAAATGAACCAAATAACGCGAGGTTAACATGAAATCGGCTGCTGTGTATAAATGCAAAGACGTGAACGCCCTGTTAAGCAAATACCAGGACAATGAATTAGCCCCGGCCGGCCGGGAAAAAATAGACGCCCATTTAATGAAATGTGGCACCTGTCAACAGGAATTGGCGCTGCTGGAACAGGTAACCGCCGGGGTAAGACAATTACCGGAGGCAGAAATAGCTCCCCACTTTACCCCCCTGGTTATGGCAAAAGTGAAACAAAAACAAGAAGAAAAATCCCGTTGGTTCGGTTGGTTAACGTTACCTTCCGTGGTTTACTCGTTTATTTTTATCATTTTTTTGGCATTGGGATTTTTAGTCGACGGTCGTTTAACCGACGGCCCGTTGAATTTAAACCGCGATGCCGGACAGGATCAGTACAGCCAGGAGGTCTATATGGCTCAACTGCTGACGGAAAGTCAGAACCTGGGCTTGATCAATATCCAGGACAAAACAATGGAACTGTTGGTAAATAATACCGGTAATGGGGAATAGGGGAATACCATGAAAAATAAGTGGATGAAAATAATCCTGGTGGCATCTCTTGCCTTTAACCTGGCGTTCGTATCCACTGCCCTTTACAGAAAATTCTCCGCCCAGGGTAAAGTTACCGGGAAAGAAGTTAAAGAAACCATCAAAACCAGCCTTAAACTGCAAAAAGAACAGAAAGAGGAGATAAAAAAAATCATCGATAAATTCAAAATAAATCTCCTGGAATATAAACATGATATACTGGATAAACGGATTGCCATCATTGAAGCCATGAACGATCCCGAATTTAATCTCGAGGACATCGAGAAAAAAACCGATGAGTTAAATAAACTGGAAAACCAATTAAATATGATTTTTGTGGACGCTTTGGTGCAGATAAACAATATTTTAAATACCAGGCAGCGCTCGAATTTTCTATTGAAGTTAAGTCAAAACTGGTTTTTTCTACAAGAAGGAGGACATCGTGATTAAAAAACTGATCCCCGTTATGGTTATGATACAGTTAATGGTTTTGTTTCCCGGTTTAGCCCCGGCTGCAGGTACGGAGCATGGCGAAAAGAACCTGGTGAAGCACTTAAAACGAATTTTCTTTTTAGCGGAAAAAAACCTTTATGATGCCCGCATCATCCTGGGATTGAAAGAAAAGATCAACCTCTCCGCAGAACAGGAAAGAAACGTTGAAAGGTTAATGCTGAATTACCAGGAAACAACCATTCGCGGTGGAGCAGAGGTGAAAATTGAAGAATTGCGGTTGGTGTCGTACCTGAATTCCGGCAAAATAGACAGGAAAGAGACTACCCGGAGGATACGGGAGATCAGTAAGAAAAAAACCGATTTGATCATTGATTATATGAATTATCTACTGGACCTGAGGGAGATGTTAACGGCAAAACAGTTGGAAATCCTCCAGGAAATAAAAGAAAAGAAAAAAAACAAAATAAATAAACGGTTAAACGAACGGGCAAGGGAGTCGGGTTAAACGGTGAAATTTTTTTAATTTCAAACCAGGCATTTAACGACGGGGGATAAGAAAGTGTTAGTAAGAATTTTTGAAAAAAACCAACAGATAAGGCTTTTACAACTCTCAAAACATCCAAATATTTTTGGCTCTTTACAGCCGGTAAAAGGTTAGGTAAAAAAACCTTCAATTTAAAATTGACATTTAGGGCATTTTGGATTAAAATACTGCCATGAGATCATTGGATATTGACACTTGCTCCTGGTTTATTATTAGTACTAAACCAAAGCAGGAGTTTATCGCCGAGCAAAGTTTGAAGTCACTTGGAGCCAATGTCTATTTGCCTTTGTATTTTAAAAAGGTAAAGAAGAACAAAGAGAAAATCGAAGTGATTTCACCGCTTTTTAGTGGCTATTTGTTCGCCCAGTTTTCTGTCATGGAAATGTATCACAAAGTCAGGTACACCAGGGGAGTAAAATCTGTTCTCGGGAATAATGAGTGTCTGTGGACCATCAACAGCAAAAAGATCGAAGACATCAAAGAGAGAGAAGACAACGGCATCGTGACACTCAAGAAACGGGAAGAAAAGTTCCAGTGCGGAGACAAAATTCTCATTGACGAAGGCGATTTTGACGGCTGGGAGGGGGTTTTTTATGAAGAACTCCCTGACCATGAACGGGCCATCATCATGCTTACCAACGTGAGCTACACCAGTAAACTGATTGTCTTGAAAAAATACCTCAGGCACAAGTAGGAAGGGGCTTCCCTATTCCGGGTAAATACGCTATAATAGCAGTTTAAATTATGTAAGACCTGTTGGTTTTTAACTGCATTGCAAGTGACTATTACGGATACGTTAAAATTATCGGTTGTTTTGCCGGACCCGGAGGGCGGAAGCCTGCCTATAAGGAGAAAAAATGAAAGAAGCGCTGATAGAGAAGATTAAGAATCGAGAAACTGTGGTAGGAATTATTGGTCTTGGCTATGTCGGACTGCCGCTGGCCCGGGAATTCTTAAAAAAGGATTTTAGTGTCCTTGGCTTTGACCTGGATAATGATAAAATCCACCAATTAAACAGCGGTAAAAGTTATATAAAGCATATTGGAGATGATTTTTTAAAAAAGTTTGTTATCGATAAGAAGAGATTCAGTGCCACGCCTGATTTTTCCCGGTTGACGGAGGTGGATTTCATTTTGATCTGCGTCCCTACGCCCCTGGATGACCATTACAACCCGGACCTTACTTATGTGCTGGACAGTACCGGGATCATTTCCAGGTATTTACGGAAAGGACAGGCGGTGGTGCTGGAGAGTACCACCTACCCGGGCACTACCGAAGAGGAGATGCTGCCCCTCCTGGAAAAAACCGGTATGAAAGTAGGTGAAGATTTTTACCTGGGCTATTCACCGGAAAGAGAAGACCCGGGAAACAAGGAGTTTGAAACCGGTGATATCCCCAAAGTGTTAAGTGCTGTGACTAAAGATGGGGTGGAGGTTTTAAAGGCGCTTTACAGCGAGATCGTAAAGGTTGTACCGGTCTCTTCACCCAAAATTGCCGAAGCTTCAAAGTTATTGGAAAACACATACCGGGCGGTAAATATTGCACTGGTCAATGAATTAAAGATTATCTTCGACCATATGGACATCGATGTATGGGAAGTGATCGAAGCGGCCAAAACCAAACCCTTTGGATTTCAGGCCTTTTATCCCGGTCCCGGGTTGGGCGGCCACTGTATACCCATCGATCCGTTTTACTTGACATGGAAAGCCAAAGAGTATGACATTCATACCCATTTTATCGAACTGGCCGGGGAGATCAACAATACCATGCCTTATTATGTGGTTGAAAAAGTGACAAAAGCCTTAAACGCCGTAGGGTACCCGATGCGGGGGGCCAGGGTACTGGTAATCGGTGTGGCATATAAACCCGATGTGGATGATATGCGAGAGAGTCCCGCTTTAAAAGTGATCGACCTTCTAAAAAAAGAGGATGCCATTGTTGAATATTATGATCCCTATATCCCGGAACTGCCCAAAACACGAAAATATACATTTGATTTACAGTCGGTTAATATCGAAGAAATCCCGGATAACCAATATGATGCGGCAATCATTGTCACCAATCATTCCGGTGTCGATTACAACCGGCTTTTAAAGAAAGCAAAGATCATTATCGATACCCGGGATGCAATGAAACAGAAGGGAGTTAAAAGTGATAAAATCTGGAAAGCATAAATAAAAAGGAAAATGTAAATGAAAAAGAATATCGCATTAATCGGGGCCGGCCATTGGGGAAAAAACCATTTAAGGAATTTGGCTCAACAAGGAATTTTAAATACCGTCCTGGAAAAATCCGATGAAATAATCCGGGAAAGAAAAAAAGATTTCCCCGGCGTCTTGTTTGTAAAAGAAGACCGACAGGTAATGGATAACGAGAATGTGCAGGGGGTAGTCATTGCCGCCCCCGCTGAATTGCACTATGAATTAGCCAAAAAATATCTCCTGGCCGGGAAGGATGTATTGGTGGAGAAGCCCATGGCTTTAACCGCGGCAGATGGTGAAGACCTGATCAAAATAGCAGGGAAAAAGGGACGTATTTTGATGGTGGGACATATTTTGCAATATCACCCGGCTGTGATCAAATTGAAAGAACTCATCGATAAAGGGGAGCTGGGGCAGATTCGCTATATTTATTCCAACCGGTTAAATATCGGTAAATTAAGAGTAGAGGAGAATGTGCTCTGGAGTTTTGCCCCCCATGATATTTCTTTGATATTGATGTTTTTAAAGGGGGAGGAACCTGAACGTGTCGATGCCCACGGTGGGGCCTATGTAAATCCCGGCATCTACGATACCACCCTTACCACATTGGAATTTAAAAACGGGGTCAAAAGCCATATTTTTGTCAACTGGCTCCATCCCTTCAAAGAGCAGAAACTGGTGGTGGTAGGCAGTGAGAAAATGGCGGTGTTTAATGGCCTTGGCGACCCGGGCAATACATTATTAATCTATCCCCACACCATTGATTTTACCGCCGGCGATATCCCTGTGGCCCGCAAAGCCGAATCCTACCCGGTGACGTTTGCAGGAAAAGAACCCCTGAGAGAGGAACTGCTCCATTTTGTCGATTGCATTGAAAGAAGAAAAACCCCACGAACCGATGGGGTTGAAGGGCTGGCCGTTTTAAGGGTGCTGGAACAAGCGGAAAAAAAATTAAAAGGTGAAGGATAAAACAAAGGAGCAGCAGTAGATGTCTAAAAAAAATTATTTTGTCCATGAAAGCAGTTATGTGGACGACGGGGTTGAAATCGGTGCAGGAACAAAAATCTGGCACTTCTCCCATATCCAGGGTGGGGCCAAGATCGGTAAAAAATGTTCCGTCGGTCAGAATGTCAACATCGGTAATAACGTGAGTATCGGGAATTTTGTAAAAATTCAAAACAATGTCTCCGTTTACGAAGGTGTTGAGATAGAAGATTATGTTTTTTGTGGCCCTTCGATGGTATTTACCAATATCCTCAATCCCAGGAGTGAGTTTCCCCAGCGGGGCACTGAATTTTATATCAAAACCCTGGTGAAAAAGAGTGCCTCCCTGGGGGCAAACAGCACCATCGTTTGCGGCACCACCATCGGCAGGTATGCCATGGTGGGGGCCGGGGCTGTAGTAAGCAAAGATGTCCCGGATTACGGGCTTGTAGTCGGAAACCCTGCCCGTTTAAAGGGATGGTACTGCGCGTGCGGCACCAAACTGGACCTAACCGTCGACCCCCCATCGGAAGAAACCGCGGAATGCAAAAAATGCGGCAGAAAGTACCATAAAAAAGGTTTAGTCTTAAATGAAAAGACTTCTTAACATATTAATGAAAAGTTTTGCGGGGGTGCAGGGGGCGGTTTTTAAAAAGAGCCCCCTGCCCGCCGGAGGCAACAAATAAGGAGATCAAACATGCAATTTATCGATTTAAATGCACAGCAAAAACGCATTAGAAGTAAAATTGAACAAAACATTAAAAACGTCCTGGACCACGGCAAATATATCATGGGGCCGGAAATAAAAGAGTTGGAAGAAAAACTGGCCCAATACGTGGGTACCCGGTATGCCGTGGGAGTGGCCAGCGGCACCGATGCCCTGTTGATGCTTTTGATGACCTATGAAATCGGACCGGGGGATGCTGTATTTACCACCCCTTTTACCTTTATTGCTACAGCGGAAGTGATCCAACTGTTGGGTGCCACCCCCGTGTTTGCGGATATCCAGCCGGACACCTTTAATATCGATCCGGCAAAACTGGAAGCTGTCATTGAAAAAACCGCTGCAGAAGGTCGATTAAAACCCCGGGGCATTATCCCGGTGGATATTTTTGGTCAGCCCGCCGATTACGATGCCATCAATGCCATTGCCAAAAAGTACAATCTTTTTGTGCTGCAAGACGCGGCCCAGAGTTTTGGTGCTTCGTACAAAGGAAGAAAAGCTTGTTCCCACGGTGACGCGGCGGCCACCAGTTTTTTCCCTGCCAAGCCCCTGGGGTGTTATGGTGATGGCGGCATGGTCTTTGCCCATAACGAGGCGACCCATGAAAAACTAACCTCGATCCGGGTTCATGGTAAAGGGTCCAATAAGTACAATAATATAAGGGTGGGGATCAATGGCCGTTTGGATACCATCCAGGCCGCTGTTTTACTGGCAAAACTTGAAATATTCGATGAAGAGATCAAATTACGGCAAGAGGTTGCCGGGAGGTACGGTGAAGGGTTAAACGGTGCCGTAACCGTACCGTTTGTACAGGAATGGAATATATCCGCCTGGGCTCAGTATTCGGTTTTACACCCCCATAGGGAAACATTGATCGACAAACTAAAAGAAAAGGGCATCCCCACAGCCATTTACTATCCTCTACCCCTCCACCTCCAGGAAGCCTTTTTACACCTGGGTTACCAAACGGGTGATTTCCCGGTCAGCGAAAAGACGGCCGAAGAAATATTCAGTTTACCCATGCACCCCTATCTGCCCCGGGAAGACCAGGACAGGATTATCGAGATAATAAAAACGGCATGAATGGTGAATACCAATGAATAAAAAAAATCTCCAGGTACCTCAAAACAAATCCATATTGGTGACCGGTGGGGCCGGGTTTATCGGTTCTCACCTGTGTGAGATGTTAATAGAAAAAGGAAATGAAGTCATATGTATGGACAATTTTTATACCGGGACTAAAGAGAACATCCGTCATCTTTTACAGGAGCGCAATTTTGAATTGATCCGTCATGACATTGTTCACCCCATATTTTTGGAAGTTGATGAGATATACAACCTGGCCTGCCCCGCTTCTCCGGTCCATTACCAGTTCAATCCCGTCAAAACCATAAAAACCAATGTAATGGGATCGGTTCATATGTTGGGCCTGGCCAAACGGGTCCAAGCAAAAATACTCCAGGCGTCCACCAGTGAAGTTTACGGGAACCCGGAGATTCATCCGCAGGCTGAATCTTATTGGGGTAATGTTAATCCCATCGGTTTGCGTTCTTGTTACGATGAGGGCAAGCGCTGCGCGGAAACTCTTTTTTTTGATTATCACCGTCAGAATAAGGTCAAAATAAAGGTGGTGCGCATTTTTAATACCTATGGTCCCCGCATGCACCCCAATGACGGCCGGGTAGTCAGTAACTTTATCGTCCAGGCTTTAAAAGGCCGGGACATTACTATTTACGGTAACGGCAGCCAGACCCGCTCTTTTTGTTACGTAGACGATATGGTAAAGGGTATTATTGCCATGATGAACGCCCCGGATGATTTTATCGGGCCCGTGAACCTGGGCAATCCCGGTGAATTTACCATCCTAGAGCTGGCTCAAAAAATTACCGGCATGGTGAATTCAAAATCGGAAATCGTTTACAAACCGCTGCCGGAAGATGACCCGGAACGGCGAAGGCCCGATATCTCGCTGGCGCAAGAAAAATTAAGCTGGCAGCCTTCCATTCCCCTGGAAGAGGGGCTCAAAAAGACGATTAAGTATTTTGAAGAAACTCTAAGTAGACAGTAGGCAGTGGACAGTGAGTCAGTGGGTCAGTGGGTCAGTGGTCAAAAAAAAGTTGAATTTTTGAAG
>Ga0114923_10001916_pt1 | contig 14248 bp, 13 predicted proteins | sample SumtaG_FD_89578 | JGI IMG/M metagenome (GOLD analysis project Ga0114923, IMG submission 89578) | Deep subsurface microbial communities from Indian Ocean to uncover new lineages of life (NeLLi) - Sumatra_00157 metaG | ecosystem: Environmental > Aquatic > Marine > Oceanic > Sediment | place: near...
ATGAGTGATACCTATTTTTTTACCATTCACTTCAATAATCTCTTTTTCTAATACTTGATTCCTTATTGATAAAGGATCTGCATTTCCATGTACACCTATAAATTGATGACCTTTAAGGTTTATTAATCCATCGAGGACATTGTTTGAGGTATAATCTCCCACGTGTATTACCCAATCAACACTAAGAATCGCATTTAGCATTTTTTGAGGTAATTCATTAAAATCTAAAATATGAGTATCCCCGATTACAATGATCCTTACTGACATTTTATTATTACTTTTTTTAGTGTTTTTCACTAATGGATATTAATTTTTAATAAAATATGAAGATATATATGAAGTGTCGTTGAAATTATCATGAAATAAATTAAATTTATTAATAATAACTATTTAAGGTAAAATTATGAATAGTAAACTAAAAGTTATCAAAGATCCACCGAGTAAAGATGAACTATCTAATCGCTTAGAGAAAGTAAGGTTATTAATGGAGGAAGAAAATCTGGATTACTATGTTGTATTCGATCCAATAAACATATATTATTTGACCAATTTTGCTTTCTATGTCCATGAACGCCCTTTCATTTTAGTAATTCCAAAAAAAGGAATACCTAAAATGGTAATTCCTCTCTTGGAAAAAGGGCATTTCAAGCTAAGGGCGATATCAGATCTTGAGTTTATTCACTATTACGAATTTCCAGCACCTGAAGGAGAGAATTGGTTTGATTCTTATCGTAAACTTCTGGAAAACAATGCTAGAGTGGGGATTGAATCTACCATGCCAATGGGAATTGCTGAAAAAACACTTGGAAAGATAATTGTCAGTGATATTGTAGATAAAGTGCGTTTAATAAAATCAGATTATGAGATTGGACGTAGTGTACATGCATGTCGGGTGGCTAACAAAGGTCATAAAAAATTATTAAAAATTTGCCGTCCTGATGTTATGTTATTCACTATATTTCAAGAGGTTTCACAAGTAATGATGACTAAAATTATTCAAGATATTCCCAATGTTAATCATTACGCAACGTCAACTCTTGGAGCTGTTTGGCCACCATCAATGTCTCACGATCCCCATATTGTTCCTAATGTTTTTCAGAAAATGGAAGAAGGTGGTCCTCATGTTTCAATAATACAAATTCAAGTAGATGGTTACGGAGTGGAATTAGAAAGAACTTTTTTTTTAGGATTTATTCCTGACGAAGCTAGGAAACCTTTCGAAGTTATGTTTAAAGCAAGGGCTTTAGCTTATGATCTTGCAAAACCAGGGACTATTATGAGTGAGATTGACAAAAAAGTTCGTAAATTCATTTATGATAAAGGTTACGGTGATTACATTATTCACCGTACAGGTCACGGATTTGGAATTACAAATCATGAAGCACCCTATATTGCAGAAGGATATGATCATAAACTTGAACCTGGAATGTTGATAAGTATAGAACCAGGTATTTACATCCCGGGTTTAGGAGGATTTCGCCACTCTGACACTGTTTTAGTGACTAAGGATGGGAATACAAAATTGACAAAAGCTCCTGAAGAACTTGAAGATGTAATAATACCACTTTAAGGAATTTTAAATTGATAATTAAACATTAAAAAATCAAAATTGTGAAACCAATATGGCAGAAAAAGATTCTTATCAAAAATTAATTGACCATCATAATAAATGGGTGTTTGGCGCTCCTGGCCCCAATTTATTACGTGAATTGTTTGAGATCATTTTTACACCCGAAGAGGCTGAACTTCTTTCAAAAATTCCATTTATGCCTTACAAAGCAAATTATCTATCTAAGAAATTAAAGATCCCTGTTGAAGAGCTTACAAAAAAATTGGATGATTTTGCTCAAAGGGGTGTTGTATTTCGTTATCAAGAGGGTAAACGAGTTCGCTATGCCCATGGAGATTTAATTTTAATGTTTTTAAGAACTCCTTGGTGGACAGGAATAGATGATGAACTGAATACTAAACTCGCACCATTAGTAAATAAATACTACGAAGAAGAGTTTGGTCCAGAATTCATGGGTCAGACTACTATAGCCATGCGGGCAGTTCCTGTTAACCAAACAGTAGAAGATACACGCACTATCATGCCTTATGATGATGTAGTGAAGCATCTGGATCATTTTGAGTATTATTCAGTAAGTCATTGTGGTTGTCGACGCAGGCATAATATAGATCCCGCTTACGAAAAATCTAAATATCCCACAGAGACTTGTTTGCATTTTGATGCACTAGGGAGATATGCTGTTGAAAATAATATAAGTAGAGAAATTACTAAAGAAGAAGTAAAGGAAATATTAAAACAAGCAGCCGATGCGGGATTAGTTCATGGCCTTGAAAATTCCATAGATGGTGGAGTTACAATTTGTAATTGTGATCCAGATTATTGTCTTTATCTGGATTCTATGCTAAAAATGCCTGATCCTGTCCCAAAAGGACTTCAAAAATCAAACTATATAAGAGAGATAGATGAGGAGAAGTGTATTAAGTGCGGCCTTTGCGCAAAAGTGTGTCCAATCGAGGCTTTGGAATTTATTAAAGACGAAAAGGAATTAATTTTTCATACAGCAAAATGCATGGGATGTGGTGTATGCGCTCATAAATGTCCTAAAGGAGCGATTGATATGAAACACCGTGAAGGAGAAGCTGACATTCCAGAAAGTGGAATGGAATTTGGTAAAAGATGGCTAACGGAAAGAGGAAGAGAGCCAGCAAAATTTATTCAAGAAAATTCACTATAATCCAATCTTTTTTTTATTTATTTAACTGAGTTAGGGGAGCTACTCTTTATTTATAATATTAGCGTTGAAGTAATCAGAATCTAAGTTAGGAAATAATTTCTTTTTCCTTCCTTCCTTTTTTGTTATGACTAACTCCAGATCAATTAATTTACTAATATGATAGTGAATAGTCTTATGATCTACTTTTTGTCGTTGTGTTATGATACTATTCCAAATGCCTGGTTCTTTCTCAATCATTTTTAATATCTCTAAAGTTAAATTACTTTTACTTAATTTTAGATCTAAATTTGAGATTGGATTTTTTTGATAGTAGAGAAAATAAGCTAGGAAATTTGAGATTCTTTTTTTTCCAATAATCTTATAAGTTTCTAAAATATCTAAATGCCATACTAGATTACCGGCTGCGAGTTCAGTTCTACGTAATAATTCATTAAAATGAATTCCAGGTTCTTTTAATATTAAATCAATTATTTTATTTCTGTTCTCATTTTCCAAAACTTCATCTAAAGTCAAACGATGAGCTCCTTTCTCAATGTACGTTGATCTTGTTTTTAAATAGTGAATAAAATCAGTTTTTGAAATTGCTATCCCTAATGAGATTATCCCAATAGCGGCTATAATAGATCCCCATATCCATACATATACTAAATTACTAACTTCATAAATCGTAATATAATAATCCGTATCTGCTTTAATATCTGAGATTGAACTTTTAAGAACTATCCCTGAATCATCAGATATATCCTCTGTATCCAATAATTCCCAGGATTTTTCATCTTCTTCATAAACTGCTAAAGAATATTCGATGTTAGGATCCAATCCATATTCTAAATCCTTTTTAAACTCGAATTTAATTTTATCGATCGAAGAATTTGATACTATTTGATATATACATTTATAATCTGAACTCAACCGGCTTTCTCCTTTTTTTGGCTCATTAGGATTATCTGAGAACCCAAAGTCTTCCATACTCCGTTTAACGATGATTTGAACTGAAATTGGCTTATCATTATCATTGTAGATTTTAAAATAAGTTTCGCGATTTTCAATATTTTTGTTATAATCTATTTCAAGTGAAGTTTGTACTTCAGATTTTATTCCAAATTCAATATTGTTTAAAAAATGGTATTGTACTTCTTCCCCCTCTTTTAATTCTGTTTTTTTTTTATATCCTGATACATATCTATCTTTACTAGCAATTCCATAATAAATAAATAAATTAAATTCAAGAAGTATAATAATTAAAATTACAAGGCAGAGACTAGATTTTTTCCATATTCTTGAACTTTTTAGTTTCAATTATTTACAATCTCTCTAGTTTATTTTTAAGCAAAAAAATAAAAAAAAAATAATAATTAGAAGTATGTTTTCTATCCTTTATTTCCTTCTTTTTATAAGTATGAACGCAAGTCCAACTAATAAAGCTGCTCCGATTCCAGCTCCAACAATTAACAATAATGTAAAGTCATATTCTGGTACTAATATCGTCCATATCGAAAAGTGATCAGTCTTGCATTCTAAATATCCATTATTAGAAGTGGTTTCTACTGCTACCCATTCTTCATTTTTCTTATCGTAATAAGCCCATGTACCTCCTCTATTTTCATCATTTTCTTCAATTCTTAGCTTTGCTTCAACATCATCTTCACTAGATTCTATCTCTACGACAAAACCTTCTTGATACCTATGACGGATTTGATTTCTGACTTCAACTGTATTTCCTTTTCGTAATCCAAGCATATGACGCTCTTCTTTACAGCTTATTGTTAAATTTTGTGGATCGTCTGTTTCAATTTCAATTTCAAAATCTTTATCTCCAATATCCTTAGCATCACAATCAATAGAGCAATTAGCCCTTTCCTTACTTTCAACAGTTATTCTCGTTTTTTCTCTAAAACGAAATCTTACTCGTTCATTGGCTTTAATTTGTTCTTGAACATGGTCGCCATTATCGATATTGACTTTTTCGTCATCTTTCGAAGCCGCAACAGATTGAGTGTTATAGCCTATTATCATTGAAAATAGGATTGAAAACAAAAAAATACCAACTAATAATTTCTGTACTTTTTGCATTATAATTTATCTCTTAAATTTGTTCTATAGAACTAAAATTGATTTGATATAAAAAGGATTAAGGAACACTTTTCCCCATTTATTTCTTTCTTTTCAATTAAAAATTTCTAATTTTCTGTAGCGCTTTTGTCTGCTTTGCCTAAATTTTTAAGAGAACAATAATTTTCTATTCTATCTTTTTATATTAATTAGGAAGCCTTTAAATTGAATGAAGAACAAACTAATTCTGATAAAGTTAACAATTTTAAAGATATAAAGAAGTTATCAACAATAGAGATTATTATCTTTTCGTTGCCAAAAATGGGAACAGCAGCCATATGGAGTATCGTTATCTTTTTTTCTTTAATATTTTATGTGAATATTCTCGGACAACCTCCGCTCATTATAGGTGGTATCTTTTCAATTTCGCTAATAGTTTATGCATTCTGTTGCATTTTTTTTGGTGTAATCGCGGATAAAATCGGGAAAAAAAAGTTATTAATTTTTTCTGGACCTCTTTTAGCAATAAGTTTTATTTTCCTTTGGTTTCCACCTATTCCTCCAGAATCAGCTCACAATCCCGGGGAACTATATATGCCTCTTATAATTTGGCTTATTATCTTTCTGTTTCTATTCAGAATAGCTAGTGCTTCATTTTTTCCCGTCTTGCACTCTATGATTCCAGATTTAAGCACTGATGAACAAAATCGAGTTAAGCTTTCTATGATCAGTATGATAATGATGAATATAGGTGGTTTTTTTGGCACTGTTGGCCCGATTCTTGTAATGGGTGATGCTACTAAGAACCTTTCTAGAGAAAAAGTTGACTTTTATTATTCCACTTCTGAAATTGGGAGAACCCTTTATGTTCAGATAAATTTCTTTGCTTTAATAATTGGAATTGTTTTTATCTTATTTTTTATTATAATGATGTTGTTAATAAAAGAACCATATAAAGAAAGAAATAGTAGTGAGACTTTAAAAGAAAGTTTTAAAGACTTAGCAATACCCATGAAAGATAAAAATTATAGAACCTTGTTAATAACAATATTTTTATTTTGGGCTCCGTTTATAGTCTATCAATATCTACTGATAAGCCTTACAACTCTCGTAATTTCATTTAGAGGAGATGAATTTATGATAATGGTTGGGATTTCGTTTCCTCTCGGAATGCTATCGTTTATACTTTGGAATAAACTAACAGAAAAGGTTGGGATTAAGAAAACTCTGAAAATATGTTTGATATACTCTTGTGTCTCATTTTCTCTTATTTTAATCTTTTTGATACCTATGTCTCAAGAGGCAATATTTATTGCAGGACTTATTATTTTTACTCTTTGCATAGTCGCCATGATAGGGACTATGGTATTTCCCTATGTCTTAGTAGCTAGTTGTATTGATGATGCTGAATTAAAGCATCAAGCAGAAAACAAATCATTGAGTGGTTTATATACTGGAGTATATTCGATGATTGGCTCATTTTCTTCCGCTGTTGCTATGTTAATAGTTGCTGTAGGGCTCGAAATTTTTGGACCTGAAGAAGCTATTGGATACATCCTATTAATCGCGGGAATTGGCCCTATGATGATTATTGTTTCACTATTTATTTTTCAAAAAGTAGAAATTACTGACACCCATCAATAACAATAGCAAAAAAAATATGAGTTTTAATTTTTTATTCTTTAGATTTTTTTATGGATACCTAAAGTTTTAAAAAATTTGATTTTATTATGTAAATATTTAATTTGAAATTAAATTAATAATTAGTATAGGTAATATTTCAAATCTAATTTAATTGAAATTATATAAGAGATTTTGAGAAAACAATGTCATTAAAAGAATTCACCAAAGAAGTTTTTACTCGCTATGGCTTAACTGAAGATGATATTAAGGTTTATTTAGGATATTTGAGGGTGCCAAGAGCAACCATGAGCGAGGTATACCTCTCCTTTGAGGAAGGAGAAATTGAATACGCCAAAGTAGATGAGATAACAAAAAAACTTATTGAAAGTAAATTTTTACTTAAAGTTGAGGGTATTGTTGATAGATTTATTCCCCTTGAGCCATTTTTTGAATTATTTACTACTGAATCTGAGAAGTTTCGAACTGAAATTGCTACAATAAAGGATAATGTATTAGCAGATCAATCTAACAGATTTGAAAAACTTGAAGCAATTCAGAATAGTAGTATTGAAGAAGTGAGTACTGCCGTTACTAATCAGATTAATGCGTTCTTTGAAGATTCTGATAATAAAAATGTAGATAAAAAAAGCCGCATAGATAGTGCGACTAATCGTTTTAAAGAAACCTCGAAAACTTTAGAAAAAGACCTTCATGATAACATAGAAAAAGATTACTCAGAATTGAATACAGACACAGATAAGTTAGATTCTGAATTGGTTTCAATTACAGAAGCACATAATACCTCTTCAAAAGACCTAGAAAAAAATATTCATACTGTTATGGATACCTTAAATTCTAATCTTAAAGATATATCCGGATCATTTGTTAACGATAACGAAAGTACAATTAATACTACAAAAGATAATTTAACTAAGCTTGTCGCTGAGCTTTTAGGAGATTTTGGAACACGTGTTGGGGACTTAGAGAAAGAATTGAAACAGGATTTAGATGGACATGTAGATAGACATAAGAATATTGCAAGTGAACTTAAACCAAAAATGGAGCAAATTCTTGAGAAATATCTTGAACGAATGGATAAAATTGTCGCTGATTTAAAAGATCGAATTTCTAGATTACTCTCAGAGCATATCACTCATGTAAAAAGTACTACAGGAAATGTTGAATCCGAAATCCATTCAAAGGTTGAAGATCGACATGAAATTTTTAAGAATCAAGTTAATTCATACAAAGATAGCGCATTAACATTACTTGAAAATTTACTCAACACAGCAAATATGTTTAGTTCTTTTTCAGAAGATATTAGCAAACAAGGATTATTCTTTACAAAAGGTAAAAAAAGAAAATATATTGAAAGATGGGAAAGAATTGAACAAGATGTAGCATCTGTTTCAAATCCATTTAAGGATAATTTCACAAAAGATTGTAATAATTATATAAGTGATACTCAAAGAACTACCGAAGAATTAAAATCAGGAATTACTGACACAATATCAAAAGAAAATAGTTCACTTTCAACTGAGACTACTGACTTGGATAAAAGGGCGCAAGAAACAATCAGTGCAGAATTAGATACTTTAGCAACCGATATGTCAATGGAAATTGAAAACACTCTACAAGGTGGAATAAAGGATTGTTCTGACACTACGATTAAATTGAAAGACTCTGTAGAACAGTCTTTCTCTCAACACAGTAAACAATATACTGATGCCATTAACAGACATAAAGAGGATTCTTTGAGGCACTATTCTGATTTTGACTCAGAGATTAAGAGAAAAAATGAAACCTGGGTTAAAGATGTAGATGTGAAATTTGCTGGGGGAAAAACTGATGCCTCAACTGAGACTAATAATCAAATTAGCAAAGTAAATGATTTCAGAGGAAATTACAAGAATATCGTTGATGGTCATCTTAGTAAAATTCGTACTGATTTCGATACTTCTAAATCAACGACTTCTCAAAAAATTGATTCTGAAATTCAACTTTGGAACGAGGAATCAGCTGATATGGACAAAACCTTAGCTGAGATGCTCGAAGATCACAAAAACAAATACAAAGACAATGCTGAAGCTCTTCAAACAAGTCTATCAAATACTACGCGAGAAACTATTCAAAATATTAAAGACGCAATTGCTGATTTTACACTCCAATTTATGAACTCTATTGATGATTCCACTGAACGGGGAGAAAATAATGAAGAAAAATTAAGAGATATAAGTACCGCTTCCAGTTCAATTCCAGAAATTGCCGCAGTGTCTTCTTGGCACACAATTGGAAAAGATGCGTTGATCGCAGCAATTAAGGACGCAATATATAGAATAAAATCATCTATTATTATCATAATGCCTGTAGTTATACCTGAAATATTACAAGTTATTTCGGAATTTGCATATCAGAAAAAGGCTTGCCGGTTTATGCTTACAAGCCACTGGGATATGCAAGCATATGGTAACATAATTAAAAAGATGCTTCAGCTAGGAAATATTCAATTTAGAAACCTTAATGCCCCAGGAGATTATTTTGCTGTGACTAGAGATGCGGAAGAAGTAATAATTTGCCCTTTCACTAAGAATGAGAAAGAAATGATAAGTGTCATTAGCAATCAAGAGCTTTACTCGAAGTTATTCAGCAACTTCATAGGACCTGTATTTCAAGCCAATAGTCGCCCAGTTAAGCTATAAAGTATGTTTATACAAACAAAATTAATTTTTTTACTTATTTCTTTTTAAATTTTAATAAAAATGAGTTATTCTTAGACAAAACAAAGATTTAAAAAAAAAATTAATCCCACTTTGGCCCTCCTGCTTTTTCCACAGAGTTGTCATCATCTTCAGTATGAATTCTCTTTAAGTCAATATCTTGATAACCTGGTAGAACACCGAGAATTCTTCTCATCGCGAATTCCACATCTTTAGCTGATGCTATAAATCGACCCACTATGAGGATATCAGCACCCATCTCAAGGGCGTATTGAGCAGAATTGGGCTCTATTCCTCCTGCAACTGCAACTAAAACACGGTCCCTTCCTGAGGCTTTCTTTTTACTAGCATATAATTCCTTAATTTTAGGTACTAATGCCCATCTAGCTCTTTGTGAAGCATCTCCCCCCTGAGAATCAGCTGATTGTTCCACATCAATGCCGCGATGAAGTATTACAACATCCGGAGTTTGTTTTAACGAGCTTAGTTTTGCGATAGGGTCTTGAACTTCCATAGTGTCGACAAATGCGTGAATGCCTACCCGCTGGGCTTCTAGAATGAATTTATCAAGGGAAGCCGTAGCAGCTAAACCACTCGCCACAACACCGTCAGCAGTTGCATCGAATGCAAAATCAACCTCTAATTTACCGACATCTAAAGTTTTTAAATCAGCAACTATGAATTTCTCTGGAGCAATCTCTCGTATTTTTTTAATTGATTCCATACCATATTTCTTAAGAAAAGGTGTGCCAATTTCAAGAATTATTCGATCACTTTTTGGTAATTGTTTAACTACTTTAACCTGTTTCTCCAATACTGGTGCGTCTAAAGCTACTTGCACATAGGGAGGGCGCCATAATCGAGGTATCCTTATACCAGCAACAGGGTGTTTTGCTCTATCTTTATCATAAAAGATCTTTTCAATTGGAGGATAACTTTTAAGCGCTCTTTGTATTGCTAATTTTACTGCGCCATAATTATATTGATAAATTTTTCTATAATCAGTTGCACCAGGATGAATAAACACACTTGCAATTATTACCCATTCATCCAATTTATTCATTGGAATTATACCCTCCTCAACAGCATCAGCAATACCTTTAGCAACAGCTGCTTGGGCAGGTCCGAAGATTTTATTTGCATCCTCCATATTTGTGAGTGTGACTTTAGGAACTATAAGACTCACCGGTTTAGAAAGCAAATTTGGTCGAATTGCAGCAAGCAATGCTCCATGACCTTTTGAAGGGCTACTAAGTGCATTTGCAAACGAAATTCCTACAGGTCCATCCTTTGAACCAATTATCAAATCAATGTGAGCGAGGTTTTCCTCTGCACCCAAAAGGGCTTCTCCAATAAAATAATCACTTTTAGCCATATTTAACTCATTCGATATTTTTTATTTAAAATAATATATTTTCGAGATAATATACTTATAAAAATTTCTTACTACATGTAAAACAAGTTAATTTTAAATTAAATAATTATCTAATAAATTTTCAATAATAAGAACTCGTTCTGGATGTGAACAATCTCTTAGATCAATTTGATTAATATCAAAATTAAATTTCTTGAATAAGCATCGTTAAAAATCGATAAAATACATTACATTAAATAGGGGATTTACAAAAATGTAAAGATTTAAATATGAAACTATGATCCAAATCTTTGGAACAGAATCCGATTATTATAATTTAAAATTATATTGAGGTGATATATGTGGCGTTTGCACGCCTATCTTTTGTAAAATTAAAGTCAGATGTTTCTTTAGAAGAGATGAGAGAAGTTTGGGATGGAAATGTAATGCCTGCTGCTAAAGAACAAAAAGGTTTTATTGGTGGCTTTCTATTAGTTACGGAACAGAGAGATGAATCTGTCGCGGTCACTCTTTGGGAGAGTAAAGAGGATACTCTGGCAGGAGAACAAAGTAGTTATTATCAGGACCAAGTAAAAAGAGTCGGAGCTTTTATAGCAGCACCACCAGAAACCAAGCATTATGATGTCAACAGTGAAATAGTATTTGTGAAAGAGTTAGGAGCGGCAGTTGGTAGCTTGACAATTACTAAAGCAAAACCCGATATTTCTATAGATGAGGTAAGAAAGATATGGGACGAAAATGTAATCCCTGCTATTAAAAATCAAAAAGGTTTCATAGGTGGTTTCTTATTGGCTTCAGAACAAAGAGATGAAGCAATATCTGTTGCATTATGGGAGAGTAAGGATGAAGCGATAGCAATACAAACAAGTGGATTATATCAAGAGCAATTAAAAAAATTTTTGCCGTTTATAGAATCTGTAGAAGATCGAAAATTTTATGATGTCAACAGTGAAATAGTGTTTTTGAAAGAATTAGAAGCGTTATAATTAAAAATCTTAAATTTAGAATTAAATGTGTTAGAATAAAGTGTTTCCCTTAGTTTAAATAAGAAGAAAGAAAAAGAATATCAATATCGGAGAGATGATGGAAGCGCTTTACGCCATCCAAGGTCTATTAGGACACAATTTAATTCATCCCTATTAATAATTCCTAAATCTCTGGCTCTGAATATTTTATATGTTTTGAAAAAAATTATTTTAATAGAATTAAATTTCTTGATCCTCATCATCACTCTGATCTTGATTTGAACTTTGATCTTCAACTGCTTCAATTGGATCATCAGGTATTTGAAATGAATTCAACACCACATCTATATTACCAGCATTGTTAAAGCGCTCTTCTTCAAAAACAGGTATATTTAACTCTAAAGCTTTAGGTTTACTGTTTTTGTCAACATAAAGTTCAAGACCTTGTACACTTCTATTGTTCACGATTAATCTAAGAGAATAAGCATCGTCAAAAAGAGTAAATCCTCTATTTAATCTTCCTAATTTTAAAGGTTTTCTAACAGATTTTTCTTCGGCAAGGATAGATTCAGTAGTTTCTATATCAGTAAATACATTTCCACCAATAATGAGAAATTTTCTTACAAAATCTTCAGGTTTAGGGATATCTTCTATGTATTCAATTGCTTTATGTACATCTAGGGCTTGAATGACTGAGATATCTGGGCCAACATTCATTCCATAGGTAGGCGATTTGAAATCATCTTTTGTAATCTCGTTAGCTCGCCCACCACTTATAGATTTATCCAAAATTTCTTGAAATTTCTGGTCATTTTTATTATAAATATTTAATGGATATACTCGATAAAACAATCTAAGCTGTCTAGATAACATGTGAGCTAAAAGATTGCCATAAATCTGCAATTTAAAAGAGCATTTTTCAGAGTTATATGTCCAAATCCTCTTTAAATCATCGTCCACTAGTAAATAAGCTTTTTCTTCATTGTCACTATTAAATAAAATTTCTCTTATCGTTCCTCCTTCTTTAATTTCCTTCGTTTCCATATAAGGAACTTCCTTTAATTCAATAGCTTCAAAGATTTGCAATGATTCAACCAAAAATTTTTCTTATATTTTTAATAGGTAATTCCCTTTAAAATAAGTTTTGTCAATTGTATCATATACGCAGAAAAATTGTGAAATAGTTAAAATCAATAAAATATTTAAATTTTCTCGCATTTTAGTCATTATTAATACTATTGCAAATTTCATAGAGAATAACGAATATGTCTTCTGAAAAGCGTGTTTACAAATTAAACATTTCTGGGGGAAATGAAGGACCTGGAAAAGGACTGTCTAAGTTAATACAAATCGAGGAAAAGAAATTTCATTTTGAAGGAATGAAAATAGGCGATATCATAAAAGGTGGGCTTATAGGTTTTCCAAATTATGAATTTGTAATCACTGGTGGGAGTGATGCTAGTGGTTTTCCTATGAGAAAAGATGTTCATGGTCCTGTAAAGAAAAGAATCCTTGTCAGCAAACGTGGAATAGGATATAGACCAAAGAGAAAAGGGCAGAAGAGAAGAAAAATGGTCAGGGGAAATGAAATAAGCTACGATATGACATTACTCAATTTAAAAGTCGTTAAATACGGAGAAGCAGAATTATTTAAGAAATCAGAGGAGTAAAACAATGGTAAAAGTTAAAAAGTGTAGCTTCTGCGGGTATGATATCGCTATTGGACGGGGCGTAATGTTTGTAAAAAAGGATGGAACAATATTTAATTTTTGTACTAATAAGTGTCGGAAAGCACTAATAAAACAAAACAAAAATCCAAGAAAGACGCGTTGGACAGCAGTATACGGAAAACAGTAATTTCCTTCTTATTTGATTTTAGATTTTATAAAACCTCAGTATTAGAAATTAAATCTAAAAGCTTACTTCGCTACATACATAAAAATTTAATTTCGAATTTTTATTGTAATCGAGGAAATTTTAAAAGGTGCCCTATCAGGTCCACATGCGAAACGATCATACGCTTGCAGCAGAACCTTTCGATTCCAAGCTGTTTAAACGCATCATTGGCTTTTTCACCTTTTTCAATTAGTTCTAAATAAGGTTGATATGCATGGGCAATCAATTTTCCACATGAAAAACATCTGATCGGTATAATCATGTGTAAGAAAAGGAATCATCCTAAAAAAAATTTTAGATTTTCCAGCCTAAATCAAAAATTTTATTTAATATACCGCACTTAAATCCATATCAATATATCTATGATTAATGATAATATATCTGAAATAAAAATATATTAGAATGAGAGAGAAAAATGTCTTACATAAAGTTTAAAATTCCAGATAAACTTAAAACTCAAATTAAGAATGCATTAAGCGATATTGCTGGTGCGAGAGATTCAAAAATTCGTAAAGGAATGAACGAAGTAACAAAATCAATCGAACGCAGTCAAGCTAAAATCGTTGTAATGGCAGAAGATGTATCTCCACCAGAGATATTATATCATGTTCCTTTACTTTGCGAGGAGAAAAATATTCCTTATGCTTACCTTTCTACTAAAAAGAACCTCGGAAATGCTGTAAAGCTTAACATAGGAGCATCTGCAATTGCAGTTGAAAGTGCTGGCTCAGGAAACGAAAAAGCATTAGCTGATTTATTAAAACAGATTGAAGCAATAAAATAATAACAGTAAATAAGAGAGTATAGGGGAGTTATTTTGGTTAAACTTGAAAAATCAAAAGGTGTCCACTTAGAGGATCAGTCAATTCCAGCACA
>Ga0114923_10001917_pt1 | contig 14246 bp, 8 predicted proteins | sample SumtaG_FD_89578 | JGI IMG/M metagenome (GOLD analysis project Ga0114923, IMG submission 89578) | Deep subsurface microbial communities from Indian Ocean to uncover new lineages of life (NeLLi) - Sumatra_00157 metaG | ecosystem: Environmental > Aquatic > Marine > Oceanic > Sediment | place: near...
ACCTGGCGCCAATATGGATGATGCTGCCTGGAGGGCCATGCATGAAAGAAGAGTATGGGACACAATAAGAGATTTCGTCAGCAACCACGGCCCATTTCGTTAATTTCAATATTTTTTCGCATGTCTGCGAAAAACAGGGAGAGGTTGATGAAATATATTGAATGTCCAATGTCGAGACGCGACCCCTTTTATGTTACAAATTTATCCATCGCCTACTGTTCACTGAACATTTTTGTATAAAAAAAAGAGACATTCCAGGGTTTCTCTGGAATGTTTCGCTGCTTTTAGCTGCTTTTTTATTCGAAGTCGGAACTTTTTGCACCAACGCCAGTGTCTTAAGAGTGAGAATTGCAGCTTTTAGCTCCGATATCGTCCCTTTTTCAGTCAATGCTGGAGTTTTTTGAATCAGAATCAGTACCTTGAGCAACATAATTGTTGCTTTTATTTCCAAAATGAAGCGGCTCGGTGACATCTATAGATGTATTTGGAACAATTCAGGTACTTTCACTTCCAAAGTCGCAGCTTTTAGCTCTGATTTAGAGCTTTTTGCATCAACGATGAAGCTTTTTGCTCCAAAAGCACTGCTTTCAACAGGGAGATTGCTGCTTTTTTTTCTGACTCTAGATAAATTTGCAACATTATTGGACCTTTTTGCATCAATTCCCCTGCTCCCAGGTTCAAAATTATTATTCACCGCAGAGTACGTAAAGTACGCAGAGAAAATGACCTCTGCGCTCTTTGCGGTGAAAAAAAATGTTTTGCCAGAAAATGGCAAGACTTTAGCAAATAGTTAACCTCCTTTCCCGATTCAGACAAAAGATTTGAAATTTATCCAAAATCATTTTATAATAAAAAGGAGGTTGCAATGAAAATTAAAGAATTTAAAACCTTTATACTGCTTTCAGCGGCATTATCTTTGATCCTGTTCACCAGCGCATGCCTGGACATTATGTCCTACCGGAGCAAGATTGAAGTCATACCGGAAGGCAAAGGGATCAAAGCTGCCGAATTTAAAATGGGAACTTACAGGGATTTCAGTGAAAAGCCTGAAAATGTTCAAATCAATTGGAATGACACATTAAAGGAGTACGAGATTCATGTCGGTGATTCCAAAGGGGGCAATTTCCGCCTGATGCATCTGGGCGGCAAGAACTATTTACTTCAAGCAAAAGAGGAAGACTTCTACGATTTTTCCATTATCGGTATCGATGGGGATATTGTGCATTTTCTCGATATCAAAGAGAACGTTGATGAGAAAGTTAAGGTATTAATGAAAACCCACGGCCTGGAAGTAATAGAAAACGACGAAATAACCGGAACCCGTGCAGGTCTTATCTCTTTTTTCACTGATCTATTAACATTCGACTATCTCAAACCCGGAGAAAAAATCAAGTATATTGGCTCTATGTAAACGTTTACCGTCTATGCATAAAAATGCCCCCAAAAAAATGCATGGGCTGCAGATTTTAGGGGCCTTTTTTCTGCACCTTTTTTTTTATTCAACTGCCAATTTGTTTACACACCTCTTCCGTACTCACGATGTGAGCAAAACCGTATGCCAGGTTTTTTAACGTCGAGAGGTGAAGCTCATCATTAACCGCTGCCGCGGCATCGGAAACAAAAAAAGTCTGGAAACCCCTGATAAAAGCATCAAGGGAATAGAAATAACGCATGATTTTAGAGCCTGACCGGACGGGCTAAAGCCTGTACGTCCGGTCAATCCCTGGACGAACTCCTGCCAGATGGGCTAATGAGCAACCAAACGAACGTATATGCCCATCCTGCCGATCCCTTTATAGGTACGGCCTCCGGCGGCCCGCTTTTTGTAAAAAGCGGGGCAAAAACTTTTTACTTGCACGGCAGTTCTATTGTAATTTGCTTTAATCATTAGTTCCCATCGACACCATCTTACTTTCTAGTAAAAAGCTTTTGCGGGGGGTCCAGGGGGGCGGTTTTCTCGAAAAGAGCCCCCCTGGTAAATTGTCAGACAGCCGTGGGGTTTTACTTTAAAAATCCAATATGGTATATTATTATTTCTTAGACCTGAAAGAGTGGAATTAAATGGATGCTGTCCGACATACCCGGTTGATGAATGAAATAAACGAAACCAAGTAAAGGAGCTTTAAAATGAAACGATCGAATTATTTTTTAAACCTTTTGGTTATCCTGGTGCTAGCACTGGCGGTGCTGTCTATCACTAACTGCCAAACTGCCAATGCAATGCCTGATAATGAAAAAACACTTGAATATAAAACCCTGTGGAAAGAAGTGAACCAATTCCTTAATAAAGGTCTGCCCAGGTCTGCTTTAAAAGCGGTGGAAAAGATTTATACCGCCGCCAAAAAACACGGCCATGCCGCACAATTCATTAAAGCACTCCTGCACAAAATGCGCTTTTTCCAGGATGTGGAAGAAGAAACCTTTGTGAAGGTGCAAAAGGAGCTAAATGATGAATTAAAAAACAGTCGATTCCCCATAACACCGGTGCTGCACTCCCTGCTGGCGGAACAGTACTGGAACTATTACACGGCCAACCGCTGGCGCATCCTTAAACGTACCACAACAGCCGATTTTAAAGAAGAAGATATGAGAACCTGGGGGGTAAAAAAAATCGTGGAAACAGTGGTTTACCACTATGGGCAATCCCTGGAATACATAGAAAAATCAAAAGAAACAAAAATAAATATTTTCGATGAGATCATTTATAAAGGAAACAGCCGGCGATTCAGACCCACCCTTTACGATTTTTTGACCCATCGCGCCATTGATTTTTACATGAACAGCGAAGCCGGTTTAACAAAACCCCGCTACCAGTTCACTTTAAACAATCGCGACTATTTTTTAAGCGCCGGTAAATTTTCAAAACTGGAACTCAACAGTAAAGATGCCCTTTCGTTTCATTTTTACGCCCTAAAATACCTGCAAGACTTGATAACTTTTCATCTTAACGACAAAAATCCTGAAGCTCTGGTAGATGTCGATCTCAAACGGCTCCGCTTTGTCTACCAAACCGCGGTCATCAGTAACAAGGAGATCATCTATGAAAAGACCCTGAGAGAGACGCTGGGCAAGTACGAAAAAAACCCGATGGCTGCTGAAATTTATTATGAACTGGCCCTCCTTTATGACCAACTGGGTAATAAGTACAAACCGGGGTACACGGATAAGGAAAATTTTAAATGGCATAAAAAAAAGGCTTATGAAGTGTGCCGGGAAGCAATAAAAAAATATCCCGGTTCCCCTGGTGCCGTCAATTGCCAGGGTTTGATCTACCGGATCGAAGCAAAGAGTTTAAAATTAACCCGGGAAAAAGTAACCGTGCCCGGTAAATCCTCCAGGACACTGGTGGATTACAGGAATATCGATAAAATATACTTGCGGGTGGTTAAAACCCATCGCCGGGAAATTTTAAGCAAACAGCGAGAACGTACCAACAAAATGGTGGCCTATTTTACCGGTAAACCGGCCGTTAAAAAATGGCAGGTGACTCTTCCTGACGATAACGATTACCAATCCCATTCACTTGAAATTAAACCGGAAGGGCTGGAATTGGGCGAATATGTCCTCCTGGCAGCTACCAACGAGGATTTCAATTTTAGTAATAACATCAACTGTGTGGCTTACAGTTTTTTTACTGTTTCCAATATCTCCTATATCAGTCGCAAGCGAAATGATAACGGCTGGGAGTTTTATTTGATGAATAGAGATACCGGGCAGCCGCTAAAAAATGCAGCGGCCCGGGCATTGTACAGGAAATACGACTGGAAAGCGAGAAAGTATGTGGATAATAAAGGGAAAATCTACCCGGCAGATGCTAACGGTTATTTAGTGATTTCACCGGACAACGCGGACAATGCTTCGTTTTACCTGGAGTTCACCGTTGGTGAAGACCGCCTCTATTCGGAACGGACGTTCAGTTTCTACCGGCCCTCCAGGTCACGGCCAAAATATGTGAGAACGATTTTTTTTAGCGACAGGGCCATTTACCGGCCCGGGCAGACGGTTTACTTTAAAGGTATTATGCTGGAGGTGGATTCTAAGGACGGCGAAAAGAATAAGATTTTGGAAAACTACCGCACCCGGGTCACCCTTTACGATGTGAACCGCCAGAAAGTGAGTGCGTTAAATCTTAAAACCAATGAATACGGTACGTTCAGCGGCACGTTTCAACTGCCTACCGGCCGGTTGAACGGGAATATGCGGATTACCGACGGCCACGGCAGCGTTAATTTTTCTATGGAAGAGTACAAGCGGCCGAAATTTAACGTGAGCTTCAAACCCCTGGAGAAAAGTTATCGACTGAACGATAACGTGACCGTTAAGGGAGAAGCAAAAGCGTATGCCGGTTACAATATCGATAATGCGGAAGTAAAATACCGGGTGATACGGAATGTATTCTATCCCTACCCGTGGTATTTTTACCGCTGGGGCGGGTACCTGCCGCGCTCCCCGCAAATGGAGATCGCCAACGGTTTTACTAAAACCGATGCCGGCGGCGCCTTTAAGGTAACCTTCGAGGCCGTCCCTGACCTGACCCTGCCCAAAGAGTCCCGGCCCGGTTTTTGTTTTACCGTCTATGCCGATGTGACCGATATCAACGGCGAAACCAGGAGCTCGCAAAAAAAGGTTTATATCGGCTATACCGCTTTAAAATTAGATATCGGTCTTTCCGATGATCTGGATAAAGATCAAAAAGAGTACAAGGTATCTATTAACTCCACCAACCTCTCCGGAGATTTTGTTGCGGCAAAAGGGGACATCGCCGTTTATAAACTGATGGAACCACGGCGGATTTTTAGAAAACGCCTCTGGAAGAAACCGGATAGATTTATCATCGATAAGAAAGACTATTATGCCTATTTCCCTTATGATGTGTACAAAGATGAAAACAATTTTCACCAATGGGAAAGACAAAAAAAGGTTTTTACCAATCCCTTTGACACCGGTGAAAGTAAACAATTGATATTGGCGGGACTGCAGCGCTGGGATACCGGCAAATATGTGGTTGAAATGAAATCCCTCGACCGGTTCGGCAGCGAGGTCAAGGACATCAAATATTTCACCCTCTTTTCTTCCAAAGGGAAGCGGGCGCCTTATAAAATGATCGATTGGTTTACCGTTGTCAAAGGCACTGCAGAGCCCGGGGAGAAGGCGATTTTTTTAATCGGTTCCGCTGAAAAAAATGTCCGGGTCCTTTACGAAGTGGAACACCGGGGAAAAATTCTAGAAAAAAGATTTTTAACCTTAAACAACCGGCAGGTAAAAATCGAAATCCCCATTAAAGAAGAACACCGGGGCAACCTGGGGGTACATTTTACCTTTGTTCGCCATAACCGGCTGTTTGTTCACACCCATAATATCTCGGTGCCCTGGTCAAATAAAAAGCTGGATATTTCATTCGAAACCTTCAGGAATAAATTGAACCCCGGTGAAAAAGAGCAGTGGCGGATCAAAATAAAAGGGCCGAAGGGAGACCAGGTCGCCGCCGAAATGGTGGCATCCCTTTACGATGCCTCTTTGGATGCATTCCGGGCCAACCATTGGTATTTCAATATATTCCCCCTTCACTATCTAAGCCGCCCCTGGAGGAGCAATTCTTATTTTGGTGTGGTGAATTCCCGGTCGATCGGGAAAGTGCAAAAGAGCCACAGTCTGGTTCGCAGAACCTATGACCGGTTAAATTGGTTTGGATTTTATTGGAGAGCTTACGGTTTGAGGCGCGGCGTCCCCGGGAGGACAATGGGTGCGCTTGAACAAGCGCGGCCCTCGGCGCCGATGGCCAGGAAAGCCGTTGGCAAAAAAGACAGGAGGAAGACCACGGCGGAGTATAATATCGATGGGGTTGAATTGAGTGCATCCCTGGATGATACCGGCAAAAAACGCAACGGGGAAAAAGAACCTGAACCGGCAAAAGCAGTGGAAAAAGAGAAAGAACTCCCACCGGTGCAAATACGGACCAATTTTAATGAAACCGCTTTTTTCTATCCCCATTTACAAACCACACCTGAAGGAGAAATTCTTATCTCTTTTACCGTTCCCGAAGCGTTGACCCGGTGGAAAATGATGGGATTTGCCCATACCCGGAACCTTGAATACGGTTTTTTGTTTAATCAATTGGTGACGCAAAAAGAGTTGATGGTGGTCCCCAATACCCCCCGTTTCTTCCGGGAAGGGGATACCCTGGTTTACACTGCAAAAATCACCAATCTAGCCGATAAAGAACTATCGGGAACCGCACAATTGCAGTTATTTGACGCCGTGACCATGCAGCCCAAAGACGGGATGTTTAAGAACCGCGATGCAGAGAAATCCTTTACTGCCAAAAAAGGACAGAGTGCCCTGGTTAAATGGCAGATTGAAATCCCCGAAGACCTGGATGCGGTGACTTACCGATTGGTGGCCCGGGCGGGGCGGTTTTCCGATGGGGAAGAGCAAGCTGTTCCCATACTGAAAAACCGGATGATGGTGACCGAAAGTTTGCCGCTGCCGGTGAGGGCAAAGCAGACCAAGTCCTTTTCTTTCAAAAAATTGATCAACGCGGCAAAATCCAAAACCTTAAAACATCACAAGCTGACCCTGGAGTTTACCTCCAACCCGGTATGGTATGCGGTGCAAGCGCTGCCTTACCTGATGGAATACCCGCACGATTGTATGGAGCAAATTTTCAGCCGTTATTATGCCAACAGTATGGCGTCCTACATTGTCAACTCCAATCCCAAAATAAAAAAGGTATTCGATATATGGAAAAAAGCCCCCAAAGATTCCGTCAACGCCAATGCCCTGTTGTCCAACCTGGAGAAAAACCAGGAGTTAAAAACCGTTTTACTGGAAGAGACCCCGTGGGTATTGAACGGTCAAAACGAAACCCAGCGTAAGCGGCGGGTGGCATTGTTGTTCGATCTTAATACCATGGCCTCTCAATTGGGCCGGGCATTGAGAAAACTCAAAGAAGGTCAATTGTCTTCCGGTGGTTGGTCCTGGTTTAAGGGCATGAGAGCGAGCCGGTATATCACCCAGCATATCGTTTGCGGTTTTGCCCACCTGGGTGTTTTAAAGGTGACCGATGTCAGGGGTAACAAAGGCATTTGGCGAATGATGAAAAAAGCCGTGCCTTACCTGGACAGCAAAATCACTGAAGATTACCAGCGGCTGTTGAAGCATAAGATCGATTTGAAAAAGAACAATCTCAGTTACATCCAGGTTCATTATTTGTATGCCCGCAGTTATTTCCAGGACATCCCCATGGATGACCGAGACACCAAAGCCTTTGAGTACTACAAATCCCAGGTAAAAACCTACTGGGTGGATTTTCACACCAACAAATACATCCAGGGCATGATGGCGTTGATTTTGAAGCGTTACAATGACCCGGAGACAGCTACCGCCATTGTGGAATCCATAAAAGAGCATGCCCTTTATTCGGAAGAGATGGGCATGTACTGGAAAAGCAGTTACGGTTATTATTGGTACCAGGCGCCCATTGAAACCCATGCCCTGATGATTGAAGTGTTTGCTGAGGTGATCGATGACATGAAATCGGTGGAAGCGTTGAAGACATGGTTATTGAAGCAGAAGCAGACCCAGGACTGGCGTACCACCAAGGCCACGGTTGAGGCCTGTTATGCGTTATTATTAAAGGGTGAAGACTGGTTGAAAGAGAGTCGACCGCCGGAAATCACGTTGGGCCGTATTCACCCCATCGTCATTGTACCGGGCAAGAAAGGTCCCGATGGAGACAGGATAGCTGTTGAAGCCGGCACCGGCTATTTTAAAACCTCCTGGACCGGTAGAGACATCAAACCGGAAATGGGAATGGTTAAGGTGAAGAACAATAATAACATCGTAGCCTGGGGCAGTTTATATTGGCAGTATTTTGAAAACCTGGATAAGATCACCCCTGCTAAGACGCCTTTGTATCTAAAGAAAAAACTTTTCGTGGAAAAATCTTCCGACACCGGGCCGGTGATTTTTCCGGTGAAGGACACCACTGGATTAAAGGTCGGTGACAGGATAAAGGTACGGATTGAATTGAGGGTGGACCGGAACATGGAGTATGTGCACATGAAGGACATGCGGGCTTCTTCTTTTGAACCGGAGCAGGTGATATCCAGATACCGTTGGCAGGATGGGTTGGGATATTATCAGAGTACCAAAGATGCGTCTACCAATTTCTTTTTCGATTATTTACCCAAGGGAACCTATGTCTTTGAGTATCCTTTGCGGGTGACGCATGAAGGTAATTTTTCCAATGGAATTACCTCCATTCAGTGTATGTATGCGCCGGAGTTTACCAGTCATTCGGAAGGAGTCAGGGTGGCGGTGGGTCAGTGAGTCAGTACGTCAGTGGACAGTAGCCCCGCGGCGCGTCGCCTCTAATCAAAAATTTTTGCGGGGTCCAGGGGCAGTTTTTATAAAAAGAGCCCCTGGCCGCCGGAGGCATTGGATTCGCCAGGATGGGCGTATAAGCTCGTTTCGTTGTTCATTCGCCCATCCTGCAGGTGCTCATTTGGTGTTGACCGGACGGAGAGGCTTTATGCCCGTCCGGTCTGGGGAGAATAGGAAACGAAATCGGCGAATGTTTCTTTTTCAAACATACAGTTGACAGGTTTTCAAACAAATGGTATACTGTTTTAACTGTTAAATTGCTCAAAGAGGTATAAAATGGAGAATTTTAGTCGGCAATTGGGAAAAAAAATAAAAGAAATGCGGGAGGCAATGAACATCAGCCAGGAAAACTTTGCTGAAATCCTAAACATACCCAGAACCGCAATATCCCAGGTGGAAAACGGAAAACGGGAACTTAAAAGCCATGAATTGGTTCATATTGCCAGGACCTTTAACCTTTCTGTAGACGAACTCCTGGATTTAAAAAAAGAACCGGCAATCATTGTCAAGAGAGACGATGATAGAAACAATCGCTCCCATGAGATTCGGATCAATATTCCACAAAAGAACCTTAAAAAATTCAAAGAAGTTCTCCTGTATATATTAAGCAAAGTGGGATCAAAACCCAATATCGGTGAGACAGTACTCTATAAACTCCTTTATTTTATCGATTTTGATTATTATGAAAAGTATGAGGAACAACTGATCGGTGCCAGCTACATCAAAAACCACTATGGGCCGACTCCTCTTGAATTCAAAACCATTATCAAGGAAATGATAAAAAATAAAGAAGTCACTAAAGTTGATAATCAATACTTCAAATATCCCCAAACCAAATACCTGCCGCTGCGGGAACCGGATCTGTCCAAATTGACAGCCGCTGAAATCGAGATGATTAACGATATTCTCAATCGGTTGGCCCATATGAATGCTGCACAGATCAGTACCTATTCACACAATGATGTACCCTGGCTTACTGCTGAAAATCAAGCGGTGATAGAATATGAATCGGTATTTTACCGGACTTCTCCTTATTCGGTGAGAACTGATCCCCATGACATTTAGAACGGTTGATTATACGCCCTTTTTTAAAAAAGAATTGAAAAAATTATTAAAGCGGTTTCGTTCCCTGGAAGATGACCTAAAAATATTTATTAATGTCCAGTTGAAGTTGTTCCATAAACTTCAGAAGGATAACGATGGTATTAAACAAATTACCGGGCTCCCGAAGGATTATCCGCAAATTTTTAAAGCCACTAAGTTTGCTTGTAAAAGCTTGAAAGGCAAAGGGGTAAAATCAGGAATTCGAATTATCTACGCTTATTTCGAGGGCAAAGATAAGGTTGAATTTATCGAAATTTATTATAAAGGAGATAAGGAAAATGAGGACAGGGAGAGAATAAAAAAGTACCTGTCGCAGTTATAAAGAAAAAGGCGCCAGACTCAAGAAATCCCTTGTATGATGAGAAGAGGGGGCACACTTGGTAAAATATTTTTTTCACCGCAAAGAGCGCAGAGGTCGCAGAGAGATTTTTATAAAAAAAACATCTTTGCGTACTCTGCATACTCTGCGGTGAATAATAATTTATTTAGTTCCGGCTTGTCCGGATTGAGGTCAGACGAAAAAATCGACAAGTTTCAAAACAAGCGAAGAAGGCTCTATTCTACCGGACGGAAATAACGACCCTGTTGCTTTTAAATTTCTCGATTGCCCGGATCGTGACGATTGCTGTCTTCTTATCTTCCGCTATTTCAATCTTATAATCCTCATCCTTCTTGTAAAAACGCGGGTGCAGGGTAACGCTTTTTATTTTGCTTAAATTGAATTGACCGGCCTCGATTTCTATTTTCGTTTTTTCACGCAGGTCAATATGTTGATTAAAATATTCCGGTGAAATTTCCATTAACTTTTTCGTACCGCCGAGCCCCAGGAAAGCATCCTTTATAATACCTTTTTTAATAAGGTCCTTCTCCAGCCCGGTCATGAAAAAGAGTGAGTTGATTACCCGCTGCATTTCTAAGTTTTGTGCGGACAGGGTATTTAGCCTTTTTCTCAATTTTTGTTCGTTGTCACGCAAATCGGTTATCAGTGAGTTCAGTTGGTCCTTTATCGATGTTAGCTTGTTTATTTCATTGGTTAATTTTTCTGTTTCCGCCAGGGCCTTATCTTTGATATTAATCAGGTATTGTTGGGCCATTTTTTTAAGCTTTTCAGGTGAAATGTCGGCACTGCCCTGGGTGACAAAGGAGCGGAACTCATCACCGGAATAAAAATTCCAGACTCTGACACCTGAAATCATAGGCTCAAACAAAACGGTTCTTTCCACCAACCAGAGAGCTCTCTCTTTTTTCACTCCTCTTTCTTTCATCAGGTAATCCATGGCAATCTGGTAGTGACTTTCCTTACCGTTGGCAATACGGGAGGGGGCCGGCAATATTGTTTCATACTCCCCCATTTTAGCTTTTAATCCGGCGATTTCATTGTCTCTCTTTAAAATGTCCTCTAAAAGCGTCTTTAATGAATTATCTGCCTCATTGGTGATTTTATTTTTAAGCATTTTTTTATCGTCATCCGAAAGTCTCAATCCATTCAATGCCGGAGGCGGCTCACCGGTTTTTTGCTTGTATTCCTCCAAAACGTTAAATAGTTCATTTTGTTTAATTCGCACTTCTGATTCAAGGTCCCCGATTTTCGCCGTCAATCTCCCCATTTGACTGATTTTTTTAGACGAACTTCCGCTGATTCCCGGGTTAATGGGAGCGAGAAAAGGGCCGATTACCACAACGATAATTGCCAGTGCAATTAAGCAGGCGTGCAGCAATATTGTTTTTTTCTTTTCCCCCGCGGGTATATCGTTATCATTCATGCCGCCAAATTCTTTCAAGTCACTCATCTTAAACCTCCGGAAAGACTTTTATAAAAGAACTCTAAAGATTTACCAACTCCTTAAAATCCTCAAGAAACCTGTCTGTACGAATTCTGTGTCCTGTTTCATAATTTAGATACCATAAGCCGTCATTTTTGAATTTGGAATAGAAGAATACTTCTTCACGTTTACAAATTTCGCAATTTTCCAGGATAATTAAAGGATGAAGGTTCAGAGATTCTTCTTTCTCTTCATTGAGCAACAACATGACATTGCAAAGCAATGCATTCTCTAACACCTTTTCCTTTAAAATAAAGTTTTGATCGGAGCCCAGGCATTCCTTTATTTTATGGTTAAAACCACTCTTTACTCTCTCTAAGCTTGATACCGAACATAATCGGAAATCGATTACCGGTTTTAATCCACGCAGTAAATCATCTATCGCTTCCTCGTATTTAGTCGCCAAATTCTTATACTCATAATCAGATTGTTTGGAGCCATGTGCCAAAGTATTTCTAACTTCTATCAGCTCCCATATTGTATTATTTCTTTTTTTGGTAAAAATGTCCAGGATTTTTCTGCCTATAATTCCTTCTTTTAGATCCTTTTTGACTTTGATCAACTGGAGGATCACATAAAACCAATCTCCTGAACTGGGTTTGATTATGTTTTCCCTGAATTTTTCAATAAAAGGCTCATCTCTTTTTATATCCTTTAAATATTCGTAAATTAGTATGATTGCAGAAAAATGCAGGAAAACTTCAAATAGATTCATTAATCTCATAAAATGCTTGATCGGTTCCAGGCCGCTTTTAATTTCGCGGTAGATATAAGCAAATGGCGTGGGAAATCTTTCTTTGATAACATTCCCGAAACTTTTTTCTAAAACCTCTTCCACTTTTTCGATCAGCAGTTCCCGGGTCATTTTTCCTTTTTCAATGAAAGACGATGCTCCTTGAAGCACTGAATCCGCAACAGCCTGGACATCTGTAGAGCCAAAGGCTGAAATCGTGATAACCAACATTCCGGGAAAGCTTTGCCTGATTTCCTTTAAAACCTCCATGCCCGTTGCCATTGTCGCTTCAGTACCTGCTGTATAGGGTATTTTCAGGTCCAGGATAACCAGGTCAAATTTTTTTTCTCTTAGTTTCTGTAGTGCTTCAGAACCAGCAGTTACAACGTCACATCCATATCCGGCTTTTTTGAGAGATCCCGACATATTTTTCTGCCAATCGGTATCGTCATCTACTATTAGTATTTTGTATAATTTCATCTTTCCACCTGCTCTCTGTTTGGCTCCTTTTTAAGTAGATGCAGGTTATCTTTTATGATTGTTTCAATGATTTTTTGGGGAGATCTTTGGCGATTCGTATAAAAATCTGTTTTATAAATGAATATATGACCATCCCTTATTCTTTGATTATCCTCATAGTTCATGCTAGCGGATAGTACTAATACTATTGAATTGGGACAGCTTTGCTTTATAAGGTCCATAACAGAATCACCTACCTCTGTAGAACAAGGTCCATCGTTATCTGGTATTTTCAAATCAAGAACTATCATATGATAATAATTTTTCTTTATATTTTCATCAGCGGATTTCCTATTTTTGGCGATAGATATCGAATATTTCCCTCCTCCGTTTTCTAACTTTTTTTTGTAGCTATCCTGCCAAAATCCTTCGTCCTCTATCAGTAAGATTTTCAGCGGCCCGTCACTTATAAAATATGCTCGAAAGACTGCTTCAGGTGTAGATTCTAACCCTGTATTTATAATGTAGTCAATAGGGTTTAAATCGAAATACCAATCACAATACCGTCTTAAAATGGGTTTGACAAAGTCAATTTCCAGCCTTATCCTACCTTCAAACACCGCTTTTATTCTAATGCCGTGAAGCTCATCCGGTACTTTTAGGGTAAGGTTAATGATAACTTTCTTGTCGATACCAATATATTTCGCAAAATCGGGGGTTCCAGTATAATAATGCTTCATCCAATGGAATTGACTGATACAGTCCATGGACCAATCCTGTAAGACTTTCCTTATATAAGCAGGTGCCCTTTCACAGCTTGCATCCAGCTCATCGGCAACTTGCAACAGCGCGGTTAAAAAACGAATCCTTATAACGGCATCCCCGCCTTCTTCATTGGTGTGATCCGGTTGATTTTTATATCTTTTATCCTCCAACTCCCAGTCACCATGACCAAAGCAGATTGTACTGATATATTGGGAATCTGTTTCTGTGATATGGAGAGCAGCTTTATTTTGCTCAACATATTTCATGGAACGCTCGGGATGATCTTTGCGAATCTTATTGGACAATTCTGACATTGACAGCCTGGCAGCGTCCTTTTCGTCCCCCACGAAAATTAGTTTATCCTTCTCCTCTACAAATATCATCCCGATATCGTGAAGATATGCCCCGGCAAGTAACAGAAAGATTTCATACTTCGATAACCGCCTGTCATTTTTATCCGAAAACAAATCCATTTTATCGCAAAACCTGTCTAAATTGGAAATAACCGCTTTTACATGTTCATAATCATGAAGTGTGAAGGCCTGGTGTAACCTGGGAACCAATGCATTCAATGTTTCTTCTACATGGTCTTTTATAACATCTATCTTAAATTTAAACTTGCTCTCGGCTCCCTTTTTTTTTTCAAGTTTCTCTAACCTATCTATCAGTTTCATTTTGTCCCCTCTTCTTACTTTTTGAATACAGGGATTTTTACACAAAATGTTGCCCCTTTATCCTTGGTGCTGTCCAATAAGAAGACATCGCCCTTCATCTGTCTCATGGTTTGTTTGCAATACCAGAGGCCGTAACCCAGGCCCCCCTGCTTGGTAGAAAAAAATGAAGTAAAAAGTTTTTGCTTATATTGATCCTTTATCCCTTTTCCCGTATCAATAAATAATATATTCAGAAACTCATTGTCATCACCCACGGCGGCAGAAATCTTTATAGTTCCTTTTCTATCCGGCATAGCCTCGTAG
>Ga0114923_10001919_pt1 | contig 14242 bp, 23 predicted proteins | sample SumtaG_FD_89578 | JGI IMG/M metagenome (GOLD analysis project Ga0114923, IMG submission 89578) | Deep subsurface microbial communities from Indian Ocean to uncover new lineages of life (NeLLi) - Sumatra_00157 metaG | ecosystem: Environmental > Aquatic > Marine > Oceanic > Sediment | place: near...
ATATTCCAGCCCGTTCTATTTACTAACTCTCTACAAGCTAATACGGTTGCCGCTCTTATTTCACATTCTATTTGAGAATGTTTGGCTATTAAATAATTAGTTTCCAACATCGCTTTCAATACTTCACTATAACTAATACAACCATGATGTTCTAATAGTTTTGGGACTTGATAGTCTGCTGGTACATGAAGTGAAAACATTGATTCTGAAAACCATCCGAGGGTACGATACAACTGCAGAAAAAATAATGAGGCACGTTTCAAGAATATGTCTGATCCATATCCTGTGTAATCGCTTACAAGTTCATACAAATAAGGTTCACAATTAACATGATCTCCATTTGAAATTTTGGTTGCAAATTCTACCGCATCTAATTTAACCAACTCTCTTAGATGTTTTGCTCGCTCTTCCAGTAATGGAAACCTATGTACTGATAATAAATGTATGAGTTTTTCAATACACTCATCGAAATTATCCCACTCAAAATAATTAAGAGCTTCTGTTACTAACTCATACATCTTTAACGATGAACATTCATTAGGTCTTATGGTACTTTTACCGTACCAATAACAATAGTTAATAGAACCACCTATTAATTCTATAAGACATGAAAGGGTTTTATCGACAACTTCTTTGGGCGGGAATTTTGTAACACCTGTTTGTAACATTTGACTTGCAGTCCGTTCAATTCCTTCATGATTCAGTTCGACACTTCCAGGGTTCTTCATAAACTTTTCAGAAATTTCAAATACATCTTCGACTAATTTCATGATTCTACCTCCTGTTTAGTATTAATTTGTTCCAAAAAATACTAAACTTTTCTCAATTCTAATGTTCTTTAGCACCTGCTTCTTTCTCCATTTTCGCTAATCTCGTGTAATAATCAGGGATTTCAACTAGATGGTCCAATGCAATTTTTCTTGAAATAAGGGGATTGGTTGTATGTTCGTATTCGACCTTAATACCCATATCTAATTCTTTAGGATCGTGTTTAATATCCTTACCTTTAGATCTCCCCTCAGAAAGGATTGAACTTAATACCATATAGATATGACCTTCAAATTTATCAGGATCCATTCCTAATTTTTCTGCAAACGCATGGACCGCATCATCTTTAGGATATGGATTTACAAGAAACCATTTAATTATTTCAGCATGAATATCACTTTCGCCTCTATCTATCTCTTCAATTTTTTCACCACCTACCGGGAATGTTTTTTGAGTCATTATTTTCTTTTCAATATCATCAGCACTATCACTGGCAGATACAGAATCTTCTTCGAGTAGTATCTGTTCTTCTTTTTCTTCAATCTTAATTTTCTTTGGGCGTAAGTCTGTTCTTTTTAAACTATCTAAATAATCACTCATTTTAATATACTCCCAGATCAACTAGAAACCGGTCGATTCCTAACTGTTTCATTTTAAGTCTTATGAACTCTGCAATGGTTGGTGTATATGGGCGTTTTTTCATGAACATTCTTGCTTCAGATGGAGTTCTATTTCCTTTATTTGAGTTGCATGGTTTACATGAAGCAACACAGTTGTCGAAATTAGTTCTACCACCTTTAGAAACAGGAACAACGTGGTCAATTGTTAATCGCACATCCTTTGTGTCGCAATACACACATCTAAATTTATCTCTAATAAATACATTCTTTTTAGTAAACGGGACTTTTGATTTATAAATTGATCTCACAAGTTTCACTAATTTCATTACAAGAGGTATTTTCATAACAATACCCGATGAGTTTCTAACTACCCTTTCAGAATATTTTAATACTTGTGTTTTCCCTTTCATAATTAGACATACTGCTCGCTTCCAGGTTACTGTGTTTAGAAATGTGTAGTCACTGTTTAGGATAATGCACCTGTCCACTTTTCCCTCCTTTCGATTATACTTTACCTTTAAACAACCAGTAATTTTGTTTTTTATAGTCTTTTTTCATAACTCCTAAATTTGTCATATGGTATACACCTTTAACTTTACTCCCTTTAAATTCAATACCAATATATCCAGGAGAGAATCTTATAATGGTACATGAACCTCCATCCCATTTGGTCAACTTTCCAGCACCATAATCAGGAGGCTTAATCTTACCGACCATTAGAGCTTCCTTTTCTGAATGGTCATGTGTTCTGACAGCCAATACTTTTGGTCCAGGTTTTAATGGAACTCCTTTTCTGATTGCAAAAGACATCCACATTTTTGACTTTGGCATTCTAAATCTTAAATCATAATGAAGTCCAGCTTTTAATGCTTCATGTTTCATCACAACAAATTTAGACGATATATTAGTTTCAATTGCCTCATAAAGAGCATCAGGACCTAGTCGCCCAGCTACATATTTATGTCTTCTTCGACCGACCATCATTGTTCCAAGAATACCCATCCGTTTTTTACGTTTTTTAGTTTCCTCAGGATCCATTACATTTCTCCCGAACCTTCGTAATTACCAGTAATTGCATTTATCTCTCTATCAATCGGTCGTATATAGTCTGCGTTCTGACCGATAATTAATTTTAAAGCTTGTAAGCATGATATTTGTCTCATAGGATATTTTAATGATTTACATTGAGCGATATAGTCTGGAGCATTATCATCTCCAATTCCTGTATAACCGCTTCCAATTATATCCTCACCCTCACACTCACGTAGTAAATCTTTTAGTAATATATAACCTGTTAATGGATCTATCATTATATTATCCCTCTTATTTTAGGTACTTTATATTCTTCTATTTTAACATTAGAAATATTTATAGCATCCTTTCTGAGTGTTTTTAAATATGGTTCTATTTTTTTCATATTAAGTTTTATTAACCAATAATATGTTTTCCACCCTTCATTTTCTCTTTCTCTATTTCTTTTGGCTGCTCTTATTCCAGATTTCAATGATGATATTCCCAATATAATCATTGAATGTTTAAGTACTAATTTTCTATATTTTGGCTCAAGAAGATTGATACCTTCAATAATCATTCTCTCATTGCTTTTTAGATACTTAATAACCAAATCTTCGAATTTATCCTGTAGTTTATTTTTCATTTCTTTAGCGTTCATTTCAACATCTTTAAAATATTTTTGTTTCAATCTCCACCAAAAGGAATCAATACTTATCCATTTGACTTTATATTTCTTTGCTAAATTTTTTCCTATTGTTGATTTACCAGATCCCATTACGCCAACAATAATAAGTTTATTATTTTTTCTTGATTCAAAGTCAGATAAATTAACTGATATAGTCTTATTAGTAAATATATATCCTTCTAACATATATTTAGTGATAGGATCAATCATCGTATTATCCTCTTTTAACATTTTGCATTGCTTTTACATCTTTACCTGCTTGCTGTGGGGTCTTTCCTTTACCTCTCCACATTGTTGAACCGTGTAGTTCATCCTTTGCAGAAGCACAGAAGGCTTGTGGGTTGCTGACTTTTCCTTGCATCTTTTTGACACATATATCAAAGAAACCTTTTTGAGTTCCTTTTTTTCCAGTTAAACTTTTAGAAAATTTTTGTAGACTTTTTTGAGTCCATCCTTTTGGTAATCCTTTCATACCCTCTGCTTCAGTTGTTATTGATGGTTCTCCGCGTTCATCTTTATCAATAGCTTCACCGACTTTTATCATTGGTTGACCGTCACAAATTAAAGGACCTCTACCTTCATTTAGAACATCAGCTTTTCTTCCGCATACTGTACATTCCATAATATCATCTCGGATCGGTTCATATACAGGTGTATTTAATTCTTCTAAGTATTTATCTAGTTTAGTCATTTGTAAAATCCTCCTATATTAGGATATAGGTACGGGTTTCTTTTTACATGTCTTACCACGTTTAATCCCCATTTTTAAAATTCTCCAAAGCCATCCTAGCAAGACCATAAGCATCACATAGATTATGATCCTCAAATTCTACGCCCCATTTTTTATATACCTTTAATAACATTAATTCTTTTTTAGAATTTCCTTTTCCTGTAACAAATTTCTTTAATGTTCCTGGAGCGATGACTTTATAATTTATATTTTTCTTATACAAAAAAAGACGGAGGAGAAAGTGAATTGCCCCCATCTGTAAAATACTTTGTCCCTGACTTTGATAAGAAGGTCCCTCAATATATACTGCTTGAAGGTTTATTATATTTGGTATAAATTCTACTTCCTTTTCATATTGTAAAAGACTTTCTTCAAACATTTCTGCTTTTACTGAAAATAATTTTTGTTCAATTATAGTTGCTTTTTCGTCAAGTATAATTAACCCTGTTGCATTTATTGACGGATCAACTCCTACGAACAACGGTTCACTACAAGTTTTAACATCTTTACATTTTTTAGCCATGGTCTATTCTTACATTCGGAATCCATAGTCTTTCTAGATTCTCCAGTATCTCCCTTTTCTTTTCTTTTCCTTCGTCAAATATTTCTGATTCCAATGGGATTTCCCCAAATGGAGTTCTTAAGGTTCCGCCTCCATATCTCTTTCTAATGCGTCCAATAACAATCATAATATCAGCAAGAGACAATTCTTTAAATATATGTTGAACATCATTGGGTATTCCGCTTAAATCCGGAGGTTGTTGACGTTCATACTCAACTGTAATAATACCTAATGTTGAAGTTGGTAATGGAGAAATCCTTATAATATTAGGATGTTTGTATTCAAACGTATAATCGAATGATGAAAACATTTTAGTTTGCATTGCCATTTCAACTTGAAGAGCCCACTCTTTAATTTCTCCATGAGCAAGAGGCCCTAACGGAGGATGACCGTGTAAATATAACTCGCCTTTTGTTGTATAGAAATCAACAACATTCAATATTTCAAGCCCTTGCGGATCAGTAATATAATATTCATTACCAACGCCTGGTACTTTATTGGAGTCCAAATCAGTATTTAGACTTGTTTTCCAAATCTGTGGAACCCAATAACCGAATGTCTTAATTGTATGAGTAGCGAAATAACTAATAATTTTTTCATCTGTTAGTTCTAAATGCATAAACGGAAAGCCAAGATTATCCTTAATATACTCCAGAACTATAGTTTGGTTCAACATATTTTAGTCCTCACAGATATAGAAAATCTATTGAACTTTCTTCAAGATATACTCCAGTAGTTTCTAATGCTTTCTTCATTGATTCGCATGGATATACTTCTTGATCATCTAAAATCTTCTCAATGATTTTCCTCTTATCAATCATTTCCGTTGTACTGGGGTTGTCTAGTGCTCTTGAAATTAGTTCAAATGATACTAACTTTAAATTTTTTGAAATAACTTTGGATTTAACTTCATCATTAACTATGTTATTCAGATGTTTGTTCTTGATCGTGGGAGGTATAAAGTTGAAAAGATCTTCGCCATTTTCTACCTTTTTATAGATATCCCACATATTCCCAGTCATGGCAATTAACTGATCAAAAATTTCTAAGAATCTAGCAGGCCCAACATTTTTAACTCCATCAACATCATCACCAGGGTCTCCTATAACCGCCATTGCTAGAGGAAGATATATATCTGGTATCTTTGATTTCTTTTTTAAAAGTAGATCCATTATTGATCCGGCTTTGATAATCTTTTTTACTTTGGCTGACTTTGAAAAAATATACGAATGTTGTGCAGCATTTTGCCACAGATCATGATCATTGGAATATGTGATATGACCAACCGACCCATCAGTCGGCACCTTCTTTCTGCTGAGTAAATAATATGGTACAAAATCTGCTTCAAGATTTGGAAGTCTTATTACTTTAACTCCAGGTAGTTTGTTACATGCCTTCTCAACTAATTGATAATTGGCTTGTAAGATTTCAAAAAACCTCTCTCTATCTTTAATATCAAGTCCATATAAGTCATCAACCTTTCTTGATATTTTATATTTCTTACTTATGTTTGTATGATAATAAGACCTTCCGGTCTCAAAAAATATTTTAAATTCAATATCAATCCCTCGTTTCATTCCATATATTTTATGAAATGATAAGAAAGAAATAACAGACGAAAAAACTGAAGTATCCATAAACCTATTTGTCTTCGAGTTTTCAAGGATGTTTAAAATCGCATGCTCCATATATGTTGATTGAAGCGCATTTTTTAAATCAATGAATATATTGAGTTTTTTATAGTTACCATAATTTACTATTTCATCAAGAATAGCATATGTAGGGTAATAACTCAAAAGACTACTTGGATGCATAAGTATATACCTCTTCTTGGATGAACCAATCTTTCCAACTTTTTCTTGTCGAGTCAAATTGATCCAATCTAAAATGGACAATCCTATCAGTTATATCTGTAGGCCACAAACCAACATATTCACCTATGTCAATTTTACAGGCGTTATATGAAGTCTTAAAATATGTTTCAATTGTTTCTATCCACTCTTCACATACTTTTAATAATTCTGGCTCACGAGATAAATCTAAATCAATCCGAGCATCCATACATTGTGGAACTGGTACTATCTGCCCTTGAAGAGTAGGCATTTCAACCATCTCTTGAATCATTGTAAGACCCTCATGCCGAAGAAACATTATCTTAAGATCATGTGGTATTTTAATCATCATCGCTGACAATTGATGATCTCGAATAGACATTAAAATCAATGTCACCGAGAGTTGTTGATGCTTTATTTAATGATACTTCTTGAGCATGATCTTTATACATTTTAAATTCAACATCAGTATCATGATCAATACTAAATGGGACAGTTGAAAGGTTTGATGAAGCCTTCTCAAAAACTACATTTGTTGTAATACCTTCAACGAATTTTGCAAATTGATCTTTTGATTGAGTTGAAGCTACAATTGATGCTTCTTCCCCAATGAAAATTACTTGAATTGCTTGAGTGTTGAAGTTATCTGTAACAAGTTTGATTCTATCTGTAATGATGCTTGATAAATCAACTTCAAGTATCAGTTCATCATCACTCATGGTGAAAATATTATTCAGTTCTTCTTCGCTCATCCATTTGTTATCCATGAAGTCTAAAGTTGGAGACACGAATTTAATTGATGAATACTGATCTGAAAATACAAAATAACTATCACCACTTCCATTATCAACAATCTTAATAGTTACATCTTGATTTTGAAAGGTTTTTAATAGATCAAGTTTCTTTCTTAAATCAGTTATTGCAAATGTTACATCAGTTAATAGAGGATTTAAATCCATTTCAAATACTGATGTTAAATCATTACTTCTCTGTCTTACGACGCCTGATCTTATATCTACGTCGTTGCAAACTTCCTTTAGATTTGTTAAACATCTCAGAAAGTCCGTATAATCCTCCGAGTTCAGATTTAGTGTTGCTTCCATTCAAATTTCTCCTTTGTGTTGTTTGTTTCGATGTACTTGTTGAACTTCTTGAACTTGATGAAGACCTACCAGATTCCTCAAATGGGCATTCTTTACCTGTAATTAATTCAATCCAATCTAATTTTTTAAACCCCCAACATCTATCACAAGGAAATCCCCACCTATGTCCAGTTCCTTCACATTTAGGACACACCACTTCACCCTCAAAAAGATCAAGTGGTACTTTGTCTATTTCGATTTCATAGCATGAACGGTTGGCCATCCTATTACCTTTTGTATTTCGCCTTTATACCACAATTTCTTTGCTGATTGATAGATCTGTCTTGGCCCCATCTCTTTAGTCCTTTCCCCAAATTTGTTCCTAATCATTGTTAAAAGGACTACGTTTTGAGTTTCGACTAATCTCTTTAACCATTTCGCTTTTTTGTTATTCATCAATTACTCCTATCTTGTGAATTTATCAAATAAATTCCAAAATCTTTTTTTAAAAAAATCTTTCTTTCCTCTCTCAATAACTCTTACAAATTGAGTTATTGTAACTCTTGGAACTATCTTGTGTTGTATTTTTGGAATTATCTGTTTTGGGACTTCAATTACTATTCCTAATGGCCCGTCTATAATATCAAAAAATAATCTTGGTGTATATTTAGCAACTTCTTCTTCAAGCTGGGCAAGTGATAATATTCTATTATCTTGCTGACAATCATCTAGCATTGGTCCCATTTCATCTACTCCCACTATTTACTTCCATTCAACATTTTTATTGCAGTAACATAAACAAATTTATCTTCTTTAACCTCTTCGGATCTAACATCGTCCAAAGTAATAAAACATTCCTCCGCCTCTTCAACTATCTCCATAACCCGTTCTGCTACGTTCTTAGCACCCGTTTCTTCTGGAGAGTTAATAGGAATCGAAAACATCATCATGACCGACTCTTTGCCCTCATAGTCGCAATTAAACATACATAAATTATTACCCATCAAAAAATATAGTTGATCATTTGCAGCAGCTTTACAAAATAAATTATAATACTCTGGAGTATCAGTGGACCCATCATACTTAATTCCTGACTCTACTGTATTTTCAAAAACCTCTCTCAACTTTTCCTGAACATACTCTTTTGCCATTACCATTTTCTCCTTTTTATATCAACTCTAACTGGAGTAACAGGTGTAGTATTAAAGTCCTTTCCAGTCTTATTATAATAAACAGCTAAACTGTTGATAACATGCTTATTATAATATTTTAATTTTCTGTATTCATCCTCACCAATTCCTCTATCAGATAATATTACAACATCAGGTCTAAATATTTGCTCGTTATAAACTATGCTGTGAATAAGAGCCTGATACCTAGATGATAAAACTGATGCATATAACCTAACTTGGTTTTTGATGTTTATGAAATCATAGGTATGTTCCGTAAATATATCAAATATTCCCTCTGCAAGAACTATTTTATTAGAGTTAATATTCCCACCTGGCAACTTGTAATAATCCAAAAAGTTTGGCCACTGTATTTTCATTTTAAAAAATTTCATTGTATGACTGTGATCAATATTTCTTAATAGAACAGTTGTATTATTCTCTGTCAAAAATCCTACAAAGTTAGCATGAAGATAATCTTTCAATCTGAATAGGGTTTCGTCTACAGGAATTTTATTCATTTGAATAAATGTTTCTACATCATATATCAATCCTTTAATTAACGTGGTTGGAATGTTTGCAAATTTCAATCTCTTTCTCACATATAAATCTTTATATGGATATAGATCAGGTCTTAAAGTAGGCACTCCAACCCCTTTTAATTTTTCATCTTTATCTACAAGAACATCTTTTTGTTTTGAAAATTCTTGAACTTTACTTTTATCAATAAATACTTCTGAAATATCATGACCTTCAATCTTTCTTAATAACTTTGGTAGTGTACCACTCTGTTCACAACCTCCATGAAAACAATGAAATATAGGAGCTTCAATTGAAATATACATATGATAATGATCTTTATCTTTTCCAAATTCGCAAAATGGGCACGGGCATATAATATTCTTATTTGAAATCTTTATATGATCACCTAAATTCTTTTTTAGATAATCCTCAAAAGTATCATGATAAATTCCTATCATTGTATTTTACCATAAATTAGATTTCTACATTCATCTTCATTATTTTTTATTTTCTGCCTAATTTCTTCAATTTTATGATTTTCAATTCGACTATAAACCTCTTCCAACTGCGGCTTCGTAATAGATCCATTGCCATTTAGATTTATTAATTTAGCTGCATAAGCTGAAAGTAAAATTTTCTTTTCAGTGTCTAATAAATTTTCCCAAGCCATTATCGAAATACCCCATTAGAATCTATGTGTATTCTTTCAATAGAGATTGGAAGTGCAAAATTAAAGTGGTGCCCACATCCATTACATCTTACATTTGTTGACATTCCTCCAGAAGGTCCTTCACTAAAAGTAGGAGAACCACAATCTGAACAACAATTATATTTAAGAAATGCTTCCATTAATTTATCATCATCCATAATAAGTTTATCACATGCTTGAGTACAAGCTGCTCTAACAAGACATTTATCTGATGAACATGGAAACTCATAACCATTCACAATCTCTACACTTTCTTCTTCTTTAAATTTTCTTTTAGTCCATTCCCAAAATTTTAAATTCATAAATATTTCTCTCCTTTCCATGTATCGCTACCATTAGCATGAGTTATCCAATCGACTAACCCTTTATTCTCACACTTTTGACAACCAGATCCATTACAAGTTCTACAAACAAATTCTCCAACAATTTTCTCAAATCCTTTATAACCAATACCACCACAATACTCACAGAAATTCATTGGATTTTTATTTTTTAAACCAGTTCCTCCACAATGCCCACATGATTTAATATCACATTTTCTAAACTCATCTGGGAATAAAGTTTCAAAATCTCTTATAGTTTTGAAGATTTTATTTGATCTTTGTTGTTGTTCAACTTCAAGGTTCATTTTCCTGCCCTTGCTAATTTATAATCCCTCAATGATTTAATAATATCAAATACCATTGCCATAAAATGTTGGTGAGGAATTAAACATCCTTGGTGTTCATTTGAGTATTTATTAATGATTATTTTTGCAGGTGGGATAATTTTATCATTAAAGAATAATTCTGTATAGATACTTCGGTATTCTAAATCTTGATTTGCTAATATTTCAATAATTGCATTGACAATCTTTCCTATTCCAGCAGGAGTATTATTTGCAATTAAACTAATTATTTCAATTATATGTGCTATAATAATTTTTTCAGATGTTATAACTGCTTCTTCATCAACTTCAAGTTTTCCATCCCAACAACATCTCTGTATAATATTAACAATCTTTCTAACATCAGGATATAATTGATTAATAACAAATCCAACATCTTTCAATACATATTCTATTTTTTCAGCAATCAATATATCTTCACAATATTTTATTAAGAATTCTTTTGGTATTTGTTTAAACTGATAAGGAGTGAATCTACTCTGAACTGGATCTGGAATCTTTGAAAGATAATTACAAGTCCATATAAACCTACCATATGCCTTATGATATTTCTCAATGATCCCTCTCCAAGATTTATAAGAGTCTGGAGATAAGTTATCAGCCTCATCTATAAACACAATTTTATATTTATCTCCAGCAGGGGGGTGTCTGAGGAATGGTTCAACAACATCTTCAACAAATTTAATACTTCTTGTTTTTTGTGATGAACCATTTGCCATTAACATATTATCCCTTTTATTAAAAAGGACTCCATGTTTAGAACACAGAATTAATGCTAATGTTGTTTTACCACCTCCAGGTGGGCCAGAAAATAATAAGTTCGGTAACGAACCTCTCTCAATCGACCTTTGAAAATCTAATTTATATCTTTCTGGTAATACGAGATCATTTAATGTTTCCGGCCGATATTTCTCAATCCATAACGAATCTAACAATTCACTCATTCATTTTCTCCTTAGCAATAATAACACTTTGCAGTTTTCAAAATTTCTTCGTAGTATTGTTTTTCAACATATCCTTTCAGATATTCAGCTTTATTCGATTCTTTCAAAAGTTTGAATGCTTCATCTCCACATATAAATGTGTTACTCTTATCAAGTACATACGACTCCATAATATATAAGTCATCGAACTCTTCCATTTCATTTAATATGAGTGTATTCCTTGAAACATCTTCGGGTTTCAATCCAGCATGAAATGAAACGCTTAATGAATCATCTTTATGATCTAAAAATAAAACCATATCTTCGCTAATAAAAACGTGTTGTTTAGTGTTTTCTTTTTCAATCGGATAATCTCTAAAGATAATCATACCATATTCTTGCAATTTGTCTACCACAGCACCAATCTTATCCGACATCTATTTACACCTCCATATTGAATTTATATTATGTTCTTAGTGTAAATTTTTTCAACCAAAAAAATTAGGGCTTTTTTATTGGATATCCTTTATCATCCTTCTCGATGTGAGTCGAATCTTCACAAACAAAACCTCCTAACCACTTAATTTTAGGAAAGGGGTGACAGGCACAAATAAACCTATCACCCCTATAATGTTTCAAGATACGAATACAACCTTCACATTCAGATACAATCTCTTCATGATCGGGATCTCTCATTATTTTCTCCCAGCTCGTTTAGATGCTTTAAGGGGATTTTTAAATTTTTCCTCATCTTCTTCATAGATAAGATGAGTGGCTAATGGGCAATCACCATTTTTCCATTTAACAGAAGGTTTGATATATGCAACACATTCATTCATATCATCAATTCTATCACATGGGCCTTTTGTCAATAATTGAGATTTTTTTTTAACAATAATAGTTTTTGTACAGGTTAGACATTTTTCAATAACGGGTTCTTTTATTATTTCTCCCCGGTCGATAAATTCTTTCAATTCCATGTTCACCCCCAGTAGTCTGAAATTATAAATAGTTTTTCTTTTGCTCTGGTAATTCCAGTGTACAACCACCGAGCATAATAATCATCATCCCAATGTTTTGTCCTTTGCTCGAATAAGATAACTCGATCCCATTCACCACCTTGAGATTTATGAACGCTTGTAACATATCCATAATCAAAGTAGTCAACTCCACCGCGATATCCTTTATTTGCTGCATAGTCAATGAGTTTTCTGACGTCTGAATCTTTTCGAGTATTATACATAGTATATGTAACTTGGCCAAAACAGAGATTGTGAACAAAACACTCATATATTTCACCATCAACATCAAGGGTCACAAGGAAAGCATCTTTTTTCTCGGGCATAACCCACATGACAGTTCCTATTTGACCATTCATGATTTTGGTAGTATGATTGTTCTTCAAACAGATGATCCTTTCACCTGGATATGGTTGAAGGTTTTTATGATTCATTCTTGTTCTTATTTCATCATTCAACCCACACCTTGTTCCATTGAAAGCACATAACCCAATTGTATTTTTATCAAACTCAATTCTATTCCAGGTGTTTTTACATCTTTGTTCGTTCCAGGATATTTTAAACACTCCTGGCGCAAATACTTTATTGAAAGGGACATAACCATTTTCCCTTACAAATTTTGACAACCAGATAATAGGAGAATTAAGAGCCTGTCTTTGTATTTCAGTTAATATAAAATCAGGTTCCATCATCAAATTAAAATACCCACTATCGTTTGATACTGGAGGTAGTTGTCCATGGTCTCCGACAGCAATAATAGATTTGCCCATCCTAACAAGATCTTTCCAGATCTCTTTCGAAACCATGCTTGCCTCATCAATTATAATAAGGTCATAATAGAACTCCTCAGGATCAATTCTTTCCCACCCAATGATAACATGACATTTCAATTGTTTGTCATATCTTGTTTTCACGTGGTATATTAATCCATGAATTGTTCCGATATAATCTTCTGAGTATATAGTCTTTTGTTCCTCCAGTTTTCGTTTGAGAACAGATGCTGCTTTCCCTGTGAATGAACAGAAAGCAATATTAGCATTTGGATATTGCTTGTATATTTCTTTTCTCATTTTAGATATAAGATATGTCTTTCCTGTGCCTGCATAACCACCAATTCGAGTTGAAACTAAAAAGTTTGGAAATGGACTTTTGAAATTACTCCTGTTCAGCAGGCCCATTATCTCGTTTTGGACTTTGTTCTGTTCCTTCGTCAGGGGCATTCTCTTCCTTTCCGTTTTCTGGTATGGGTTCTACTTCATCTTTTCCAGTTTCAACAGTTGATCTGAAAGCAACGAATTTACCCATAGCTGTGTAAACGTCAGTGACATATTTTTTATCTTGGTTAACATAACGATAAAGGCCTTCTGATATTTTACCTTTTCCTTCTTCAAGGTGAATATTGAAAACTTTACAACCAGCTACAATATTCTTATCTATATCGTATAGATCATAAGTACTTTCTAAACCAAGTTTTTTAACCCACTCGGGCATAACTTGCATCAACCCACGAGCATGACCATATTTTGTTTTTGGCCCAGTTATCATAGGATTAAAACCAGATTCAACTTGCATTATTCCAACCATTAATATTGGAGGGATATTATACTTTTTGCCATTTTCAATAATTTGTTTAGCAATATATGCTGCAACGCTTGTCGGGACTTTTCTATAATGAGATTTGATATACAGCTTTATATCCCGTTCTAAAAGGTCATCAAGAGTTTTAATATCTTCAACTCTCTTTTTAATTTTTTCGAGTTCGGTAGCAGAGGCTTCCATTTCAGTTTTTATTATTTCATTTTTCTTGGTAAGCTCTGCAACTTTTACAAGAGTAGTATTAAGAGCTTCTGATGAATCGTTAATTGTTGTGCCTACATCTCTTAATTGAATATACAATGAAAATGTCATAAACATAACAGCAACAAGTATTATAGATAATA
>Ga0114923_10001920_pt1 | contig 14227 bp, 8 predicted proteins | sample SumtaG_FD_89578 | JGI IMG/M metagenome (GOLD analysis project Ga0114923, IMG submission 89578) | Deep subsurface microbial communities from Indian Ocean to uncover new lineages of life (NeLLi) - Sumatra_00157 metaG | ecosystem: Environmental > Aquatic > Marine > Oceanic > Sediment | place: near...
CTATCTTGCTGAAAAAAAAGCAACTGCAATAGGTATCGAAATTTCTAAAGAATTTGAAGAAAAACTCAAAGCAGTGGTAAATAAACATGAAAATCTGTCACTGATAATTGGAGATGCATTTTTCATCAATCCAATTGATACTTGTCCTGAGAATGAACTCGACCTATTACTTATTGATGTAACAACCGATGTTAGTGGAACAATCTCATTAATCGAACGATTTTCACCTCTGCTAAAAGAAAATGGGAAGTTAGTTGCAGCTTTCAAGATTAATGAGATAAAACCAGACGTCGTAAACAAAATTAGCTCCCTTAGTTACACGAAAATAAAAACAATCACTCTAGATAAGTCTCGTCAAGAACTCCATCTCATTGCGTTTCGTCAGTAGGTAATTCTTTTATTGGATTTACTTACACATTCGAGTTAAGGGCCGCTAGTCTAGCTCGGCTATGATGTCTCGTTTACACCGAGAATCCATAAGAGTTCCATACTCTTAGGACTCGAAGGTCGCTGGTTCAAATCCGGCGCGGCCCACCAATTTTCTGCATACTTTTGGACCCTCCTTCAAAGGGTTGAGATGCAGGAAATAGCAGCAAAAACGTGCGGTGAGTTCTTACGAACAACGACATGGGGTCATAAATCGCCTGATCGAGTAAAGCGGGAGTCGCCCAGCCCGGTCAAAGGCGGCGGACTTAAGATTGTATGAAATTCAATCATACAAATAGGATATCCGCTCTCGTAGGAGTTCGCGAGTTCGAATCTCGCCTCCCGCACCACTTTTGCAAAACCAAATAAATAAGGAATGTGTATTCATAATGCCGATTGAAACATTTCTCGCTTCCACCGGAATGATATTTGTTACCGAGCTTGGTGACAAGACAATGATTACTGCACTATGTCTAAGTGCACAATATAGACGACCTTCTGTTATTCTTCTGGCTACAATGTTGGCTCTGACGATATCCACAACAATAGCAGTAGTTGTTGGTATTGTATTAGCAGCCACACTTCCTGTTGACATAATTGTATACATATCGGGAGCAATGTTCATCGGTTTGGGTGTCTATACTCTAATCAAGAATGACCCAGAAGATGACGATAGCTGCGACAATCCAGGAACTTTCCTTAGCATAGTTTCTCTAATTCTATTCTCCGAGTTAGGTGATAAAAGTCAAATCGCAACTATTGCATTAGTTGTTCAATCACTTTTCCCAATCATGGTTTTTGCAGGTGCAATCTTAGGATTTCTCATAGTAAATACAATAGCAACATTACTTGGAAATAAAATAGCGAACAATATTCCAATTGAAACTGTGAAGAAAATAGCTGGACTTGTTTTCATTCTGTTTGGTGTGCTCATTATTTTTGGCATTCTTTGACTGACGACGAAGCCTTTATGTCCAAGACTATACATCGACCATTCCAAGGCGAAAGTGCGATGACTGTAAATCAGGACGACTCAGGTTACATTGGACTAGTTCTTGAAAAACTCGTAATTACAGGGATAAAAGTCGGTGACACCATCAAAATTATCCAAAGTGACTCAGAACACAGTGGTATTCTAATGCCCAGAAGTCAAGTTGGTGTAGATTCGGATCACATCATCATAAAACTGGATAATGGGTATAATATTGGAATAAAACTTCATCCTGAAGTAGTAATAACCCGAATCAAGGGTGTGAAGAAAAAGAAAAAACCATCATCTGAAGACAATTCTGCAAAATTGTTTCCTCTTCTACCAACTGTTGCTGTATTGAGTACTGGGGGGACAATTGCAAGTAAGGTAGATTATCGTACGGGGGCAGTGAATCCTGCATTATCAGCTCAGGATCTATATGACTCAGTTCCTGAGTTAAAAGAACACGCTAACATTGAAGCCAAAGTCATCACAAGCATGCTATCTGAGAACATACATCCAGAGGACTGGACAAAAATCGCTCGTAGTATTGCTAAAGAAATTAAAAAAGGAGTAGACGGAGTAGTGGTGGCGCATGGAACCGACACAATGGGATATACTGCATCCGCTCTGTCATTTGCACTGCAGAATATTCCAGTTCCAATTGCACTAGTTGGATCACAACGATCATCAGATCGGCCATCATCAGATGCTGCGCTGAATCTAATTGGAGCGACTGATCTTGTGGGAAGAGCAGATGCCGCTGAAGTCATGGTGGTGATGCATGCAAAAACCGATGACAGTTTTCTATATGCACATAGAGGAACCCGAGTTCGTAAATCACATACAAGTCGCCGTGATGCATTTCAATCCATTAACGATTATCCCTTGTTTAAAATCGAACAGTCAAATATAACCGAACTTAACTCACCCCTACTAAAGAGAAATCCTGAGCGGAAACTGAAATTAAAACCACTATTCGAAGAGAAAGTAGCCCTAATCAAGACACATCCCGGAATAAGTGGGAGTATAATCGATTACTACGTAAGCAAAGAATACAAAGGCATCATTATTGAAGGAACAGGTCTCGGACATGTTCCTGATCGAATTCAGCAGAATATAAGAAATGCAATAGACGAAGGTCTTATCGTTGCAATGTCCAGTCAATGTATTTCGGGACGTATAGATATGAATGTCTATCGATCCGGTGTTGAATTGCTTGGTATTGGTGTTATATCTTGTGAGGATATGTTCGCTGAAACTGCACTTGTGAAATTAATGTGGTTACTTGCAAATACGAGTAAACCCGAAAAAATTCGTTCATTATTAGGCATATCTTTGGTTGGGGAAATTGATTCGCGAAGTGAAAATGCAGAATTCGTTTCAAAACGGGAGTTCAAGTAATATGACAGAGGAAGAACGTTTCTCAAAATTGGGACTCATGGTTGGGCTTGAATTACATCAACAGCTCGATACAAAACGTAAACTATTTTGTCACTGCCCAACAATAATACGGGATGAAGAACCTGATGGGCAATTTGTAAGAAGACTTAGGCCCACCCAAAGTGAGATGGGTGAAATCGATCCAGCTGCGCTTTTTGAATTCCAAAGACGCAAACGATTCTATTACGAGTATTACAATGATACAACATGTCTTGTAGAAGCCGATGAGGAACCCCCTCACGATATATGTGATGAAGCCGTTGACATTTGTTTGATGATGGCTAATTTCTTGGACTCTACTCCCGTTGATGAAATACATCCTATGAGAAAGATTGTTATCGATGGTAGTAATACCACAGGATTCCAACGAACTGCAATCATCTCAATTGATGGGAAAATCAAAGTAAAGGATAAAGAGATTGGAATTCAAGCAATTGGACTTGAGGAAGATGCTGCAAGAAAGATTGCTGATGATGATAAGAATAATGCTAGGATTTACAGACTTGATCGATTGGGAATCCCTTTGATTGAGATTGCAACAGCACCGGATATTCGAACACCATCTGAAGCTGAAGAAGTAGCCTTGGCCCTTGGATTACTACTCAGATCAACTGGCAAAGTAAAACGCGGACTTGGTACGATTCGACAAGATGTGAATGTTTCGATAAGGGGTGGCGGCATAATGGAAATCAAGGGTCTCCAGCAACTTGACATGCTAGGTACTGTAGTTGAATTAGAAGCATTACGACAAGAACGACTATTAGAAATTCGTGACACACTAATCGCTAGAAATATCCAACCTGAAGATATTACAAACAAACCCCTGAATGTGGCTGAATTATTTTCAAAAAGCATTTCCAAAGTAATCAAGAACGCACTCGAGAAAGGGGGTACAGTTGTTGGGGTGAAACTCCCTGGGTTCGCTGGCTTGGTTGGAAAAGAAATCCAGCCCAATCGTAGATTAGGTACAGAACTTTCAGATTACGCAAAATTCTGGGGTGATGTAGGTGGCATTTTCCATACTGATGAACTTCCAAAGTACGGAATAACCGAAGAAGAGGTTTCAAATCTTCGAAAGTATCTTGATGCAAAAGAAATAGATGCCGTGATAATTGTTGCAGCACCTGAAAAGAACTGTATTGACGCTCTCGAAGCAGTAATCAAACGAGCTCAAGAAGCAGTAAAGGGAGTTCCTGCTGAAACCCGAATTTCACTTCCAACAGGTGCGTCGAAGTACGCTCGCCCCAGACCTGGCGCAAGTCGGATGTATCCTGAAACGGATGTACGTCCAGTCAAGATATTATCCTCACGTTTGAAAAGGATTAAACGAGAAATGCCAGAAACTCTCGAAAACAAGGAAAAACGCTTTGTTCGGGAGCATGAACTAAGTAAAGATCTTGCATTTCAGATTACACGATCGCTTAACTTGAATCTTTACGAAATGATTGTGAACGAGTTTGATATATCTAATACCCTAGTAGCTGCAACACTAACAAGCACATTGACAAGCATGCATAGGGACAATATTCCTACCCAGAACTTGCATGAACAACATTTCATAGAGATGTTTCAGCTTGTTGCAGATAATAAAATCACTACTGATGCCATTACTGAAATTCTAACCTATCTTACGAAAAATCCCCAATCCGATATCAATCAAGCATTAAAATCTACAGGATTAGGGCTGGTAGATGCCTCAGATGTTGAAGATATTGTTCAACGAATTGTGGAAGAACGTATCGACTTTATTCGTGAACAGGGCGAAAAATCAATCGGGGGTCTCATGGGAATTGCTATGAAAGAACTAAGGGGTAAAGCCGATGGTAAAATCGTAAGGAATCTGTTAACCGATAAAGTAAACAATATTCTCAATGAATAGTACGCACTGACTGAAAGTTAACTTTAATTCAAACATTCCACTATCAGAAAATCCTTAGTTTATTTCTTTTAAATCACCTTTCCTCTAACAGAACATAGACATTACCATTTATTCTATCTCTTGATGAGCTTTTCCTGTTTCATTATACGAACACACTCCTTTACTGCCTGTTCTAAATCCTCCTCACGGAGATCATAATCGCTAAGTTTCGACTCGACGCTACTTACGAATTCATCTTTTGGTATTCGTCCAATCTCTCTTATGCTATGGAAATGATCCGTAACGGGAATATTAGGAGTTTTATTTCCAATCTTTAGAACCACGAATATCACTTTTCCTCCCACTGAGTCCTCTCCCGTTGTTACTTGATCAAGTTTGACAATTGACTCATCATCTTGTATCCCGTGGACTTCTATAGTATCTTCTTTGCTCAACGGTTCGATTTCTTCCTCATCCACGAATACTTCTATTTCACTGTATTCTATATACATCTCTTCTGTGATTTGCCCATCCTCCACAATTTCTGGGTCATAATCATATTCTTGATTTTTCGATTCAATTAGTGCGTCTAAAACTTTATGAAATCGTGGAAACTCGCTCATATCTGGAACCGATTTCTCTGCAAGGGCATCATCCACATAAACGCTGATTTTATGTCTTGTCTGGTTCTCTACATCTATCAGTTGCTCGCACTCTACAAAGAGTCCAACATCATAGATCCCCAGCTCTAACCGCTCAATTTTCTTCAAACCTGAAGTAGATGCAAGCCCTTCTAGTTCCACCTTGAATCTTTTTCGAGATCTGCTCACAATCAATTTGATATCAGGTCCATTCGTAGCATTAAGAAGTTCTTCACAGGTCATTGGATACGTAAAGTAATCTGGGAGGAAACTTTTCCTTCTTATTAGAAGTTTCAGGAACGAAACAGATACCTTCTCAGTAATTTTCTTCGCAGTATCGTCAGACCAGTCATACTTGACATCAGTTGTATATTCCCACAGCAATAACTTTTCACTGGGAGTTCTGAAAGGTTTGCCTGTTGTGATGACATGTCTAAGGACTCTTACTACTTTATCTGTTTCTTTGAAAGTCAGGGTTTCGACAATCGAATCATCATCGATATCCTTGAAGTCTAACTGATACATTTTATTCCCAACATCTACACCAATTTCACAAGTCACCTTCACCACTTCCTTTTCTTGAAAAGTGACGATCTTCTTTAGATAGGCGTCCACAAGTCCCTGACTATCATCGTCATCATCTTGAACTGGTTCTATCAATGAACCCCTGTCCAGTGTTGGAACTTTCCAAGGGTCTGAGAGCTTTATCCAGGGAACCGTAAGTTGTCTCTTTCTCGGTGTCTTATATTCCAACACAAAGGGAGATAATTCCGGTCCAGCATCACGTTCAACAAACATCCATAGGACTTTGTGCATACCTACTTTTGTAATGAACACTGGTTTTCTACAATCAGATTGCAATGCGAGTTTTCCAGCATTCTCCAAGATTTCTGGGTCATTGACACAATAATGCCACTTTGGGTATAGCTCTCCGGGATAATCTTCAATTAGCCCTGCAATCATTTGATCATTGATCTGAAAGATAACCCATGCAGATTCTATCTCCTGTATCCGAACAATCTGTCCTGCATTTTGTTTTGCTAGTGTGTGCTTTGGGAGTCCCAGCTTATGCAAATTCCTTGCTCTAAGCATCAAGTTGGAGAAAATGGCATGAATGTCATACTTAGAAACCACTGAGCTCTGTTGTGCCTTGAATCCGAGCTGGTACAATTCCCACTCGACTACTGACTCCCACAAGTATAATGCATGAGAAGTGGAAATTTCGCCATAGACCTTTTCCATTACTGCAAAAAGCACAAGTAATAGATTATTTCCATAAAGCAGTAGAACGTCAGGATTTTCTTCCATCACTTTTTCAAGAGCACTTCTGTTATCTGAATTCGCAATCTCGAATAATCCGTTCCTGATCGGACGAATGCTCTCCCAGAACCGTGCTCGGTGTGTCTCTTGAAAGATTATTCGGGCAATATGAATCAAAGCTTCTAGTAGGTCATCAGGTCCATTATTGCCACTTGAGAAAATTTCTAAACATTTTTCCTCGACCTCATCATAGCAATCGTGAAGCTCTTCTGACACAACTACTTTCTTTTTGAGGAAGCGAACTGTATTCAGCAATCTCCGCAGTTCTCTTTCTCTTATCACATATGTGTCGAGATCTCTTTTGTTTGTGGTTCTGATAGTGGGAGGTCTTCTCACCATGTACTCTTCATCATCTTCACCATATACTCTTGAAGGGAACAGGTCGTATCGCCAATCACGTGTGATCTCAGACGCAGGGACATATTCTTTCTCTGCCTTATTTGGTTCAGGAATTGGATGCTCAGGGCGAATAGTCATTCTACTTGAACGCGTAGATGCGCTCCCTAGAACAATAGTGTGTGGAATCAATTCCTTTGTTTCTATTTTTGGAACTGCGGGAGAGAAAGCCTTCTCAGGATCTCTTGGTCTGGATAGACTTGGTATCAAACTGAGTGCTTTCGTTTTATCCTTGCGGTCTTCCTTATCGGTTTGAATACTGGAAAGCGTTACTTGTCGCCCATACATTTCTTTAACCTTTACTTTGTCACCCCATCCTCGGGGAGTCGTTGGTTTTCTCTTTATCAAGCCTCTGAATTTTATTGAGAATCCTACTAGGTGCGGAACATGAATCTTTGAACTCCAAGGATCAGCTGTAGTATCGGTATCTTGGATTATGAACCTCTCATCATCTCTCCTTGGTAATATGCGGCCGAAACTTCGGGTTGCTGTGGGAGCATTGTAGATTATTTCGTCCATGTGAAAACTTCTCGGTGAATCATGCGGTAGAGGACTGATACAACTCCTCTGATAATGTTTGTTCATCCTAGTATGTTCGACACCGTTATCCACCCAAATGATATTTGTTTTCGAAGATGGTAAAGAATCAAGGAGCTTATTCTCAAGGTCCTCAATCAAATGGTAACGTTTGGATGGTACCATATTCTTGAACTCGATCCAACCATCCACAACAATTATGCTTTCAGAAGAATCACCGGATAATGATTGTAAAATCCCGATTGAATCTTCAATTCCCTTTTTATCTCCTGCAATAATTGAATCGACATTGGGACCGAGGTTAATGAAGTTCACATCATCTAGAAGGTTATCTAGTCCAGTGAACATTTCTTCTGTGATAGCTCCATTCTTTAAGAGTTCTTCAAGCCCAAACCTCTTCTTAGTGAGAGCCTTCTCAGAGAAATCACCAACGAGATCCAACCAATGGATCTTTAATGGCTTCTCTGAATGGTTCATGCACTCTTGGATGTGGTTAAGAAGGTGCCAATTCTTTGCTATCCATTCAGCAGCGTTTCCGTATGAAACAGGGGAAGATACACACACGTAATTCGTAAGGATTCGGGCATCAGGTTTTTTCTCACCTGGTTTTCGCTCCTTGAATGGGTCATCAATGCGGAGTGATTTAGGAGTCTGTGCTTCTTTTAGTAGTTCAGCTGGCCCCTCATTTGGTGTTATAACGACCGCAATCCTTGGAGATAATCCAGTGTTCTTTAAGTCAAGACAATATGACGCTTGTTTTGAGGGATCTAAAATGTTATTGAGCACCCCCATGACAAGGTCATTCAACAGGTTCTGAAATGCATTGAATAGCTCCAATGGTTTTTGGTCGGTATCCAGAACAATCACACCTTTCCAAAGGGAGTTTGGGGTAGAAGTGTCGAACGCTACAAGATTCCGATATTCATCGAGCAATTCAGTTTCATATGCATCAAGCTGGTTAAGAGTTCGTTCTTGTGGATTTGAAGTGAATATCTTATTCCATTCTTCTTCACTCGCAGCCCTCTTCCACGCATAGAATGATGGAACGTAGTCCTTTTTGTTCTTATTACTAGTACGAACTCCATAGAGATTGAAATCAAATGATGTCTTGGTCTTTATCTCTAGTATCATTATAGGGGTCCAAAATATTGTGTTCTCGAATTTACGTCTAATGAAGATAACAAGGTCAATTCTACCTTTTCCCTTTGCTACAGGCAATTCACCTACAACCAGTACTGATGACAAACTTTCAAGGAATGTGTCTCCTTGAAAGACAACCTGCTTCAATGACTTGGGGTGATGAAGGTCTGAAAGTAGAATCCGGTGCCACTCATTACCTTCTCGAGAACTTAATGCGTGAACTTGCTCAACAAGCTTTTCGATATCTCTATCTGCCACCATTCCTTCATCAATAAGATCCAGAAGGGTTCCATAGAATTTCTTTTCGTCTTTATCATTTGTATTGTACTTGAGTGCAATGAGCTTGCTTCTAACAAGATCTACATTTGGAGTTGGCAAATCATCATCAAGGGTCTTAGTGACAGGTTTTTCTCTCCCAGATCGTTTTCCGTACAAAGAGCGTATCTCGACTACAATCTTTCTTAATTCAATATCAGAATAGCGATTGAAGTAGGGACGTCCCTGATCTCCTTCAGTATACACCCAATCAAGGAATGGACGAAGGTTATGTATCAATAATCTGATGTATCGATGAGCATCACTTCGCGGAACATTATGAATGAAACATTGTCGACACAGTTCCACAATATGTGCCCTTATCATATCTACAAAATCCATCTCAGGAAGTGTGGGATGGGCGAGAAGAAGGATACCTCTCTTTCCCTTTCGTCTATACCCAGCTCTCCAATAGGTTTCAACTGCATTATCTTTACCTAGGTCATCTGCTTCTTTTTTTGAGAGAATCTTCTTTCTACCGTTCGCATAAACTCTAACCTGAAAACTTTCTGGTTTTGGAAAGGGATATCCTGTAGCTGCGAGGTCTCTCAACCTTGCACCTGCATAGTTCAGTAGTGCATTTAGTGGTCCTACAGATCCTTCAAGCCAGCTGTAAACTCTTTTAAATTCCTTATTCCCAAATCGTTTAGTGCTATACCATACTATCTTGAGAAAGCGTTCCCTCATAGTGGGCTCTGCATTTTGGACTACGGAGAAGTCCTTGATTATTTCTGTGTTTATTCGCGTTAGTGCTTTTCGTACCTTTGACCATGCCTTTTCTATACTATTGTAGTATCCTCGTGTCTTCTTATCCACTCTCTTACTTGCTAGTCTTACAAGTGCCACCAATCCCATATAGATCGCACTAGTTAAGACTTCATTCAAACAATTGGTCCTTGTTTTTCTCGGCAAGATGGGTAAATATATGTAAATATTATATATAAATGACGCTCCCTAATCGGATATATTATCAGAGTTTATTTTACTAAATAAAGGATTCATAACTCAGTATTCATAGAAACAAGGCTATTCATCTTAATAAGTTAATAAAGGAATCTGATAATATATGTACGAGGTTAAATTACCCTTTCTGAACAAGAAGGGGAGTGAACGCAACTGGCCAGAAACGGGTCAGAAGTTAATAAAGGAAAAAGGCGAAAAGACGATGGGTAGGTCAAAAGGTGTTACAATCGCAGTCAAGATCCCAATAAAGTGGGAAGTAATGACTAAGAGAACTAAGCAAAGACTTAGACAGATTGTAGGCCGTGATACCAGAATCATCCGTTCTTTTATTGGTGTGATTGAACAACATGAAGACAAGTTGCTAGTTGGTAAGAAACGTACCCGGATATCTGAAGGAGAATTAGACAAACTTACAATGACTGCTCTCCAGGTTAAGAATGGACAAAGTCGGAGGTTATCAGTTCCGCATGATTTCAAGGGTAAATTTTCTCGAATATCTCCAAATGAATTAACTGAATGTAGACAAACTGCAGTTGCTAACTATGAGAGTTATCTTGAGTTAAGGAGTAAGAAGGGAAGAAGTGCTTCACGCCCTTGTGAAGTTAATTCATCTCGAAGGATACCTCGTTGGACATTCTCTCAAAGATTCAAATTGGTCGAGAAAAAAACATCGGTTACTCGATGGTGGGTGAATATACGCGATTCTCTGGATTCAGTTCCCGAAGGACGTAGGACCCATGATAGATTGATGATTCCCTTGAAGGTATCACCATTTCATCTTAATCAGATTAACAGAGGTGAAGTTAAAGCTCTGAAGATTATCACGGACAGGTTCCGTAAGTGGTGGATCACTTTCGCAGTTCGAATTAAGGAAATACCTTCAATTGAACACAGGTTACCTGTAGCAGTTCTAGGTATTGACCTTGGGATTGAGAAAGCAGCCTGTGCTACTCTTATCACTCCTGAAAAGGTCAGAGAAACCCGCTACTTCAAGCAGCAGGATAAGATTCAATCTATACTAAGGCTTGACAAGCTTGTTGCCGACTTACAACACGAAATGAATATCCGAAAGAACAATGGATTAGTGGCCGATAGGGTTACTGCTAATCTTAGAAGACTTCGTTCAAAACGAGAAAACGTAGCTAAAGAATATGATCGGGTTCTTGTCAGACAGCTAATTGATCATATCTCTGATTTATCTGAAAATTATACGCTATACGTTGCTCTAGGTAAGCTCAAGAATATTCGATACACTGCAAGAAAAGGGAACTACAGAGGTAGAAGGTTCAGAGGGATGATTCATCGCTGGGCCTTTGCAAGAATCACTGAAAGCCTTAAGCATGGACTGTCCCAGATTGGGTGGACTGTGAAAGGTAAAGATTCGCGTTTCAGAGCTGTTCCTGAACAGTGGACCTCTATCATGTGTTGGAAATGTGGGACTAAGGGCAAGAGACCTCGACAGAACCAATTTGTCTGTCCTTCATGTGGACACCAGACCAACGCTGACAGGAACGGAGCTATAAACATTGCCGGACGCCTCATTACGCTCACGAAATCATTGCATAATTTGCAAGACGTGAGAGGACTAGGTAAGTGGGCTAGTAGCGTTGTTCGAGGAACAACAAAACGAAGCGCGCGACTGAAATCCCAAAAGAAGAAATCTTCTTCTAAAAGGAAGTCCTTACTCTCCAAGAAAGGAACTTCATCAGGTTCTGGAGAGTCCGCGGCTGTTCACTATGTCCAAACGGACCTTTCCGATTTTGGTGACAAAATTGAAATGAGTGATAATGACCCCGCCGTGGTAAGAACTGTGGAAATCCTCTCTGTAGCTGGAAGTGATGCACCAGCATTAGTACAGGAGGAGGAAACCAGGACTGTAGGAGGGACTCCGTCCCGATGAATACAGACAAAGCCCTTGCTAATTTTTACATTTCAGATGAAATGCGACGAAGTGGTGACACTGGCAGGGGAAGGGTGGAACACAGAAGTTTTGAACAGTTGAGATTCACTCTTAATATGTTAGAAGAAATAGGTGATAACTTTAATAGAGACTCGCAAAAGGACTCCTCTGAGCAGAATCATTGATTACTAGATCATGTTTCTGTCATCTGAATCCATGCCGCAGTGGCCTAGCCTGGTTAGGGCGCGAGACTCATAATCTGGCTGACATCGCTCAGCTAAAACTATGGGGTCATTGTCTCGTACCTGGCCCGAGATGAGAAACTTGGTGTCTTTCAGAAACAAGCTCTTAATCTCGAAGTCGAGGGCTCACTTGGGTTGATTCCCAACCTAGGGCCTAAGAATCCCTCCTGCGGCACCACTATTTCTTCTAATAACTCCCTTTTGAAAGATGAATCCGGTTTTGCGTAGATAGGTTTTTCAGTGAGTCATAATGCTCCGCACTCAACTAATAGAGAGGGTTGGTGATTTGGTTTGAAACTTCCTTTCAAAACACTTGACGACGTAGAGTATGAAGGAAAACGTGTATTGATTCGCGTTGACATGAATTGCTCATTGGACCCTGAAACAAAGATCATTACCAATGACTCCCGGATTTTAGCAATGACTCCCACTTTGCATGAGTTGTCTAAGAGCAAGGTTATATTGATGGCACATCAAGGACGACCTGGCAGTGATGATTTCATATCCTTAGAGCAACACACTGAAATTCTTCGTAAACTAGGTTTCGACGCTATTTTTGTTGATGATATCTTTGGTGAACGAGCTAAAGAAGCAATCAAAAAAGTTGAGATTGGAGAGATACTAGTTCTTCAGAACGTACGAATGTTTGATGGAGAGATGAAGAAAGCTCCAATAGAAGAGGTTTCGCAGGAAGCTATCGTACAGGAGCTGTATCCCCTTTTTGATTTGTTTGTCAACGATGCATTTGGAGCGGCACATAGATCGCAGGCATCAATAGTTGGTTTCACAGCATATCTACCATCGGTGGCTGGCCGTGTTATGGAAAAAGAAATCCGTGAACTGAGAAAAGTCACAGCCACTGAACTACATCCATGGATTTTAGTCCTTGGTGGAAGCAAAGTGAGGGACAAGGTTAGGATCATCGAGAAGCTTCTTGCAATCGGTAGAGCGGATAATGTATTATTAGGAGGACTAATCGGGTCACTGTTTCTAATTGCCAATGGCACAATACCCAAGGAATATGGTGCCCCAATCAAGGAATTTGAAGAGGTATTGGGCACTGCAAAAGTACTCTTGGATAAGTATCCCGATGTCATCATGCTACCAGAAGATGCAGCAGTAGAACGCGACGGACAGCGTGTCGAATGCCCCCTTAGTGAAGTTGGTGGCGATCCATTCTTAGATATCGGATCCGTAACTGCCAAGAAATTTGCTGATACAATTCGAGGGGCTAGAGTAGCTTTTGCGAATGGACCTATGGGTTACTTCGAGAAAGAAGCTTTCACACATGGAACCGTGGAGGTTCTCCAAGCAATAGCAGATTGCGATTGCATTACTGTAGTTGGTGGCGGACATGTTAGTGCAATGGCCCAACGAATGGGACTTCTTGACAAAATCACTCACATTAGCACTGGCGGTGGTGCCACAATGGGTTTTCTGACAGGTAAACAGCTCGCTCTTGTTAATGCTCTAGAAATTGCATCAAAGAGGATGGATTCGTAAATGCAGACAGTCGAAACAATCGTCTTTTGGCTACCGATTTTCTATCTTACCATAATCAATCTAATTGCATTTCTAGGAATGTGGTGGGATAAACGAAAGGCAGCGAAACAAGATTGGCGTGTTTCAGAAGTTACGCTCTTCATACTAGGATTTATCGGTGGTGCACTAGGCATCATCATCGGAATGTATAGATTCCGACATAAGACCCAGAAACGTTCCTTTCAAGCAGTTACACTCTTCGGATTAATCATTTCATTTATTATTTACTGGCTCGTGGGCACTTGGTATCTTTAGAAAACCAACTCAAGCAATTATATTACAATTAATAGGATTCGTATATCTACATTTCTTACTTGGGATAAATAATCACTAAAAGGAGAAATTGGAGCCTCAGGCGAGATTCGAACTCGCGACCTGCTGATTACAAGTCAGCCGCTATAGCCGGGCTAAGCCACTGAGGCACATTTGCAATGGCGCTCTAAAGTTATTATAGAGTTTTCGTAGTGTTCAAAATACATTTACTTTATAGGGAACGATTCTTTGTCTGATGACAGGCGCGTGTAATCAATGGGA
>Ga0114923_10001921_pt1 | contig 14226 bp, 13 predicted proteins | sample SumtaG_FD_89578 | JGI IMG/M metagenome (GOLD analysis project Ga0114923, IMG submission 89578) | Deep subsurface microbial communities from Indian Ocean to uncover new lineages of life (NeLLi) - Sumatra_00157 metaG | ecosystem: Environmental > Aquatic > Marine > Oceanic > Sediment | place: near...
CGCTTGTATCATAGGTGGCGTGCTAATGTTAATCGCATCTATTGTAGGTACAGCAGCTAGCTATCTAATTATAGGTGGTATAGTAGCAAAGCAGTTACCAGAGTATGAAAGTTATCTAATAACATTTCTGGGAATATGTGTCTTTATTGCTGGATTTGGAGGTCTTTCTGTTATAGTTGGTGCGATAATAGCATTTAAAGTACGACCTATGGGGAAGTGGATTATTGGCCTTGGGGCTGGTATGGGTTTAATCGGCTTCATAAGTTGGATTGTTACAGGCATTATTGCGGGTACTTTGACTGGAACAGTTCTTGAAATCGTTATAGGACTTTTACTAGGTCCAGCTAGTTATGGATTAATCGGAGTATTTGTCACTATTTTCGGTCGAAAAAGGATAAAGAAAAAGAAAGAAGACGAAGCATAAATAATTAATCTAATTCAATTTTTTTTTTGTTTTTTGTTAATTTTACATTGATTTTTTCTGGAAAATAAATTAATTTTTATTAAATAATTCTCCTAACTTTTTGAAATAGTGTTGAATTCAAGGAAACTTATTAAGTTTATTAACAAATTTTTTAATAAATTCAATATTTATCCCAAATAATAATATAAAACAATTCAATACTAGAAGTGGATTAAAAAATGGCTAAGGCAGAAGAATTTAAAATGTTTCAAGGTTGTGTGATAGGAAATCGTATTCCTTTTATTGAAGCCTCTGCAAGAAAAGTATTTGATAACCTGGGAATACAAACATCCGATGCCGCCTTTGCATGTTGCCCTGATCCAGTTGGATTTAATAGTACTGATCATTTGAGCTGGTTAGCAATGGGTGCCCGAAATCTCACATTAGCTGAAGAAGAAGGAAAAAATATTATATCATTATGTAATGGATGTTTTCAAACTCTTAAGCTTGTTAATCAAGAACTTATCCAAGATTCTCATGAAAAAGAAAAAATCAACGGAATATTAAGTAAAATTGGGAAGGAATTTAAGGGAACTATTAATGTTAAACATTTTGTTGAAGTATTACACGAGATTGGAGCAGAAAAAATAAAAGAACTAATAACCAAAGATTTATCGGGATTAAAAGTGGCGTGTCATGCGGGATGTCACTATAATAGACCTTCAGAAATTGTCAAAACTGATGACCCTATGAAACCAGTGAAATTAAGAGAGCTCGTTGCAGCAACAGGAGCAACTCCCGTTGATTATGCAGAGGAAGTGCTTTGTTGTGGAAATGGGGTTAATAATACTGAAGAAGAACCCGCAATGCAAATACTAGCAAATAAGCTAGATAGCGCTATAGGTGCAGGTGCTGAAGCTATAATTGTCAATTGTCCCGCCTGCTTCCAACAATTTGACTCTAACCAAAAGAAGGCAGAAGCTATATCCGGAAGAAAATATGGACTTCCAATATTATACATTACAGAGTTATTAGCTTTGGGAATGGGAATAAGCAGTGATGAGATAGGAGTGAAGTTCCACCGTTCTCGTTTAAAGGCATTACTTGAGAAACTTGGTTTAGGATGAATGTTCAATGGAAAAACTGAGATTGGACATAACTGCCCTTGCATGGGTTAAAACCAACAAAATCCTTATTTTTATATTTTTTAGAAATCATAATTTATAATTAATAAAATCTTTTTCATCTTAATTTTAAAAATATAGTTTATGAATAATAATGTCGAAAGATGTCGAAAAACTCAAAATAGCAGAAGGAATGGAAAAATTTTTTGGCCGTGGAAAGTTTGAAACTCTTAAATTTGCTGAAGATACTTGTCTTTATATTGGTTCTTTTGGTAATGTTGCTGTTGTTGAAACCGATGATGGTTTAGTGTTGTTCGATTTAGCGTTAAGATTATTTGGGCCACTTATCTTTAAAAGAGTAAGAGCTTTTTCTGATAAACCTGTAAAATATATTATATATTCGCATGGCCATTACGATCACTGCCTTGGTTATTCTTTTTTTATTAAGGAGATTAAAGAAAAAGGCTGGGAAATGCCTCAAGTAATTGCTCACGAGAATCTTGTCAGAAGATTTAAAAAGTATCTCATGCTCAAAAATCACCAGGCATGGACCTATAGGCAGCAATTCGCTTCTGTTGGAGTCAGTGCGTCAACTAATGAATCTCTTCACGAAAGACTTGATCCAACGATAATAATTCGCAATAACGAGAGCTATAAATTTCAATTAGGGAATATAAAATTTGAAATTTATCATGATAAGGGAGAAACAGACGATAGTCTATGGATGTTTGTACCAGATAAGAAAGTTTTATTTACAGGAGACTTATTTGTATCTGCATTCCCTCAAGTTGGATCTCCGTTTAGAGTGCAACGCTACGCGAAGGATTGGGCTCTTGCAAACGAAAAAATGATACAAAAGAATCCGGAATATTTAGTACCAGGGCATGGACCTTTACTTAAGGGGAAAGAAAAAATTAGGGAGCTTCTATCGATTACTGCGGAAGCGATGCATTTTGTTCATGATGAGGTCGTGAAAAAATTGAATGAGGGTAAATGGTTTGAGGAGATCTATTTCGAAATGCTCGATATATTCCCCGAAAAGTTTAAACATTCATATTTAAGACCCTTGTATGGAGATTATCGGTTTGCTATACATGATGTCTATAGGTTGTACCACGGTTGGTATGACTCAGGAAATCCGACTGATCTTTTTCCTTCAAAATCTAATGATGTTGCAAAAGAATTTTTAAAAGTTGCCAATGGGGGAGCCTTTCTCGAACGGGCTAATAAACTCGTTGAAGAAGGAAACAATCAACTTGCACTTCACATGTTGGATGTCATAGTAAAAGCTAATGATTTGAAAAATCCTCAAGTTCTTTTAGATGCTTTAAAATTGAAATCTAAGATTATAAAACAAAAGGCTAAAGAAGAACTATCCTTCATTGCGATGAATATTTATAATACTAGTGTTCTTCAAATAAAAGAGCGAATTAAGGAATTAAAGAAATCATTAAGATAAAGTGAGATAGACTATATGAAAAGTTTAAGAACACCAGAAGAAAGATTTTCAAACCTTCCGAATTTTCCTTATAATCCTCAATACATTGATAACCTACGAGATTATGAGGATTTGCGTTTACATTATATAGATGAGGGACCTAGAGACTCCGAAGTTGTCTTTTTATGTTTGCACGGCGAACCAACGTGGAGTTATTTATATCGTAAAATGATTCCTGTTTTTTTGGAAGCAGGACACAGAATCGTTGCCCCTGATTTCTTTGGTTTTGGACGATCTGACAAACCTGTGGAGGATGAGGTATATACTTTTAATTTTCACCGTAATACAATTTTATCGTTTATAAAACATCTTGATTTGCATAATATTACACTTGTTTGTCAAGATTGGGGAGGAATTATCGGACTTACACTCCCTGTTGATATGCCGAATCGCTTTTCTCGACTTCTTGTAATGAATACAATTCTGGCTACAGGAGATCAATTGCCGAAGGGATTTCTTGATTGGAGAGATTGGTCGCTTACAAGACCGGATATGGCAGTAGAAAAATTAATGATACGAACATGTCCACATTTATCTGATGAAGAATTAGCAGCTTATAAAGCCCCTTTTCCGGATATTACATACAAAGCGGGAGTTCGCCGTTTTCCTCCATTAGTTCCATCCAATCCCGATATGGAAGGAGCTCAAATTTCACAACGAGCACGAGATTTTCTTAGTAGTAAATGGTCTGGTGATTCATTTATGGCAGTGGGAGTCACAGATCCTGTTTTTGGTCCTCTCGTAATGAATGAATTAAGAAAAGTAATAAGAGGTTGCCCTGAGCCATATAAAATTATGGATGGGGGACATTTTCTACAAGAGTGGGGAGATATTGTGGCCAAAGAAGCATTAGAAATTTTTAAATTAATATAAATATTAATAGTGTCAAGCTAATACAAACTTAATATTAACAAAAGTTAAAGAAAAAGGATTGAATAAAATGAAAGTGTTAAGAACACCGGAAGAAAGGTTTAAAAATCTCCCTGGTTACCCGTTTGAACCTAATTTCATAGAAGACCTTCAAGGGTATGAAAATTTGAGGATGCATTATGTAGATGAAGGTTCAAAGGAGTCAGATATAGTATTTTTATGTTTACACGGAGAACCATCATGGAGTTATTTATATCGAAAAATGATTCCCATTTTTGTAGAAGCAGGATATAGAGCTGTAGCTCCCGACCTTTTTGGTTTTGGAAAATCTGACAAACTTGTTGAAGATGATAATTATAGTTTTAAATTTCACAGAAACGCTGTTCTATCATTCATAAAATACCTCGATTTAAAAAATATTGCCCTCGTTTGTCAAGATTGGGGGGGCATCCTAGGACTTACACTACCTATGGAAATGCCTGATAGATTTACACGGTTACTTATAATGAATACGTTCTTACCTGCAAGTGAGAGTGAATTGCCTTCAGGATTCCTAAAGTGGGTGAAATATAATAATTCCCAACCTGACTTAGCAATTGGAGCGGGGTTAGCCCATTCGCTACCCCTTTTATCTGAAGAAGAAATTGCGGCTTATGACGCTCCATTTCCAGACATAACATATAAAGCTGCTGTTAGAACCTTTCCAAACATTGTTTGGGAAACATTTCAAACTTCGAAGAAAGCTCAGGAATTTTTAACGAAAGATTGGTCTGGTGACACTTTTATGGCAATTGGATTGAAGGATTTCTATATTGGTGGCCCACCAATGCACTATTTAAGGAAGTTTATTAAAAATTGTCCTCAACCCTTTGAACTTGAAGAAGGAGACCATTTTTTACAAGAATGGGGAGATATTATAGCCAAAGAAGCATTAAAATCATTCGGATTGATTTAAGGTAATAATTTTCCGAATAAATTAATTCCCTCAATTTTTTCTATTTTTACGTTAACAAATTTTCCATAACTTTCATTATAATCATCTATAAATACATTCTTATAAGCATAATTTCTTCCAAATGCTTGATTCTCTCCTGAACCATGATGTAAAATTAACACTTCCCCTTGCCAACCTTCCCATTTTTTATTTATGTTAAGTAGACTATTTCGAAAAATATTAGATAATCTACTCGATCTTTCTTTTATTGTTCTACTATCTATTTGGTTCATTTTTTTTGCAAGTGTCCCAGGTCGAGTAGTAAATTTAGAAGTGTTTAAGATCTCGGGTTTTAACCATTTTATTAAGTTAATGGTACGATGGAAATCATATTCTGTTTCACCTGGAAATCCACATATGATATCGGTAGAAATCGTAAGATGGGGATAAATTTTCCTCAATATCTCGATCTTATCTGTTATCTGGGAAATTATATAAGATCTTTGCATCTTTTTAAGAATTCTATTACTCCCAGATTGAATAGGAATATGAAGAAATTGATAGACTTTATCTAGTTTAAAAATTGAAATTAACTGATCAAGATTGTTGATTAAAAAACTCGGATTTATCATCCCCATTCTTAAATAGAATTTAAATGGTAAGTCTGTAATTGATTTAACTAAATCGAATAAATTTATAGTTTTATATTTAAAAGTGCTACAGTCTTGGGAAGTTAAATATATCTGTTTTATTCCTTGATTAAGTTGGTAATTCACATTCTCGATAATATTCTCAGGATTATAACAATTTAATTTTCCTCGTGCGTTTTTTACACAACAATAAGTACACGATCCATCGCACCCCTCTGATATTGGAATTATTCCTGTGATTTTACCTTCTGGATGATCAATAAAATAACGTGCCTTATCGATTGTTTTTTTAGTTGTGAATATTAAATTTCTATTTCCTTGCTTAATTGTTTCAAAAATATCTGGTATTTCATTAATATCATCCAAATTTATAATAGCTGAAAAGGATGGAATTATACTTTTTACAACGTCAATGTAGTTAGGAGTAATATGGGGTAAACATCCTGCGATAATTATATGTTTATTCGAGATATGAGAATAATTTTGAGATAATTGCTTTAAGCGAGCCTTTATTTTGTTTTCCGTCTGCTCTTTAACCGCACATGTATTTATGATGACGAATTCAGCATTTTCTATAGATGTTTGAACATAATTCGATTTTTGTAATATATTGGATATTATATATGAATCCGCCTTATTTGATGTACACCCATAAGTTTCGATATAGAATGAATTCGCTTCCAAAATCTGTTCATTAAGAAAGATTTAATAATTTATAGAGAGAGTAATATTATAACGATAAAAAAATTTTTTAATTAAAGAATTCTATATTTAAAAATATCTCAACTAATTAAATGGATGACACATAGATGGTGAAAGTTAAATTCGCGTTTTGTAAATATTGCCAAAAAGAAGTTGAACCTGCAAAAAAACCGCTCGATAGTGCGCAAAAAACAGTATGGTTAATAATAATCATTGGTACACTCGGATTTGGAATAATAGCGTGGTTAATATACAACAAAGTGTCTCGTAAAAAAAACTATTGTCCAACGTGCAGCTCAAAAGTAGCTTATTCAAAAGAGCCTTTTGAAAAACCAAAAGAGCTTGCTGAAGTATTAACAGCTAAAGAAAAAGTTATTAAGAAAGTAGAAAAGAAAAAGAGTGAAAAACGTCCTACTAAAAAGAAACCAGAAGAGAAAAAAGATGTTTTTTGCCCTTTTTGTGGTATAAAGTTAGAGGATACACTTGACGCTTTAGGATTTTGTCCAGCGTGCAAAGGAGATTTTGAAGCTCTAAAGTAAATTGTTGGTAAAAACCTCAACAAATAAATAAAAATTAGATAATATATAATTTATCTATAAAAAGTTAATAAGGAAATATTAAATAATAAAAACTATAAAAAAAAATATAATTTAACTAAAATTCTAAAAAACTTAAAATTGGATGATAGAAATGCCAAGAAAACCAAGAAGCGCGCCAGCGCGCGATGATCCGTTAGATATATATTCCACATGGGACGTTAGGGTTGCCAGAGTGTTCTACTTTTCATATATACTTGGTACACTTATTACAGTAATTGGGATCTGGGGAAGTATCTTAGCAGCTTTAGATCCTCAAGTATGGGAAGATTATTTGGCTCTCGAAGCAGGATTTCAAGTTGCAATAGTCGCAGGATTTATTACAGGACATTTAGTTATATTAGTACTGTTTTATGCTCTTTTTAGGGGCGGAATATTACGAATGTGTCGATTGTTATATAAAGATCGAACTGTTGCAAAAAAATACGAGGATTATACAACGTTACGATGGCTAATGGGAATAGTGCTCATCGGAGTTTACGTTACGGTTGTATCTGTAATAATAGCAGTATTAACTGAAGATTTTGTAATATATCTGGAAGAACTTTGGCTTTGGATGGTAGAAGAGTTTAATATTGGAAATTGGATTCTATGGATTGGTATCTGGATATATATTGTGGTCGCCTTTTTCTTTTTTATGTTTGTACTCTGGAATCACGGTGTTTATGTAGTCTTAAGACAAATTAAGAAGATAGAAGAAGAAGAGCAAATAGATAGAAAAATAAAGGAAGAGGAAGTCCGAAAGATGGACACTGAAGGCCAACAAAAAGAATATGAAAGGCAAACAGGAAAAGATGCTATTTATCGTGGAGAAGAAACTAAAGGATATAAGTCCTGGAAGAAGAAGATGAACTTGTAGTAATAAACGTCCCAAATTTTAAATAAAGATTAGCTTTAAAATCTAATTTTTTATTTTTTTATTCTTTTTTTTATTTTTATTTTTCTGAGGTACCATAAATTATTTTAAAGTCAGGTCGCTCCAGTGTATAATAATGCACCCAAACGTAAATATAATTAAAAGTGGCTATTAATATTGCTGTAATGGATCCGAACAGCAAACCAGGTATCCATAAAATAAATAACGCGAATAAATACATTGCATTACTAAAATATTTATAGATTCCCCCTCTTACAAAAGGTATTTTTCTATATTCTGGTAAAAAATGATCTGCACCAGCTGCTCGATGTATCCCAAAATATCGTAATATCGAATAGAAGGCATATAACATGGGAATAATCATAATACCAGCGATTATAAGTCTAAACATAACGGGTATAGGAAGTGTATTAGCATTAGATATAGCTAATAGAAAAATTGAGATTATTCTACTAAAAAATAGGATGAAAAACCCGATTTCATACAATAAAAAACCACGCGTTCCAAAGATTTTTGTAATTGTTGAATGATAAATTTCATAACGCCAACAAACCAACACATATAATTGATGAGATATAGATAGTATAATTGAAATAATAATCCAATTTATTGTAGAAATCCCCCAGAGTTCACCAGATTGAAAATTTCTCATTGGTAAAACTACAACAAATATGAATAGGAACAAAAGTAGAAATAACAATGTCCAAAGTTGATTTTTCAAGATTTTAAGCCCCATGAGCTTCATCTCTTTTTCTTCAAATACATTAAAAACTTTTTAGTCTCTCTTCCCATTATGACTGCATTTTTGCTGGTTTCATTTTCAAATTGAACTATATCTTCATCTTGGTAATAGATGATTCGATCATTTAATTCTATAGGAAAATATGAGATATCACACCCTACTACTCTCACTCCCTTAAGTGATTTCATATCCTTAAAGGAATCGGGTATTTCAGTTACTTTAGTATATGAAATGTCAAGGAAGATTAATTGATCCAATGAGGATAAGCTTTCAACTTTAGTGATATTATTCTCTCCTAAGATTAAGTAATTGAGATTTTTACAATTTTTTAACATATCGACTTCTGAGATGGTTTTGTTTCCCGTTAAATTCAAATAGGTCAAATTTTTAAGATTTCCAAATGTGCTTATAGTATCGACATTATTATGACGAATGGAGAGCCTCTTTAAATTCGTTAATTTTCCCAAACTAAGTACATTTATTATTTGATTCTCATCCAAATTTAATGATTCTATCTTATCCGAAAAGTGAACTCTCTCTATATTTGTTATTTTATTGCATCCTAGAGTTATTTTGTTTAAATTTTGAAGTGAAGATAGAGGAGACGCGTCTACTATCTGGTTATGATAGATCAATAATCTTTCTAATTTAACTAATTTTGAAAGTTTGCCTATTTCACTAAGATTATTTTCATTAAGATTTAATTTTTTTAAATTTACAAGCTTCCCTAAACCAATAGTATGAGAAATTTTATTATTGGCAAGGTCTAATTCTTCCAGGTTCACTAAATTTTCTAATTCGTTTATATCAGAAATTTGATTATTACGTAAGTCCAGAGCAATTAAATCCTGTAATGAATTTAAACCTTGTATGTCCTTAATATCTTTTACGTTTCTGCTTATATGTAAGCTATAATTACTCAAAATTGGAAAGATTTCTTCATGATATACTACATATTCTACATTTAATGTATTTAAAAAGGAAAAGAAATCTTTCTTATTTCGGTTATTATCACCACTATTATTCAGAAAATCTTTAAAGAATTTGGACGCAGAATGAAAATCATAGTATTTGAAATAATGAATAAGTAGAATGAAGTTTTTGAAAACCTCGATATTATCTATATATAGTAACATTTGTTCTAGAATTTCTTTAATTTTTGGATCTACGGTATCCATAAAATCATACATGTCATCCAGGAATGCAGAAGCAAGACTATTTAACTCTTCAATAGAAAAATAATCTAGATAATCCCCATTGAAAATAGTCTGTATAACGGGTTGGTATCCACTGATTAACCGTTTAAATATTTCATCTTTAAAATTTTTTTTAGCTTTAGGATCTCCAACTGACGCAAGGGTTTTTAACAAGGGGAACGCAAGCTTGCTGTGGAGTATTCTGGTATCATAATCATTTTCAACCCATGCTTGAATATTTGAACAATGACCCCAAAATTCAACCTCTAGAGGGATTAAACTTTTTTTTCCTTTAATCGTTTTATCTATTCTATCTGCAATTTCATCAATAGAGTTAAATTCATTAAATTGATCAACATCTTGCAAGGGAACATCTAAAATGAGATGTTTGCACATGTTGACTAATTTGTCATTAACATAAATATTGACTTTATCATTTTCCAGTTTTAAGGTAAGATATTGGTTTATTTTATATTCTTGTGTTGCCACTGGTATCATATTATTCTTTCTTAAAGGGATTAATAATAATTATTGATTTGTGATAAAATAAAGTTAATTGTTTAGAAATAAAAATAAAATAAGAAATTCTTTAATTTTATTTAATCTCTCGTATTCTGAGATAGTAGGCCCCACATGCAAACACAATTATTGAAAATAAATAAGAATATAGCCACGCATCCTCAAGTGTTAAGTCTTCTGGAGTTGGGAGTTCAATGTATTTATTTAGTAAATTATTTGCTATCCTATTTAGATTTGTTTGAGGGAGGTATAAAATATCCTCCAATAAAAATAAACCAACGATTAACACATCAAATATTGCTAACATCAAACCTATAAGCACTCCACGATTACCTATCATGCCAACTAAAAGAAACAAACCTGCATAGATCAGAGTTGCAGGAATAAGTAATAGTGCAACCCTTTCAAAAATATAAAAATCTGAACTTAAACTAGAAAACGATCCCTCTGATGCAAATGCATGGAAATATAAGAAGTAAATGAAATAGATAGCAATATTAACACAATAGATTACTATGTTAACAACAATCCACCTTGAAAACCAGTAAACTTCACGCTTAATCGGTCTAACAAGAAAAAGATCAAGAGTATGCTCTGAGATTTCGTCATTACTTAATGGAAGACTTAACAGCAAACAACCAAAGATAAAAATTGTTGGAAATAACCAACCAAACATAACATTAAGGAAAGATTCCGTGGGATCTTCAAATTCTGCATTTAGTCCTTCAATTACCATTATTGCAATAAGATTTATAAAAGATAGTGCTATATAAATAAGCCATTTTTTTCCATAAAATATTGTTTTTAAACCAATTATTATACCATTAGTTAATGTATATTGTTGAGTAATTATCAGCTCTTTAAGGTTTTCCCATTGAAGTACTTTTTCAATATATTGAGTTGAATTAATTTCTTCTTTATCCATAATATCTCCCTTTATCCTATAGTTAATGATTTATATAAATTTTCAATCCCTTCGTCGGTTGCCTTTATCTCGATTATAGGTATCTCGTTTTCTACAACAAGATCGGTAACCAAACTGTAGAATTCCCTTGGTTTATGTGTTAAAATTTCAAGTTGTGGTTCATTAGAACTTGGGTTTTTTTGGAATTTGATTTGAGAGATAATCTCTTCATTCCCGTTATTAATAAGCAATGTGGAAAATTTAATCGAATTCTTTAATGTTATTTGGATAGTATGTGGTTGATCTTCAATCATTTCTCGAATGCGGATGGGTGTACCTTGCGCAATAGTCCTCCCCTTATACAATAATATAACTTTTTCAGCAATTTTTTCCATTTCAAACAATATATGTGATGAAATAAAGAATGTAGAATTATACTCTTGCGAATATTTATTAAATAAATCAAACATTTTTTTCCTTACAACGGGATCCAATCCATTGAACGGCTCGTCTGCAATTATTAATGCTGGTTTATGAATTATTCCTTGGCCAATCTTAATAAGTTGTTTCATGCCTTTACTAAATTGCGAAATACGCTTATCTTCAACATCACTTAAACCAATTTCCTCTAAAACTTCCTTTGCTCTTAATTTAAGTTCTTTTCGATTTGCCTCCCTCTGGGTAATGAGGAATCGTCCAAAAGAAGTTAAATAATCTAGTGCTTTCATCCCTTTAGGAAAAGCATCCCCTTCTGGAATGTATCCAATTAATTGCTTTACTCTAGAATTGTAAAAGGGATCCTTACCAAATAAAGTAACTTTCCCTTTTTGAGGTTTGAGTAAACCTAATATCATTTTAATCGCGGTTGTTTTTCCTGATCCATTTGGTCCTAAGAATCCTGTTATCTTACCTTTTTCAACAGAAAAACTCGCATCACTTACAGCAACAACTTCTCCAAAACCTTTTGTTACACGATCAAGTTTAGCAATAACATCAAAATTAGTTGAAATCCCACTCATGATAACTCCTCTGTTGTCATTTTCTGTAATTTATAAACTAAAATCAATGAAAAGACTAATATTATTATAAATGCTTGAAGTAAAACATGCCAATATTCTAAACTATAACCGTCATTTAGACCGAGTCGGAGAAATTCAGTACCTGAATGTACCCCTAACTCATAATCACCTAAACAAACATATGCTAATAGAGCAAAAAAGTTAGCTGGTGACAGCAACAAGGTAATTTTATTATTATGGATATTATTTTCCGCGATTAAGCCCCCAATTAATGTACCAAAAATGTAAACTAAGACAAATATTAAACTAGCATAGGCGCGTTTTTCTACTAAAATTGAAAGAGTGAGTATAAATAATCCAAGAATAATTGAACTTAGTAGAGAAAATAACACTAAACCAAAATATAAATTTAAATAATCTAAATGGTCTCTATTTGTCACTTCAACAAGATATACACAAGTTACCATTAGTGGCACTAATATAAAAATATTAATATAGAGGGTAATAGCTCCAAATTTTCCTAGAAAATATTCTCGCTTTCGAAGTCTAGATAAATAAATTTCTATTACCTTCCCAGATTTATCATCAGCGAAAAATCCTGAGCCAGTAAGCCCAAATATAATCATTAAAAAAATACCAATAGTAGCACCAATATCGGAAGGTGATGAAAAACCATCAGGATTTGATATTATAGGTGTATTAGGAAAACCCATATAATTAGCTATAGTACTATGTAGTCCATCGCGGAAAAATATTTCGCCTAAGGTAGTTTCTACTTGCAAACTTCCCGCCCGAGCAACTTGAAGAAGTACCATAAAATTTATGACGAAGATGATAATCATCATAATCTTAGCAAATGTACCTTTAAGCCAAGATGATTTAAATTCAAAAATCATTAAGTTTAAAACTCGTTTCCATCTCGCCTCAATTTTACCTTCATATAATCTATATCCAAATCTTTGAAGATAATCAGTTGAATTTGATACTTTTTGATCTTCCGTCATTTTTAAATCTCCATATTGGTTTTTGCTATTTCATCAAGGAACACATCTTCTAATGACTGACGATAGGGAGTCATCATTCTAATATTCATTCCATTATTTCGAGCTATTGTGAAAACTGATAAGTATTTTTTATCGTTATCTCTTTCAATGGTTAAAGAGATTGTCTCAGCAATCTTTTTTACTTCAAAACCGTTATTTTGTAAAAGTGTAGCAAATTTTTGATAATCACCAGTTATTCGAACCTGTAAATTAACGATCTTTTCGTCTTGCTGTATTATCTCCTTTAAATCCCCTTGTATCACTTTCTTTCCGTGGTTCATTACAACAACATAACTAGCTGTTCTTTCTATATCAGGCAATAAGTGAGTCGAAATCAAAATATTTTTTTTATGTGTTCTTCCAAGATCTGAAATTAAATTAAGAATCTGTTCATGAGAAGCGGGATCACATCCTGCTGTAGGTTCATCAAGAATCAAGAGTAGAGGATCATGGACTAAAGCTGTTGCGAGTTTTACTTTTTGCATCATTCCTTGTGAGAATGTATTCATGTCGCGATATCTTGCCTCATTTAATCCAACATAATGTAAGGTATCAAAGGCTCTTTGCTTTGCTATATTGCGAGGCAAACCAGCCATGGTACCCATATGTGTAACATAACGCATTGCTGAAGATTTAAGAATCCTTGTATTAACCTCCGATTGATAACCAATTTTATCTTTTATTATTAATAAGTCTTTGGGAAGATTATAATCAAGGAATTTAATTACTCCACTCTCAAACTTATGAACTCCGAGAATGGCACGAAGAAGCGTAGTTTTTCCTGCACCATTAGGACCTAACAAGCCAATTACTCCTTTAGGAATATCGCAAGAAAATCCATCAAGGGCAAGAAATGACCCATATTTTTTAATTAAGTTTTGAATAACTAGGAAACTATCCATTATAAACCACTTCAATAGGGAAAAGAATAGTTTTATAAAAAGTTTAGGAAAAGAAAATACATTCTAAAATTTATAATTATAATTCTTCTGTTGTCACTTGAAGCAACTCCAATTCAGTTGCTTCCCAGTAAATAGAATTGTATCTATACCTTTATTTCTCATTAAATATTCAAAATTTGTGCCAATAAATATGCTAGCAGTATTTTTCTCTATAACTATATCAGTATCTAAAGGTGACACTTCGCTC
>Ga0114923_10001922_pt1 | contig 14225 bp, 21 predicted proteins | sample SumtaG_FD_89578 | JGI IMG/M metagenome (GOLD analysis project Ga0114923, IMG submission 89578) | Deep subsurface microbial communities from Indian Ocean to uncover new lineages of life (NeLLi) - Sumatra_00157 metaG | ecosystem: Environmental > Aquatic > Marine > Oceanic > Sediment | place: near...
AGCTTGTCTTTGGTGTGGGTGTAGTTTTACTACTTCTTCTACCAAACAGTTTAATTTAAATACTTTTTTAGCAATAGTTGAGTGAAAGTCTCCTTTTGATCGGAATACGTCCATTAAACTCTTATCTTTTGATAATACAGCAGCTATATAAACTTCTGCTGTCTTTAAATCCATTGCAACAATTTTATACCCAGGTCTAGCTTTTATACTACCTTTTACACAAGGCTCATCTCTAGGCAACTGCTGCATATTTAACTTACCACTACTACTTAATCTACCTGATGTAGTTGTATGTAGGTTAAAACCTGTTCTTAATCTATTGTCACGGTCTAACTGTGATAGTATTTTATCTAAATAAGTATTTTTAATTTTAGATTTTTGTCTAATAGTTAAAATTAATTCTGGTACTTCAGATTGAGATGCTAAAGCTTTTAAAACTTCTGCATCTGTAGAATTTGCACCTTTACCTGTCTTTTTCCCTGTAGGAATGAGGTTTAAAAAATCAAATAATAATTTTCTTAGTTGTACAACACTATTAGGATTGAAAGGTTGTCCCTGAACTTTTTCAAAATCTGCTATTTTAGGATTTTCATATAAAGCAGCAATAGCTTCATCAATATCTAATTGCATTAATAATTGTGCTTTTAATAATCTATTACGATCAAAGGGAACCCCATTATCTTGTATATCTATTAAAAATAGAGTACCAGGTATTAAAATTCTATCATAGACACTAATTAATCTTTTATTCTTTTCTCGAATTACTTTTAGCTTTTCATATAAAATAAACGTGCATAAAGCATCCATAGCAGCATAAGGATACATAACCTCAAAAGGAATACATGCCCAATCAAAATCCCTTAATAAAATATTATTTTTACGTCTATATGCAGCACACCAATCTCTTAAAGGTTTTTCATAGTCCCCATAAAGAGTATGCTTCATAGCTAATTCTTTTAATCCATGCCCTCCGGGATTTTCATCTATTAGATAATGTAAAAGCATAGTATCTTCAAATCTATAAAATTTGAATCCAAAGTGATATTTGAAAAAAGCAATATCAAACTTAGCATTATGAAAAACTATTATCTTTTCTTTAAATAATTCCTGTAATAAATTTTCAATATCAGAAGTTATACAATCTGTAATTATATAAGCCGCTTTTTTTCCGTCATAACAAATAGAAAAACCTTGCATCCAGCCATCTCTAGGAAATAATCCTGTAGTTTCAGAATCTAATGCTATATAATCTAATGGATAGTCTAAAGCTTCTTTGATAAAATTATAAGCTTCTTTAGTAGTTCTAATACCCATAGCAATTTTATCATCTATTACTATATTTTTAATTTCTCCTCTTATATATGAAATAATATTATTTTTGGAAAATTCCCATAATTTAATTGCTTCTGGCTTAAAAACCAACATAGCAGGATTAATAATAGGTAAGAATTTATTTTCTACACATTTACCAGTGTATGTTGTAACTGAAGTAAGTTTTGTAAAGAATTTTACTGCATCACTTCCAATTAAAACTATCCAATCATACACATCCAAATCAATTTTAATATCACAATGTCTTTTTAATACTTTTTTAATATTAGGATCTGAGCATAATTGATATAAATCATAATCAAAAGCATCCTCAAATAATTGAGTATAATCATTTCTACTTACTCTAGTTTCAACTATTGCTATTTTATTTTTACTGTTTTTCACGAGTATAATTTCCTATTTAGTGTGTTAACTTGTTCCTGTGTTAAGTCGCCAGGGTCTTTTCCTTTTAAATATATGTTCTTAGAAGATAACCCCACTTTTTCACATAAGGATTTTACTTTAATTGCTGCCTCTTGTCCTGCATCATCCCCATCTAGAAATATTATAACAGATTCCACCCCTTTAATCTTTAATAAATTTAATTTAGCTTCTGAAATTGTTTGAGTTCCAAAAGCACAAATTACGTTTCTCATTCCTTTATCATATAAATTTAACATATCAAATATACCTTCTACTAATATTATAGATCCTTTTATTGGTTTAACTGATGGATAAAAAGGTATTTTTGCTTTATGAGGTACTACTAAGTATTTAGGAATATTTATACTTGTGTCTCTTCCAATAAATGCTATTATTTTTCCAGATAAATCTTTAACAGGAAATACTATGCGACCAACATATTCTGAAAAAGAGCTTTGAAATGCTTCAAATTTTTCATAAGTTTCAGAACTAATATCCCTCCAAGATCCTATATACTTAATATAATTAGAAGGTAGACGTAACCCTTTACTTTCTGCTACTTTTTCTTGGATTCTTTTTTTTAAAGTCTCTCTTAAAATGATTAGTCTACCTACCCCTTCTACCTCATAATAAGTAAATATATTTCCTTTAAATTTACAACTAAAACAATTGAATATACCTGTAATACGATCAATCCTCATACTAGGATTTTTATCAGGATGTTCAGGGTTTAAACAAGATACTACATAATCTCCTCCTTGAAGTTTAAAAGTAATATCCTTACTAATTAATAGGTCTTCTACGTTCATAAGTCCTCTATTGATTCTCCAGTTTTTTTAGCTTCAGCTTCTTTATCCTCGGGAGTTAATGCAGATTCAGGTCCCATTTTTAAACTACTCCAGTTCATTACTGATGTAAAGCTTATATCTGGTCCATCTCTCATTTTTATGTTTTCGAATGTAATACATCTGTCAGATTTTTCATAAGCTTTTAATATATAACCGGCATCAGCATCTATAAGAATACCTTTAGCAAAACTAATTGCTCCACCCTCTGTAGTTTGAAATGGAGCAAATACTGGACATTCATAAGTTTTAGCAATATTTTTTAATGCCGAAGATATTTCTATTTGTTCCATCCAATCAAACGCGCCTCTTTTAGAGGGAGTAATATTGAGTTTAACTTTATTTAAATAATCTATAATGATAATACCAACATTCATATTTCTTTTCATTTTTTTATCTAAATCTGCTTGTATCTTTCCAATAGTCAAGTTAGGATCGTAAACCACATCTAGCTGCTGCTCTGGGAGAAGTTCGCAACTAGATGTGAGTTTACTATGAAACTTATCAAAGCTTTTATGATCTTTGTATAAGTTCAATACTTTATTACTGTCTGCAAATCTGCTCGCCCACCAAGCTGCGAGAATGTTCCATTCTGTTACATTTAAATTTCTACCTCTAATTTTACTTGCATCTATACCTGTGGAAATTGAACACATTCTTCGTAATATTACGCGTTTGTCCATTTCTGTAGAATATGTTATTGATGATTTACCTGTATTAAACATATTTACAGCAATATTATTACAAGTTAAAGATTTACCAGAACCTCTAAATCCCCCCACAAGAATTAAATCTTTAGGTGTAAACTGGTGTTGAATATCGAAATCAGCATTTAATCCTAATGTTACATATCTACTGTACTCTTCTTCAGTTTCAAATAACTGGATCCTTTGCATAGATTCTGCTGGAGGTTGTAGATCTACTTTAGCTTCTATGTCCATAACTATCTGATGTAACTCTTCCACAGATTCTTCTGCATCCTCAAATGCAACAGTATTTTCTACGTAAGAATCTAAAGATTCTAAAATTTCAGCTTGAGTATATTCATTCTTTAGATAATGTAATAATAAAGAAGTTTCTACATCTACATCTACCGCTTGTACAGCAAATAAAGTTTCTTTAGTTGCAGCATCTCTAATCTCAAAACTCAATTCCTCAAATGTAGGAATAGCATGAAATTTAGTATAATGTTTATTAATTATTTTATATAAAGAAGAATACTCTGGAGGAAAATAGTGTTGTGCACATTCATTCCAGATTTCTCCATCTGAAGTTTCAAGCACTCGCTTGATTAATGCACTAGCAATATTCAATTAAATCTCCCAGGTACTACTAACTACCTCCCATTGCAGGAGGTAGTTATTTACAACAAAAAAGCTATAAAATGATCAAGAGCTAATTCAAAATTATTCAAATCTGTAATTTTAACAGAACTCGTTCAACCTATTCTTTTACAGCACTACGCCATTGAATTTGCGTATAAAGTTTGTTATTTAAGCAGCTTTTGCGTCGCAAGAAGCTGCAGCTGCGTTTTTAGCAGCACGTGCAGCACCATCATAATCTGATGCAACAAGACCACGACGTGTAAGCATTACTCTTACACCACGAGGAGTTTTTTCAATTGCTTCTGCAATTTGATCTACAGTTAATGCAGATACATCGCCTAATTCAGCTAAAGCATCTACACGTGTGCTACCTTTAGTGACTGCTTGGCGGGGGATGGAATCAATTTCTCCAAGACGAACGAAACTAAGAGCTTTACCTCTAACACTGTTAAGAGGTTTATCAAGAGCTTCTGCAATATCTTCAAGATGAATACCTGGTCTGGCAGCTAAGTTAAGGAAGATAGCTTCTTCTTCTGGGGTATATTTACGAACTGTTACAGGTTTAGGGGCTGCTTTGACAAATTCAGTAAGTTCCATTGATAGGATTTTACCTTGAATTTGTTTAGGGTTAAATGCGCCATTCTCAAAGTTTTTTGCGATCTGTACATAAGTGTACTCACCTTCATTATCTTCGACAAAAGCACGCAGTGTTTCTGCTTGTGAATCAGTAAACTTACGAGATGCTCTGGCAGAAGCAAGTTCTACTGAAAATCCCATTTTACGAAGTTTACTGGAAATAGAGCGCGTAGAAGTTTCTAGGCTTTCTGCAGCTCCAGCTACGGTTTCTTGTGATACAGGAACTTCATCACCTACAAAAGCAGATAAAGCTGCTTCGCGTTCGTCATTCCACTTAGGAATATTCGTCATATTTTTTCTCCAATTAAATCTTTTAGATTTGTTACTATTATTACACCAGAATTTCTGGCTTTTAAGGTTTTAGCGGATTCTATTCCACTTTCATTTATAAGAAAAGTTACATCTTTAGTTACACTAGATTTAACTATATAACCTAACGCTCGAAGTATTTTTTCAGCTTCAGCTTTAGTTTTCACACTTTGCAATTTACCGGAAATACACACAACGCCTTTTATTTGTGTAGGTTGTTGTATTTGTTTAAATGTATAATTGAAAGGTAAACTTTCTAATATAGGAAATTCTGTTCTTTTCCAAGTTAATATGTTTTCTGTTGCTTTTGGCCCCAATCCCGCATTCCGACATGTACATTCTGTTATATCATAAATTGTACTACAGACAGTAGAAAGTTTTTCGGTTGCTGTTTTACCTATAAGTGGAATTGAAAATGCAGGCAACAATAAATTCAAAGAGGCTTTCTTTGAGTTTTCTATCTCATTAAATAATTTTATTGCTAATTTTTCCGAAGAAAGAGAAAGAATTATATCCTGTAATGTTAAAGTATAAATATCTAATAAGCCACTTAGATTTAATTTTGATATTGTAACAGGCCCAAACCCTTTAATTTTTAAAGAAGTTACAAAATGTCTAATTTTTTTCTCTGTTTTTACACCGCAGTCATTGTTTGTACAAAAAAGTTGATCTTTCACCCATTTTAGTGTACTAGCACAACTGGGACAAATTGAAGGAGGTTGAATTTTCAAAAGTCTATTTCTCTGATTTCTTAAAACATATTATATCGTAGTTTGGGTTACAAGTCAAGGTTTATTTTTTGATTGTTTAAACTATCAGTACCAGTTAAAACAGCCAAGACCAAAAAATAAATAGGTATTCATTTGTGTTCTCATATTCTCCTAACAATTCTAGGTATAACTTCACCAGATCGAATTACTTCAACTTGACATCCAATTTCTAAATTTAAATCTTCAATATACTTAATATTGTGTAGCGTTGCTTTACTAACTAAAGCATCTCCTATTTTTACGGGTTTTAATATAGCTACTGGACTAACTTTTCCAGATTTTCCTATTTGCCATATTACGTTTAATAGTTTTGTTATTACCCCTTCTTTCTGTTCTTTTAATGCGAAAGCACCTTTAGGGTGATGAGAAGTATATCCTAAATTTCTATATACTTCCATATCATTAATTCTATAAACTATTCCATCTGTAGGATATTTGGTTACATCGAAAGAAGTAACTACATTAAAACCCATTAATTCCAAAACCTCCATCATTTCTAACCAAGTTTCAAAAGGGTTATCATCTACATCATAGGCTACGAAAGTTAAATCACGAGTTTTAAATTCTTTTAAGTCTTTTAAATTAAGTGCCCCAGAAGCATAATTACGGGAATTTTCTATAGAAGACGGAGCTAGTATTTCTCCTGTAATTTGTATTATAGTGGTTCTTTTGATTACATTAGGCACAAGAAAACGGACTTTATCAGTAATATCTTTACCAATAAGTCCGTCTCCTCGCGTAAGCGCCAACGAAAGCTTGCCTTGCACATATAAAATAGATATAGCTGCTCCATCTAGTTTAGGGGTTTTAATACACTCAGTAATGTCTAGAGGCATGTTTTCAGCATCGAAACAATTTTCCAACGAATACATTCGAGTATAATGGGGTACACCCCCAGTTACTTTATGTCCTATATCTTTATAGTCGAAATGTCCACATAGTATATCAAACTGAGCATCTAACATAATAGGATTACCATTATAGTAGGCTTCAGAGGCTTTGTCTAAAAAACTTTTCATAGTGCATATTATACGTTAAATCAGTTTAAAAGTCAAGAACTATTTTCAATCTTTGTAAATTTATATCCCAAAATTTCTTCTACTATTTCTTCACTTTCAGCGTTTGATAATAATTCGGTTAATCCTATAAATAATTGTTTAACATTGTCTAAATCGAGAGGCATAGAAACCCCTTGCTTTGTGGGAAGCCACTCCTCTTCAAAGCTGAGATAAAATGAACGTAAAGATAAATATTCAACACCTTTAAATATATTGACAGTTAATCGAACCTGAGTTTCCTTTTTTTCATTATAGTATATTATTCTTTCATACTCATACATTTTCATTTCTCAATGTATGAGCTAAGGGTACTACCCCTGTTACTGCTGAAGGTCTTAATAACCTATAAGAGTCAGTATCCCAACAAAATAATAATAAGGTATCCTCAGTTTCTTTAGCCCGATTCTTTTTTTCTATAATATATGGGGTACTAAAATCTAATGTACAAACATTATATTTTAACTTATTAGAATTTAAACTTCTATAAGTTATAGTAGCGTCACCATACTCTCGCATAAGTGCGCTTAATTCTTCTTTTTTCATAATAGTCCTTTTAGTACTAGGTAGGTAAAATCTTTTACTATCCTAGACTATTAAAGTCTACTATTATGAAGTTAGAGGAGTCCTTTCCTCTTTCGTTTTTATTTTGCTATTGAATTTATAATTCCAGCTAAATAAACTGCTGCTTTTCCAGTTAATTTATTAATGATTTCATCATCTGCTTCTTGTCCTAAAGCTACAATTGCTGCTGTAAGGGTTGCCTGAGAATCTTTCTTAGATACTCGTCCACCTCCTGTGCCTTTACTTTTTGTAGTTTTCTGTTCTTTCTTAATATAAACTCCTGCACGTATAAGAATCATTCTTACACCATTTACACTTTCTTCAAAATCTTCTGCAATTTCTTGCAGAATCTCTATAGAGGTATCTGCAGTTGGATTGGCTTCCTCATAAGCTTCAATTACATCTGCTCTTTTTTGATCATCCCACATCTTTTTTTGTTTCTCCTATTTTTACATTACTATTATACTAAAAATAACCTTACTTGTCAAGAATTATTTTTAAATGGTTTAATTTTCCTAAATCATATGACAAAGCATACGCATTAAATCCTCCAGCTAATACTCCCGGAAATAAAGAATCTTGTGTTTGAATTATGGATTCTGTTACATATATACTATAACACTTACTGTTGTAATTTTTCTCATAACCAGGCATTTCTTTATTAATAATAGCCATTGCATGATACTTAGCACTCCAAACCTCTTCTTTGGGTTCAAAAGACTCTGCAATGCACTGTTCAGGTATTAAAGCTATTTTAGCTCTTTCACGAGCATTTGCGGGTCTGTGAGGAACTCCTAAATTATTTATAATATTCTTTATAAATGTAACACTTCTAAATAATTCTTTTGCTATAGTAGAAATATTTTCTCCATGTAAATAATCAAATACTATTTGTCGTATTTCTGCATTAGTAGCCTTTTTACCTTTGTTAAGTGCTTTTCGTTTTTTTACGTATTTTTGACGTTCTTGAAACTCTGTTATTATTTTCCCTAATCTTATCGTGTTGTAGGAAATGTTCAGAATAGAACACGCCTCTTTCTTCGTCACTGGCTTGTTCCCACCATTCGGGTTCATCAAGGAAATAACATGTTTGATGTTTTCCGAGGAAAGCTTTTCGTGCGCTTTCTTTTTTACCTTGCTCATCCATTACATTCCTATTCCCAGTGTATAACCTATTATTGGAATAACTACTATAGCTATAGCAACTAATAATAACCCTAAGGTTATAAAGTCTATTCCAATATATTTATAATAAAGTTGTATACATTTATTCATTGTAAAGTAACCTCAAAAGGTAATAATACAAATTCTACTTTGTGTTTTTTACCTAATTCATTTAGTTTTTTTATTAAACATTTCATTCGTTCATTAGATATCATTATATTCAAACTAACTGCATATATTTCTCCTCGTTGTAATTTTACGGGAAATTCTTTTATTAATTTAAAATCTAATTCAGAATCTAAAATTAAAACTTCTTTAGGTATTGGATTAGGAGGCCCTTTTATATTTGATTTTTTTTTCTGTGTATAATGTACTATAAGAACAAAAATAATTGCAAAAATACCGATTAATACTACAATTTCCATAATCTTATCCTATTTTAAATTGTTGTTGTCTAAATCTTAGATCAAAAGATATATGAATCCATCTTCCAAATTCTAATATTAATTGATCATACTTTAAATTTAATGACCCAATATGCTCCCATACATCTTTAGGGTTTCCAAATCCTGGACAAGTGAAATCTACTGCATACCCCAGTATATGAGCACTAGTATCTTTACTTCCTATAGCTCTATTTAATTTTAAACATCTATATCCGCTGCTAACGTATATGGGATGAGCTAATTCATACCTTACTTCTTCCATTGCGGCGGCAGTATTTGTTAGCCTCATTAATATATCTGTAGAAGGTATGTTATCTATACCCCTCCGTAAAGCTGTTTCAGAAAAAGTAAGTTCTTCTAGACTAAAATGTTTGGATAATTGTGTCACTCTGAAACCTCCTTACAAAGTTTTTCTTCGCGATATGCATCTAAAGAACATTGTAATTGATTTGAATAAGTTTGTAATAGTAATACTGTTTTAACATAGTATTTAGCTATTTTATCTTTGTTTATTATATTTTCTGGTTCAAGGAGCCAAATAGGTAAAAATGGTTCATTAATTTTTAAAGGTTCAGGGGGAGGAACTATAACAGGTACTTTAACCTCTACAGGTTGCGGTACAAAAATAATTTTAGGTTCTGTGGCACACCCCATTAAAACTAAAAATAAACTTAGTAATAATACTTTCATCTTAACTCTCCTATTGCTTTATCTAACATCCACTGCATAGCTTCTTCACACACAGGAGACACTTCTTCATTATCTAAATTATTTATCATGAAAGCCGCATCCGCAGATAACTCCTCTATAATTCTTGCACTATCAAATACTTGTTGTTGTAAAAATACACTTTCTATTTCTATAGCTTCTACAGCATCATTTTGAATTTGTACGTCTACAATTAAACTTGCGTTAGATCCTTCAAGTAATTGAACTCCTACTTTTAAATCAGCTATACTCTCTACCTGTTCTTGTATAGTTTGTTTTTGGAAATATATTAATGTTCCTAAAGATATTATTAATCCTAGTAAAAACATTACTATATAAATTTGTAAACTCTTAAACATAGTTCCAGTCACTCCTCCTAAAGTTTTACCTATTAAAAACTTTCCTATTGTTGCTCCAAATATCATTATATAATTTTATATTCTTCAGGGTTTGTTCTATACGTATGTTTTGCTAGACACCCTTCTAACTTTTGTACTGTTGTAAATGTATCTTTTACTACTACAGGCCAGGGATAATATTCCTCTAAAAAATCAAACCTATCGTTGTGTAAAAATACATCTGTAGGACAAGCATCAATTTTTGCTTGTTGTATTAATCGTTCAGCAGCTTCAGGTTTTATTAAATATGCGTGCGCCCCTGGAAAATACTCTTTTGATACTAATTTATTTACTCCTATATACTTTGGCGTGTTCCACACACCAAAACTTGGGGTGCCAAAAGATAATACACCTTTAAAAGGAACAGTAATATTAATATATCTAGTTACTACAGCATCATGCTCAAATATTAAATAGTTTTCTCTATCTTGAATACAATTCATCCATAAAAAATAATGGGATAAAAAACACGAAAGAGCCTTTTCAAACCTACACCATTTGTTTATAAAATCTTTTGTTGGAAGTCCCAAATACCCCATTAAGTTTGCAGGAGAGTGTTCCGGAGTAAAAGCCTCGAATATTTCTACCTGTATATTATACTCTAAAGCTGAATTAATACAACAACGTGCTTGTTCCGTTGCTTCCGGTACTGTAATTACATATGCTTTCATAATGTTGTTGTACTTTTTAGTTTTTGCACTTTGGTATAAAAAGTTTTAGTGACTCCTAAAAGTCCAGGAAATAATTGTTGACACATTAAAGCATCATTAGGCCACATACCATAATTATGTGTAGCTGTAATTAATTTTATAGCTGCTGTAGGTTGAAGAATATATGTTGAATTCCCAGCCAAACCTTGAGGAACGTTTAAAGAATCTACTATAGGCACATCTTGAAATTGATCTTTTTGACGTTGTATTTCATCATAAAATATTTGAGACCTTCTTGTGGCTCCTCTTGGATCATTAAGTCCAAGTATTTCATATTTAGAAAACCATATATTGTTTGGAAGTTTTTTTATAAATAAAGCATCATGCTCTAAAATTAAACAAGGTGCACAAAAATAAGCACAAAAATTCCATAATTTATAATGAGAAATGAAACAAGCTATCCTTCTATTTGGATCTTTAGTAACATAAGCAGATTTAAATAAACCTGTTTTAGTACACAATTCTTTTCCTATCCAGGGCCAATTCCAAAATAACTTATGGTTTTCTATATATTCATCTATTGTACCCGGAGTACTTGCAGGCCATTTTTCTATTTTAAAAGTATTACCTACTTTTTTAGAACTTTTTATTAAAGCATCTGCTGCTTTATTAGAGCTAATACTGTTTTCAATTGTTATTACGTATGCTTTCATTTTATATTCCAATCTTCTGTATAATTAGGTATAGGTATGTGCCATTCTGAAGGAGCTAAATTAGTAATTCTCCACAATGTATCTACATCAAAATCATCTGCGGCAGGTAATTGTATATGTACAAATTTAGTACTAGAAGTTCTTAAATCATTTAATGCTCTAACTTTTTTTGCTACACCATCAACATAATATCCATGTACAAAACTGTCCCAATCAGTACTTAATTCCAATAAATCTAAATTACATACAAATATCATAGCATGAAGATAATTTTGATCAGCAGTATAAAAGATTGGGAAGTCTTTAAATATAGATATATACTTTTTAAAAGGCATAAAAGATTTTCGCATTTATTAATACCTTTTCTAGAATATAAAACTACTCCAGAATTATATACCTTTGGAAGATTTTCTTCCGTTCTAGGCATATGCACACCCCAAATTTTATATACTAAATCACACCATTTTTCATCCCACTTATTTCCTATATGATGATCTTTCATTTTGAGACGATTTTGCGGCTGCCAAGTTTCTTCACATACACCTATATCATGACTAAAATTATCAAAAATACTTATATCTAAATTATGTACGGTATAAATATCGGAATCTAGAAATAAAATATTATCATATTTATCAAAGCTTTTATCGTATATTACTTTAAACTGACAATAGTGTCGAGAATACTTCCCTAAATTAGTAACCCAGTTAGGATTATGTTCAAATAAATAATTTACACCTATCTTTGAAGCATAATTTTCTATATTATTTTTACTGGCAATAGTACCTTTAGTGAGATTTCCGTGCCAATACTGATATATAAGATTATTCATACTAATCCTTTATCTTTTAGTATATAATAGTTTTCTAACTTAGTCGCTTTTTCTAGACGATCTCCATTTGGTTTTCGTATTCCATTTCTAATATGAATAAACTTCGCAGTTTTAATTTCAGGATGAAAATGCCCTCGGCTCCAATCGTCTGATAAATGCATATTTTTCATAGGAAGATTTGCCAACATTGCACAACGATGCATTATCGCTTCATCTACTCCAGAGCCTCTAATATTCCACATACTCCATTCGGGGCCTAGGTTTTTAAATTGATTTCTTAAAGCCACTCTTATATGTTTTTCTATCCTATATATAGATCCTCCCCAGAAAGGGTGCTTAGTAGAAGTATATTGAGGCCATCGTTTTAAAAGCCGGGCATAGGCATTTCGTCTATTACCTTCGTCACAAACTCCTACACCCGTAGCTTCTGTAAATAAGTTTGTTGTCATTCCGACCCGAGGAAACATATCCATGTCAGTCATAGCAACAATATCATAATTATCAAAACTTTTATCTAATATAAACATTTTTTGAAGAAAAGGACAAAGTTTAGGATGAAAAACGTTTCCTTCAAGAAACTTATACTCTGCATTACACTGTTTAGCATATTCTTTTGTTACTTTTTTAGATAATACACCAAGTTCATCTACTACACTTGTCCAATGTTGTAAAAGTAAATACTTTTTCATTTTTCTACTTTAAATATATAACTATCTGGCAATCCCGAATCTTTTCTCAAATCAAACTCTGTCTCTTTAAACTGTCTAATAAGATCTAAAAATTCATACATATGTGCCTGTGTATAATCTTTAGCTTTCTTTTTAATCCAAGGATGCTCTAATTCTTCTGGGGACATTAAATGAAGAGGCCAAGCATCTTCAATATAATAAACACCCTTTAAAAACACATGTAAGTTTAAAAATGTATACATATTAGCTATAGGAGTATGTAATCCGTCGTCTATAATAACATCAAACTTAATATCCCCCCATTTTTTCTGTATATCTGCGAATAAACTTATACTTCTTGAATCTTGCTTTATCCAATGCATTCTATCATGAGACAAAACAGGGACTTCTTTTGGAGCAATACGAGTAAAAATATCTATACCATAAATACTACTATTAGGAAAATATTTCAGCCACGACAAATGACTTCTGCCCTTCCAAATACCAACCTCTAATATATTTAAATTTTTAAGTCTAATATCCTTAAAATCTTTTTCATATAATTTATAATAACAATGAGCACTTTTATCACAGTTAAACCTGTCTAATATATCTTTAAGCATATATTCTTTTAAGGACTGTATATCCTTGTCCTATCATACCTCTTTCTTCTATTCTCCAAGCTGATTCATTATTTACAAACTCTTTTAAATATATAAATAATTCTCCTTTACGTATAGAAGTATCATGAAATATCATAAATTTTCTAGTAAATTTTGAGTGTATTTCCAATTCCTGCTTCAGATGATAAGCTTTGTGGTAAGAATCTATCAGTAGAATATCTGCCATACTTTGAGACTTAGTATTAATAGAACTCATTTCTTTAGCCACTAATGTAATATTATTACGATTACAATATTCGATAAATAAATGCTTGTTCTCATTAAACAATTCTAAGGATAGGTCTATTAATTCAACTTCACTTGGAAATATCAAACAGGCTGCTGCGGCACTGGCTCCCTGATACACCCCCAACTCTTTATACTTATCTCCTCTCACCATATATTTTTTTATCATATCATGGTGTTGGCAATAAAAATCGCCATGCGCCTTTTCCTGCTGCATACGTATACTTTTATAAAAATCCTCTAAGGACGCGCAATTACTAATATTTGCTATTAACATAACAATTCTTTTGTGCTGCGGTATCAAAGTCAAACCCAAAATACTCAATGTCATCTTTGTACCAATCAGCTATGGTTTGTATTGTTTTAGTACTATACAATTCTTTATAGTTTTTCTTAATTACAGTTACATTTCTTCTTCCAGATAATTCTGATATTCTAAAGTAGCTACATATATCTGTGTTTAAAAATTCAGTACGCATAATATCACAGCGCACTGTCCC
>Ga0114923_10001923_pt1 | contig 14218 bp, 11 predicted proteins | sample SumtaG_FD_89578 | JGI IMG/M metagenome (GOLD analysis project Ga0114923, IMG submission 89578) | Deep subsurface microbial communities from Indian Ocean to uncover new lineages of life (NeLLi) - Sumatra_00157 metaG | ecosystem: Environmental > Aquatic > Marine > Oceanic > Sediment | place: near...
AAATAAAGATTTTCACTTTATATTTCATTACTTTTTCAACAAATAATCAAAGGTAGAGATAAAGGGGAGGAAAAAAAAAAAAAACATAATGCCGCATGATGAAAGTATAGTAGGGCTGACCGCTTCAATTTTTGTTGGACTATGTGTCTGTTGTGCGATTGGAGGATGCTGTTTGCTTTTCTTTCTTGTTTGGACCGGATCAATTTTTCAAGGTTATTTTGAGGGTTTTGGAATTGGAGGGAAAAATAGTTCAACCAAATCTAGTTCTCGTGTTAAAACCAGTTATGGTATTCTTGGAATGGATTAATTATAGAAAGAGGAAAGGGGATGGATCATTTGGAACATTAAAACGTTGTTTTGTAATTATTATCATTTGTGTAAAACAAAAATTAGAAACAAGTAAAGAGATGTTTTTCAAAATTGTTTTTTGGATTGTCTTATTTTTCTTTATTCTGGATCGAATCAAATCCGACTTATTCGTGATGAAATTGTACTATTTCCAACCTGACTGTTCTGGTACTTCAGATTATGATATAGTTCACGCAAAATTTGGTTGGTGCCTCGAAAACGAAATCTATTACGATATCAACACTACAGATTACTTGACGATTCAATCTGTACCAGGTTGTACTGGAACACCTGTCCCAAAAAAGTACAAAATTTGTATTGGATTATCAGCTCAAAGAGTAACGGACTATAAACTATCTGGAAGTGATTTTACCGATATTAATTTCAATGAAGAATGGGTCTGTCAAAATCACTACAGCACAACTAATTGTAACCATAATTCCCTTGGGAGAGTCGGTTGTTCGAAGGGAGATTGTGAAAATGCCAAGAAATTTGTAGATTTTGATGTTTGTGGAGCAGGTTCGAAAATTTATACGTGTGGATTTTCTTACCAGAACGGAAACGGTGGAGACCAAAACAGTAATTCATCTCTACTAGAAAAAGGAGGAGAAAGATTATTTTGCTTTATTTTACTGATTCTTACTCTCATGTTTGTATAAATAAAAAAGTTTCAACTCTTTTTTTTGTAAATATATCACAAAAATCGAATTAGAACAATTAAACTGGTGAAAAAAAGATCAAGTTCAACATAAATGAGAAGAGGAGGAGGAAATATGGAAAGACACTCTGAGGAAGAAGCTGAAGAATTGAATGTGAAATACAAAAGAACTATTGAAGGTTTGAAAAGACTAAAAAAATACATTTCTATGACAACAGATGACGATGATTCAGATTCGATCATAACAAAGTTTCGAAAAAGAATACCAGTGTTGTCTAAAAATGGGAAAATCAAAGAAATTGGAAACGGTGACAACGATGATGATAGTGATAGGGGCAGGACTATCAGTGTTCCCAACATAATTCTGAAAAATCTACTACCAAATTGTTGTGCGTTCATTTACGTAGTTGTCATTTTTGTGATAATTTTCATTTCTTATTCATTATCACCTTACAATTACGAAGAAGTGTATTCTCAATCAGAATTTGATTACTTTAACCAAAATTCGTACATTCAAGACAAAATAATTGATTTTAACAAGAATCCATGTAAGATTGATAATTTTGATAATTATGCTTGTGGACTCATTAATTGTCGTGAAAGAAATGAAGTTGCATCGTCAAAGATAGATTTTCTCTTAGAGAAATTGAATAAGAGCATCATGACTCCAGATAGAAACGAAGCAACAACAGTTCATTTTTTCAAGAATTACAATGGTAAAATGAACACATTCTTTCGATCATGTTATTTGCATAAAGACAATGGCGATGTTTTGTCATCATCCTCTGTGTTTATGTGTGGAGGAATGGAGAAGAATGCAATTGCCAAAACTTACACCCTGAAAATGATGATAAAACTGATAAAAGGAGCTAAGAATATGAGAACATTTTCATCAGTGTTTGGTACACTGGCTTCCTGTGGAATTCATGGAAGGTTTTATCCTACAAAAATCGAATCACCTTATTTGTTCATGGAGAATAGAAAAATTGTCCCTCTGTTGAAAGTAGGAGGAGGAGGTTCGACAAACACACTTGAATTCCCTATTTCTGAAGATATTATGACAAAGGAACAGATCAAAAATGCCAAATATGTTGTTAATAAGATAAACAAGTTTCATTCAAAGAATCAGAAAATAACTTGTATGGAAAAGTCTAAATTGGGTGAAATGTTCATTCCATCCAAATTCTCAATTGATTTATTCTTGAGAAGCTCTGGATTGGGGTTTGAGGATATCAATACAGTTTGTTTCCCAGATAACACTTTCATGTTTTATTTCAACAAACTTTTGACTGAGTTTTCCACACAACACTTGCAAGATTATTTGATCTACCTATCTGTTCAAAGTCTTTCAACTATCAATAAAATCAAGAGTGAGGATTGTTTGAAGGAAACAATTGAAAATTACAGAGTTTCTTATTGTGAAGCTGTACGATCAAGAGTATACAAAATTGAGAAGATAGAAACTCACTTTGATGAGTTGGTTGAAGAGTTGTATAGTTTTTTCAAGAAAGAATTGATTAGCAACCCAAGTGATTATTGCATTGAAAAAAATAGTATTCTTCACGATTTCACACTTCGGCATTTTTCAAATATCGAGTTTTCAATCGGAAAATGTTTTATTCCTGACAGAATTTACAGAAGTGATGTTATTGAGAAATTTTATCAAAGTGAATGTAAAATACCGGTAGACAAAAATAGTTTCATTCAAAATTGTCTAAATTTGAAATCTTCAAAATTTGAAGAAGAAGAAGGATCATCGTTGTTGTTTGAAACATTTTTTCAGAATGATCCATATTACAACGGAATGAATCATAGGATAGTAGTACCATTACAGTTTATCTTGGAACCATTATCTTCGATTTTTCACGATAAGAGTAGTCAATTGGGGAGTTTCGGATTTGTTTTGTTACACGAAATATCACATTTTTTGTTAAAGATTCGAAAGGCTGTTCAGAAGGAAACAACTAATTGGGAAAATGAGTGTATGAAAAATCTTGAAACTAAAATTGAACGATTTGTTGACGAAAGAATATGTGACTTGTGGAGTTTAATGACTATCCTGAAAAGAAACCAAAATGTAAGACAGTTATTCATATCAGCTTCTCAAGTATCCTGTTGTTCAGATAACAATAAGAGAGTTCATAGAATTTCGAAAATTTTAAAATTGAATGAAAATATGTTTAGCATATTTAATAAAGAATTTAATTGTTGATACACAAATCTTCTTCCTCCCTCTCCTCCACCTTTTTTTAGAGACAAAAAAAAAAGAGAAGAAGAAAGGAGAAACAGGAAAAAAAGATTAAATAACTATTTTCAACGCTATTTATTCAAATCATCAAACAAAAAGAGACATGTTTAAATTAGAAGACGACCCAAGATATTTGAAGACTTTTGATCCTGAGATTGTTAAGTTGTACAAAAAATCAACTGCTTACAAACATGGTGGAAGAAGGAAGAGAAAGAAGAAGAAATTTGGGAAAAAAACTGGAATTGATCAATGGTTGAAAACAATTGGTATTAAGATGTTGGAAAAAAGAGGAATAGGGTACCTGTCTGATATTGTTACTCTTGAATTAAGATCGTTTTGGGATTCAAACGGAAATGGAAGAGTTTTTCAACTCAAGAACTTGGAAAGGAAGACGTGGAAAGGATTACTTGAACAGATTAAAGCTACTGATATTACTACCATTGGGGGATCCACTATCATTGGAATGGACAGAAAACAGATTTCTCTTAACGGACCAGAGTTTTATGTTATAATGAAGAATCCTCATACTCAACTCGGAATTCCTGGACGTTATCTTTCTGGAAAATGGAAAATAATGAAGAAGTACTATGACTTGGTGATGAATTCTCTGATGGAAAATGTTTCCTCTACGCTGGTCAATTTTAGGACTCCTGGAGAAGTTTCTGGATTTGTGAAGAACATAAAACCGTTTATTAGAAGTGTCATCACTGACTGCATAAACAAGACTCATGTTCCAGATGAATATAACCCTGAAGGGTACAACTCTAAGACGGTATTGAACCTGTTTGTAAACTCTGATGTTGGAATGGTTAAATCAGTCAAATTATTCAAACCAGATTTGATTGATTCATGCTGTAAAAACTATGGAAGAACTTTCATAGAATGGTTCAAGGTATTCGGAAAGGAATGGGAACAGTTTCAAAGTTCTAAATCCAACATGCCATTATCTGAAGAAGAGGAGAAAGGTATGATCAAGTCAAGTCTCAGTAAGAAATTCTCGAGTAGGTATTATGATGGATTTAAAGATTTTATTCTTGTTTGTAATGGAAGCACTATTGGAGTTAAAGCTATTGGAGCTAACTTTTCCAAAAAGTTAGTTGTGAATGAAAGAACAAGGTTGTTTTCGAACTTTGATCACCAATACAGATGTCCAGAATGTGATTCTATTGAATGTGAAAGAATGAAATTTAGTAGGAGAAAGGGTATCATAGGAAAGGTTTCGAATCCAACTTCAGTTTGTCCAAAGAGTTTGTTTGATTCGAAAATGGACAAAGATACAGAGTTTGCTAAATACATCACCATGAGTATGTTCAAAAGAGATTCATTGAAGAAAAAGGAGAAGAGAAAAAAGGTTCCGATTGGAAGTTCCGCAGTACCAGGGTTAGTAAACCAAAAAGTCACCATTTTGAACATTGGACAAACTTTTGATAAGGGAAAGCATGTTTTGAATAGAAAACCAATTAAAACTCGATTAATCGGAAACAAAATTAGTAAAGGACAAGGGATTATTGCTGAGAAATCCAATTTGTATACAGAATATCAGTATCCAGGCATGGATGGAGAATTGTTTCTGATTGAAACTTCAGTTGAGTCATCAGTTAACGAAAATATGGGGATTTTTGAACCGTCACAAAATTTTATTGGGAAAAGGAATGTTAAACCTATTGGAGGGATATTAACTGTAAATCAGATGAGTTATGTGACAAATATTGCCTATGATTACTTTTTTGTTACACGGAGATTCATTTATGCAACAAATGCAGACACTGATCTTATTCATTACTATAATAGTTCTCAAGGTAATTTTACAGAATTTCTTGTTTCAATATTGAGTAGTACACAGGGTTCAGTTTTTATGAGTGAAATTAGTGTGTTATATAGCCAGATTTCATCTGTAGTTAAAACCCAAATGAGAAAAAAGTTGATGAAAGTATTCCCAGAAGGGATTACTGGGACTGGTGGTAAAAATTTGTTATTACTGGTAGCATTCAATGCAGCTGAACTTAAAATCTTAGGATAAGTTGGTTGTGGGAAAAAAAGACAAAAAAAAAATCTGGTGAGTGAGTGGATGTAATTAAATTCTTGTGTGTTTCATAATAAACTAAACATATTATTTCTCAGTTTTTTTTCCTTTCCATTTAATTCCCAAAGAAGTTCACAATGGATCCTAACGAAAGAGAATTTATTGTCGAAAAGCATAAGGATGACGACGAAAAAATGGAGGAGGATGAGGGAGAAGGAGAAGAAGAAGACGATGAGGGGGAGGATGATATTGACAAAGACTCCGAAATTCAAGGAATGAACGATATTAGAAATTCTATTAGAAAAAACCGAAGAAAGGTTTCTAGAAGATGTGGAGGAATATTTGATAATAGAAAAAGAAGAAGGAAGAAAAGAAGGAAGAAAAAAGATGGAAGTAGTGTTAGTAGTGGAGATTTGACACCTGATAGTGATAATGATGACATTGAAACATTGATTAATGATGAATTTGACGACCCAAGGGAATTTGTTCAAATTGGTTCTGGCTTGTTCGGAAGAAAGACCAGGATTAAGAAGAATTACAGAAATGTTGTAAAAAGTATAGAAGTTCCAGGATTGACTCGAGGAATGAATTTAATTGGAGGAAACTTAAATCAGAGAAGAATTGGAGTGATGGATTTGGGAAGAGAAACTCGTACAGTACAACCAACTTGGCTACAAAGATCCATTTTTCGTGAATTTATGGACTTTTTCAGAAAAATGAATGACCCAATCATTCAATTTCTACAAAATGTTGCAGGAAATACGAGTTTACCAATTGATGATCTTCTCTATGACATTCCAACGAGTGTAGAAAAATATGTCGAAGCTTTCAATCTCGTGGATGTTGAGAAAGCATTTGTTTTCACTTATTTGAGTTTATTTACTCAAATGACAGAAACACTTGGAAGAAATACTACTGAACGATATGAAGTTGATTTCTTATTCGGGGAAGGTGTGAAAGAGGAAATGGAAGAAGGTGAAGAAAGTCCAGAAGAAGAAGAGGGGGAAGAAGAAGATGTGATTTTTAGACCTCCTAGAGGAAGACCTCCACCTCCTGTTAGGAGAGGAAGAGGAAGAGGAAGGGGGCGAGGAAGAGTTGCACCACCAATATCCAGGAAGAGGAGGACTTCTTGTATAGACCATTATGATTTGTGTATAAAAAATAACCCAAACAAATATTTCGAATGTGAAAATGAGGCGAAGTTCTGTAGAAGTTCTTCCAATTTGTATTGGGCAACAGTTATAAAACTATTTAAAACATCTGATCCTTTTATTGAATTAACTTTCACACAACAAGACATTGATGAAAGAACTAAAGTGTTAATATTCAAAAGAGGAAAACGAGGTGGAAAACATGTTGGGAAAAAGTTTGGAACTTTAGGAAAACCTATATTCGCTTTTCCAGTAAATACAGTTTCACCTCCACAACTAATTGTTAATGTACCAGAAGGTGAACCAGGAATTATTTCAGAAATAAGCAAAAAACTTGAAGGTGTTACAAGATTATTAATGAATAACAGGAGTAAAAACAAACATTTTGAACGCGCAGCAACGGTAATCGGTCAAATTTCAGAGAAAGTCAGAAGATTCAGAAATACCAGTCCAAATAGACCTCAATTGATTGGAATAAAAGATGCTGGAGCATATTTCTCTTCAAATGTTTCGGAAAGACTTCAAGATATGATAAATCAACTTATTCCAAACATTTCACGAAATATGGGGAAATTGGAAACTTATTTCAAATTTGGAAGAGATATTCGACTACATCCTCGAATAATAAGCAAAATGAACACTGCAATAATGAGAATAAGAGGAGTAATGTCCGATTCTTTCAATACGGCCATTGATTTCAATTTACTTTTGCGTAGACAGGATACAATGATCAAATTCTCAGAATTGGTAAGTTGGTACATGAACGAAGAAGAATTTGATAAATCTGGAAGGGAGAGAGTTCAATCAGAATATGGTGGTAGACAAGCATACAAGCCATTTTCGAATTATAAAAGGTATCATTACAAGGAAGCTGAAATTCTTCAATGGTTCTCATTTTTTCAATACTTTGATGGAGAATTGGTGAAAATAGAAGATAATTTACTTATTCAAGATGAAATTCTTACTGGGAATGATTTAACAGATTTTAGCAATCTGTAATTGGGGGGAAAAAAAAGAGTTATCCTGCTTAATGTCAAATATAAAAATTTACTTTTTGAAATTATTAGTAATCTATTGTCCCCAAATATCTTAAAATAAAGCAGAAGTAGACAAATACAACGTCTTTAACAACAAGAAGAAATGAGTAGGAAAGAAAGAAAAGAACGTATGTACAAATTGCCATCCGAGCCTTATCCCAAAGAAGAAAAGGAGATGACTGAAGAAGGAATGATGGGGATGAAAGAAAAGACTCAGAAAAACCTCTACACTGATTACAACGATGAATGGGCTCCAGGTCCAGTTATGGGAGGAGATGATCATACTCCATATACTATGGAAAGAATCCAAAATGATGAAGAAGGTGGGAATGTCAAATCTGAAATCAAATATCCGACAATGCCAATCCAGAGCAAAGTTAACGGAGGAATCTCAACGCATCAAATTGGTTCCAAAATCAGATCCAGAATGGGGAAGAAACCTATTACTATCAACGATCATTTATCCAAGGCGTTTAAAGAGAATGAGTACAATCCCATTAAGAATATTGAGAGATTTATTAGTTCTTTAGAGAGAGATGAGGAAGGATTCTATGTTAAGCAATTGGATTTCTCAATTCAGGCTACACCTAATTTCCTTTCCAAAAAGTCTAAGAGAAAGGAGAACTATGAAGTTGGTGTTTCTACTACTCAAAAACTTGCTTTCACTCTTGGAGTTCACAAGAAATTCTTCAGTATTATGCAATCAGAGAATCAACAGTCTGGTGGTGAAAGAAAGATTAGTCCAGATTTGTACCAATCCTTTTCAGATAGTGGGAAAAACGCATCCTTCTGTTTTGCTGGAGCTGAAATTGTTAACTTTAGGAGCGAATTTCCATTTCCACTTGGTGTGACATTGTATGGATTTCCAAACAGAGTTCAGAGGGGAAACAACTACTATAGTGTTTTACTTCCTCCTGGTACCACTGATTTACATCCCAACATCATTTTGAAACCTAATATCTCAATTAATGAATTTGAGACCAGATACGAAAACTTTGGACCTTTGACTAGGGAAGTGTTGGACAAAATAATTTATCCAGTTCAGACTAGCGAGGATAAATTCTATGTTAATGTGGAAGGTGAGGCTGGCAAACACTTGGATAAGGTTGTTAAAACTTACAATCTCGCAGGATTGAAGAACGCTTTCGTCGGAAATAAAGATAGAAATGGACAAGTTACAATCTTTAAAGAGGATAAGGATTATCTCGTGAATACTATTGCTGAAAATAGACAAGGGTTGGAGATTCACAACAATTTCAAAGTCGGATTTCACAGATTGTCAACTCAACATGGTGTGGGATTTATTCCATGGACTTCCTCAGAATTGTTTTCGAAGAACGAGGATTATGTTTCACCAAATAAGACTGCATTTGAATCTATGGTTAGTATAAAATTCAAATTCAAGATGTTCTCTTTGTAAAAAAAAATTTGAGAAGGTGAGGAGGGAAAGTTTTTTTTATACATATTGGAGAAAAAAAAAAGGGTAGAGTTATTGGAGAGAGAAGAAGAAGTATTTTTTACAACAAAAAAGTGATAATAAATATTTTTTTTTCATCATAATTTATTAATCCTTTCATCTCCTCTAACATTATTACAGTGTGATACTTCTAGATTCTTAAATCTCTTAAAAGTTTCATTGTCAAGTTTATCAAGATCCCTGAACTTTTTTTTTTCCACGGGAGAGGTGGGACGGAAATTCTCAAAAATATCAGGCCGAAACACTTCTCTATCATTCCATCCAAATTGAATTTTCAGATTTGCATTGCAGGTCGACCTCAAAAAAAAAAATGTCAATTAGTGATTCGTCTTATAAATTTTTTTGTCAATTTTATGATAAAATATCCAGTAACACCGAAAACCTTGTGTTCTCTCCATTTTCATTGTTTTCAGTCTTATGTTTTTGTTTAGGTGGTGCGAGCGAAGACACAGAGAAGGAACTTAAAAAATTACTCTTTGTCAACTTGAAAGAAAAAGAAAAAGAAGGAGAATGTTGGATTCATGAAAAAATGAATTCTCTGATTAGAAAAAAGAAATTGGAAGATCAAATTTCTTTCGCCTTCGGAATTTTTACCCAAGAAAAAATAACACCTTTTTTTGCTGAATTTGCTGAAAATAAATATCTTGCGAAAGCAGTTGAAACAAAATTTGAAGATCCAGGAAGGTTTTTTTTTTTATTTTATTTTAATATTTATTTGAAGATCGGTAATTAATGAGTTCGTAGCTGAAAGTACAAAAAATTTAATAAAAGAAGCTATTGTTCCTGGGGTTCTAGATTCGTCTACACAAGTGGTTTTAGTAAATACTATATATTTAAAGGCAGGATGGAAAAATGATTTTAAAAAAAAACATACCAAAAAAAGATACGAATTTAGAGGATTTGAAAGAAAGTATGAAGGTAAGGATAATTTATGAATAAATTTGAACATAGTTGATATGATGTTTAGGTATAAACCTACTTTAAATCATGGTGATTATTCAGCTAAGCTAAAAAGTGGGAAATATACAAAATTCAACTATGTTAGATTACCCTTTAAGATCAAAGATTCCAGATTATTGAGGAGAGCAGGGAGGAGTTGGATGTATTCGACTTGTGTATGGTATTTCTACTGCCTGAAAAACCAGGTAAAAAAGAATTCAGTGATATGGAAGAAATTTTATTTAAACGTAAAAATTGTGAGAAGTTTTTGGATGATATTACTAATGATGTTGACAAATCTGGTTCACTTGAAATTCTAGGTGTACCTAAGTTTAATATTGAATCATCTATAGAAGATTTTGTGGAGATTTTTCAAGACATAGGAATCAAAGAACCATTTTCTTCGGGTGCTGATTTTTCGAAAATTTCAGGATTTGAAGGTGGAATTGGAAAAATAATACACAAAGCTGTAATTCGTATTGATGAAGTTGGTGTGGAAGCAGGTGCTGTTAGTGTGGCTGTTGTTGTGAAAGGAGGAGATGAACCTGAAAATTTCATCCTAGATCGACCTTTTTTGTGTTTATTGACTGGGAAGTCAACACGTTGGAAAGAAAATGTTTATTTTGTTGTGAAAATGGTCAAATTTTGATTTAAATGTGTGTAAATGTAAATATTTTTTTTCATCATAATTTATTAACTCTTTCATTATTTTTTCATAACAAAAAAAAGGGGAGGGGGAAGAGAAAGAAAGTAACAAATTCAAATACTATATTACACAGATTCAACTTCTATTTTAAATATACTATTATTAGAATCACCAGAAGAAGGAGTTAGCAAATTAACAATATCCTCCTTTTTCAAATTACAAAATTTCCTTGTAATGTCAAAATCGTTATGTTCATCCAAACTACATGACGAAATCTTGTCTTGACCTTTGATTAATCTTCCACCATGTTCTAGTTCTTCCATTCTTCTCTTTTTGACACACTCTTTACATTTATTTATAGACTTGCATATGATAAAGACTAACAGTAGTATAAGAAATACCAGTGCAATGATCCAAGGAACTATATTCATCAAATTTTCATTCTTTCCTCTTTTTCTTTTAACCTTTAATATTATTCTTTTTGAATCCTGCAGCTATTAATATGTAACTCTAAAACATTTAAAAACCATTAAAAAAATTCCACCTTTTTTCTTTACGTGTTTTTTCCCACCCTAAAAAAATTTAAAGTTTTTCAACCTCTTAGTAATTTATCATCATCACCATTACAATCAAATAAGAGGGAAAAAAAAAACTAATAAAAAAAGTTTTAAAAACTTACTGATCCTCTTCCGCAGAAACACTGAATTATTCTGATATCGTCCATGTCGTTCTTATTTACCATTATTATGAACTCAGAGGTAGGGTGAAAGTAAAAGTTGTTAGCTTTGTCGATGTTTTTCCATCCAATAACACATTCTGAGATAAATCTTTTCGCGGAATCTTTTGTCGATGCGAATACTGCTATTGTGAAGGGCCTCAAAGGGTTTTTCTTAATGTTAACGCAAAGTGCGAGTGAAAGTTGTGCGACAACGAGTGTTTTACCCATTCTTCTAGCGGAAACGAAGAACATTTCGTCATATTCCTTTCCTTGTTCGATTTTGTGTTTCTTCAGTATCTCAGGTTTATTCGTCATCCATTCGTTTCGGTATATGTATTTGAATATCGTAGGTAAGGCAATTTTGATGAAATCTAGTTGATAATCATACAACCTAATATGTTTTAAATTTGTTAATGTTTGAATTATTCCCCGTATGACCTGGTCTCCGTTACTTATTTTGTACTTCTTGGCTAAATATTCCTTTGCAGATTTGTCACTTGTTGTTCTAGCAAGGTAGTATTTTCGTTTTTCTTGAATAAAGTTGTGATGGTACGCTCTAAAATCTCGAACTAAATTATTGACCCTGGGCCTCTCCCGGTTCATTTCTTTTTCTTTCTCATTTGTAATTAAATTACGACGATAGTTACGTAAATTATAATCTAATTTTATTATTTTGAATTATAATAGGTTGAATATTGGTTAAAAACTAACAAGGCACTGGAGGAGGGGGGTAAAAAAAAATAAGGTGTCGTGCAAGAAAGAATGCAACGGAAAAAAACTAGTAAAATTGGAATAAAAGGCGGAGGAAGCGCAACTGTTAGTGGTGGTTGTCCAAGTGGAACACATGGACTTGTAACAACCCAAACTGGTTGTATTGGAAAAGCAGATCATGAATTCCTGTTGCATCGTCGAATAATGGCAATTTCAAACGTTTTGATGATCGTCATTTATTTCATTTTAACTTGGTTCACAATAGATCCTGACGTGGCCATAACCGGAATTGTTCCAGTAATTGGTTTGAATTTGATTGTGATAACGTTTTCAATTTACTCGTTTACACTTTTTCTCCTTCAAGTTTACATAATAGCTGCAATTATTTACTCGATATTTTTGATTATTTACGTACTATTCTGGAACAAGTTTTCTGGGTTGAATAAAACATTTAATTTGGTAGTTTTTGGAATAAATACTGGATTAACGGTAACATTGAACATTGTTAATATTTATTTGGCAATTGCCATGTGGAGAAAATGTGGAGGATATTGGGGATGGTATAGTGGAGATAGAGTAGCAAATACAATATTATCCAATATCAATTACTCGAGAATTAGTAATAATCCTTTCAGAAGGGATGGAAATAAACATATTGAACGATCAAGTCATTACAGGTTAGGAACTTATTATCCTCCACAACCTGATACTACCAATGTATAAGCAACAGCAACCAAAAAAAAATATTAGATTATCAAACAAGTGTATGAATTTGGTGGGAAATTTTTGTCAATTTGTAAAACAATTTAAAAAAACTCTTTTTTTTTTTTTGGTCAATCTCAACTTCCTTCCCTCTTCCACCCCACTTCCAATTAAGAAATGAAACTGATTGTGGTTTTAACGTCTCTATTGTTCATATTGTTGTATATTAATTCAGAGGAAATTGGGGAGTCAACAAAAGAAGAAAGCATTGAAAGGGTGGAGGAAGAGTGTAGTTCTTCAGAATGTAAAATTCCGAAAGCAGATACTTGTTCAGAAAATTACAATCCTGATCCTAAAGGAATTGTAGACAAAGTTAATGAAATAAGTGAATGGATTAGAAAAATTAAAAGTATCAACTTACCAAAAATGTGTGTAGAATTTGAACGAAGAACTGGAGAATATAAAGATGAAACAAATTTTGAATGTTTGTTTTTGAATTGGGTTACTCAAGAAATATTGAATAATCCACTAAAAAGGGACAATATTGAACAAGTTATTTTGAGAAATGGGAAATTAATTTACGACGATTTAAAGCTTGAATGGTTCTGTATAAATGATAAGAAATATTTAAATGTTTATTTTGATATTGGAGTTCTGAAAAGGATTTCGTTGTGGATTAGAGATATTCTCAGATTTCTCAGAATAAGAAAGGATTTTTGTTAATGACAAAAAAAAATGGAATTTTTTTGGTGTTGTTTATTTTACTTTAAAAATCTCTTGAGACTTTCTTCTATCCCACACCCTTTTTTTTTGTTTCATTTCACCCACCCTTTATTTATTATACATACCACCCTTATATCCATAACCAGTTCCATAACCTCTAGGTTGCATCCTTACTCCTTCTTCCATGCTTTTTGATACATGTCTTTTCATGTAGCTGTGTCTTTTATAGCTGTATATTCTAAACAATCTGTACACAAGATAGGTAAGTCCACCAACTATACCACCACCTATAGAAGCAGACAAAAACCAAAATGCCATTCGGACTGGACCTCCAGTACCAGTATAAATAGCATTCATAATGTTCGACACGAAGAAAACAAGACTGACTGTTGTTCCTGAGGTAATAATGTAAGTAGCACCTGAAATAATAACATAAGCTAGACCTTGAGCCAATCCATAATAATCATTGATGTAACTTCTGTTCTGGAATTTATCCTTACCAACCAAATATGCTGATGTCTTCCATGCCAACAACTTATCAGTTGTTCCAAGGTAGATCATAACTAAAATAGCAGTTCCGAACATCTCAGTAAACCAAGCACTAACTGCAATTGGAGAAAATGGGATTGGGGCTGGAGGAACTGCTAATCCTGGAACAAGCCACACTCTAAGTGCAGTTCCGGCCATACCTCCAGCAACTTGTATCAATGAGAAAATTATTCCAACAATTGCATTAGGAATAATCCTTCCAGTAAATAACCCATAATCATAATAGTAATCACCACCTGATTCCTCAGTCTCACACATATATCCAATGGGATATGGTCTCATCAACGG
>Ga0114923_10001924_pt1 | contig 14215 bp, 12 predicted proteins | sample SumtaG_FD_89578 | JGI IMG/M metagenome (GOLD analysis project Ga0114923, IMG submission 89578) | Deep subsurface microbial communities from Indian Ocean to uncover new lineages of life (NeLLi) - Sumatra_00157 metaG | ecosystem: Environmental > Aquatic > Marine > Oceanic > Sediment | place: near...
AGGCGACCAGGTCTTTGGAGAAGCCGTTTCCGGCTCTTCTGTCGAGTACACATGTGTGCCGGAAGACGGCGTGCTGGCAATGATGCCGCCCACCATGACCTATGAGGAGGCCGCCGCTGTTTCCGGTGGGATGACAACAGCATTGCCCTATCTTAGAGATGCCGGGAACATCCAGAGCGGGCAAGGGATCCTTATCTATGGCGCTTCAGGCAGCATCGGTACTTGTTCGGTACAGCTTGCCAAGCACTTCGGAGCAGAGGTTACAGGGATCTGCAGCACTTCGAATCTCGATCTGGTGAGGTCCCTCGGAGCCGATCACGTCATTGACTACACACAGACGGACTTTACGAAGAGCGGCCAGACCTATGACATCATCTTTGACACGGTACAGAAGAGCTCGTTCTCACGCTGCAAAGGTTCGCTGAAACAAAGAGGAGTTTATCTCAGGACTTTCCCGATGCTAGCGCAGCTGACTTCGAAGATGGGCAGCAAGCGAGCGGTGTTTTCGCCCGTTGGTCTGAGGCCGTCAAGCGAGAAGACGAAGGATCTAGACTTCCTAAGAGAGCTTGTTGAGGCGGGAAAGATGAAGCCGGTCATAGACAAAAGGTTTCCGTTGGAACAGATTGCCGAGGCTCATATGTATGTCGACAAGGGACACAAGAAGGGGAACGTCGTCATCACGGTCGGACATCAAGATGACTGAAGACTGGGTAGGAGGAGAATCCGAATGACAACGAATGGAAAGCGCTTTGATCGAGGCGCATGGGCTGTTGGTGGGGGCACACTGGTTGGATTGGGCGTTGGCTTCATTTTTCTAAGCACGTCAGTCTTCGCTTTCGTCGCTTCGCTGATGATTGGAATCGGCTCTGGACTGCTCATCGCCGCTCTGCTGCCAAGCGGCAGAGGATGAAATGAAGGCGATCGTATGGACGAAGTATGGACCGCCGGAGGGCCTTCAACTCAAGGAAGTAGCCAAACCAATCCCCAAGGACAATGAGGTCCTGATACGAGTCCATGCGGCAACGGTTACGGCAGGCGACTGTGAGCTGCGAGGTCTCAAGCTGCCTCCGTCTCTGTCGATCCCCATGCGACTATACATGGGCCTCCTAAGACCCAAACGCATAACGATCCTAGGGCAGGAGTTCGCCGGGGAAATCGAGGCCATCGGAGATGCTGTGACGCGGTTTCAGATCGGGGACCAAGTCTTTGCGCAGGCTGGTTTTCGCATGGGTACTTATGCTGAGTACATCTGTCGGCCTGAAGAACCCAAGGGAATGGCAGGGTTGCTGGTGAGCAAGCCGGCCAACATGACCTATGAGGAAGCCGCCGCCGTTCCTACTGGTGGACTTGAGGCCTTGCACTATGTTAGAGAGGCCAATATCCAGAGAGGGCAGAAGGTTCTTATCAATGGCGCCGGCGGCAGCATCGGCACGATGGGAGTACAGCTCGCCAAGCACCTAGGTGCTGAGGTCACTGCCGTAGATAGCACCGGAAAACTGGGCATGCTTCGATCGATCGGCGCAGATCACGTGATCGACTACACAATGGAGGACTTCACTGTGAATGGAGAGACCTACGACGTCATCTTCGATGTAGTCGGGAAGACGTCACTTGCGCTGGGGATGAAGTCCCTGAGCAATTCTGGGATCTACCTCATGGCGAATCCTCGGGTGTCAAAGATGATCCGCGGGCGATGGGCTTCCCGTGGCACCAACAAGAGGATCGCCTTCGGCAACGTCGTCTACAGTACGGAGCGACTGAACTATCTAAAGAGACTCATCGAAGAGGGCGAGCTGAGAGTCGTCATCGACAGAACCTACCCGTTGGAGCAAGTGGCCGAGGCCCATAGGTATGTCGAGACAGGGCGGAAAGCGGGAAATGTTGTCATCACTGTGGCACATAGTGACGAAGCGCGAAACATTGAAGGAGTTTAAATGCTAAGCCGTATCGCCGATCTATCACAACGCAAAGCTGCAAGAATTGCCGGAGTGCTCTATCTACTGCTCATCGTCTTCGGTGTCTTCGCCGAACTTGTCGTTCGCTCCAGAATCATTGCGCCCGGAGATGCAGCAACAACAGCCAGCAATATCCTGGCATCAGAGGGGCTGTTCCGGATCGGCTTTGCCAGTGACATCCTGATGATCCTGAGCTTCTTGTTGCTACCGCTGGCGTTCTACGTGCTATTCAAGCCTGTAGGCAAACGGCTGGCATCGCTTGTGGTGATCCTCGTCTCGGTCAGTGTCCCGCTGATGCTCGTTAATATGCTGCTCTATGTTGCTCCCCTAGTTATCCTGAGTGGAGCCGACTACTTGGCAGTATTCAGTGCAGATCAGTTGAATGCTTCGGCGATGTCTGCGTTCGATTTGTACACATCTGGAGTCATGATCGCCACACTGTTCCATGGTCTCTGGCTCCTGCCCCTCGGCTTCTTGGTGTACAAATCGGGCTACTTCCCCAGAGTGTTCGGTGTCTTGCTGATGCTTGCGTGTCTTGGTTTCGTGACTGAAACCGTTCAGTTCTTCCTTCTTCCCAGTTTCGAAGTGATCACGTACCCGGCTATGGTGCTGGAAATCCTTGGGGAATTCGGATTCTGCGGGTGGCTGTTGTTCAAAGGGGCAAAGATACAATCGACACAGTAGCTATGCGACAATGCGTTTTCTAACCGGCATATCATGGCGCGATTCGCGGGGAGTGAGTTCGACCAAGAGATGAAGGAGATTCAGATGAAAGCAATCATTCAGCGCAAGTACGGTTCGCCTGAACTGCTCAGACTGGAAGAAGTCGCAAAGCCAACTCCACGAGATGACGAGATCCTCATTCAGGTGAATGCGGCCTGCATCAACTGGGCGAACAACGCGATTGTGGCTGGCAGGCCCCTCATGCTTCGCGCGAATTACGGTCTTCTCAAGCCGAAGTACGCGATCATCGGCGGTGACATGGCAGGGACCATCGAAGCTGTTGGCAAGAATATCACTCAGTTTCAGCCAGGAGATGACGTTTACGGAGATCTGGTCGATTGCGGTTTTGGTGCCTTTGCTGAGTATGTGTGCGCACCTGAGATCGCCCTAGCACCAAAGCCTGCAAATCTCTCGTTCGAGGCGGCGGCGGCAGTTCCTCAGGCAGCACTGGTTGCGCTGCAGGGACTTCGCGATAGAGGGCACATCCAGGCAGAGCAGAAGGTCCTGATTGTCGGCGCATCCAGCGGGAACGGCACGTTCGCTATTCAGATAGCGAAGTCGTACGGAGCTGAAGTGACCGGCGTATGCAGCACGAAGAATCTCGAGCTCGTGCGATCGATCGGCGCGGATCACGTCATTGACTACACAAAGGAAGACTTCACCCGAAACGGGCAAGAATACGATCTTATCCTCGCCACCGCAGGATATCGAAAGCTTCGTGACTACAAGCGGGCATTGAGTCCCAAGGGCACCTACGTCATGGCTGGAGGAACGATGAAGCAGGTCTTCCATGCGTTGTTCTTCGGCTCCCTTGTTTCAGACAAAGGAGGCCGGACGCTCACGAATCTGTCCCACAGACCGAGCCAAGACGATCTGCTATTCATGAAGGAGCTGATTGAGGTGGGCAAGGTCAAGCCGGTCATTGACAGGACATACCCGCTAGCCGAGACAGCGGAAGCTTTTTGCTACTACGATAAGGGACGCTCCCGAGGCAAGGTCGTCCTCACCGTGCGTGAGGGCAGCAGCTAGGAGAACACAATGAAAGCGATCGTGCAAACCGGGTATGGCTCATCGGACGTGTTCGAACTCAAGGAGATTGAGAAGCCGGTCCTCAAGAAGGATGATGCTGTCTTAGTGCGGGTTCACTCAGCCGCTCTCAACGCAGGTGACGTCTTCATCATGAGGGGTAGTCCGTGGGCTGCTCGACTTGCCATCGGCTTTCCCAGACCGAAAGACTATGTTCCTGGGTGGGATATGGCTGGAACCGTCGAGGCAGTGGGCGGGAACGTGACGCGATTTCAGCTGGGTGATGAAGTATTCAGTTCGTGCCACGGCACTCTTGCTGAGTATGCATGTGCTGCGGAAGCTAGGATTGCGAAAAAGCCAGTCAACTTGACCTTCGAGCAGGCGGCAGCCGTTCCTACCGCTGCAGTCGTCGCTCTTCAGGAGGTTAGGGCTGCGGGGAAGGTACAGCCAGGGCGTAGCGTTCTGATTAACGGTGCTTCGGGAGGGGTGGGAACGTTCGCTGTCCAGATCGCCAAGTCGCTCGGTGCGGAGGTGACCGGCGTCTGCAGCACGAGGAACATAGACATGGTCCGATCGATCGGGGCAGACCATGTCATCGATTACACCCAAGAGGACTTCACGCGCGGTGGGCAGTGCTACGACCTGATCCTCGACAATGTGGGAAACCATTCCTTCTCGAATCTTCGACGTGCGCTTACCCCCCAGGGGGCTATCCAGCCCAATACCGGCCATGCCGGCATGGGTTACGTTGTCAAGGCGCTCTTGTTGTCACTGTTCCTGCGCCAGCAGGCGAGCATGATCTTTGTGGTGCCGAAGCATGAGGATCTGGTTCTCCTGAAGGATCTGATTGAGGCCGGGAAGGTCACACCCGTTATTGACAGAACTTACCCGCTGAACGAGGCTGCTGCGGCCTTCGGATATCTGAATGAAGGCCACGCCCAAGGGAAGGTCGTCATCACCGTGCGTGAAAGCGAATAGGAAGGACAGCATGAAAGCAATCGTCCAGCACAAGTACGGTCCGCCCGAGATCCTCAAGCTAGAAGAAGTTGAGAAACCGACACCGCGCAACGATGAGGTATTGGTGAAGGTTCATGCGGCGTCCGTCAATGCCGCTGACGTAGAGAACCTGAGAGGTACGTTCGTGGTCCGCATGGTGGCACCACGGAAACCAAAGTACAAGATACTCGGATCCGACATGGCTGGGCGGGTTGAAGCAGTGGGCCGAAGCACAAGCCGGTTCCAACCCGGTGATGAGGTATTCGGGGACCTGTCCCCCCTTGAGTGCAGTTTCGGTGCCTTCGCTGAGTATGTATGTGCCCGTGAGAACGCATTAACGTTGAAGCCGGCCAGTATGACATTCGAGGAAGCGGCGGCCGTGCCTACGGCAGCAGTCATCGCCCTACAGCATCTTCGCCACAAGAGACAGATTCAGCCAGGACAGAAGGTCTTGATCAATGGTGCGGGTGGCAGCGTCGGCACGTTTGCGGTGCAGATCGCCAAGCACTTCGGGGCTGAAGTAACCGGTGTGGACAGCGCGGGAAAACTAGACATGCTGCGCTCGATTGGCGCAGACCACGTAATCGATTACACCCAAGAGGACTTCACCAAGAACGAGCAGCAGTATGACTTGATCATTGATGTCGTGGCTCATCGTTCAGTTTTTGACTACAAGCGCTCACTGACTCCCAAGGGAACCTGTCTCTTGGTTGGAGGCTCCATGGCCCGAGTGCTTCAAGCTCTGGTCCTGGGACCATGGAATTCGATGACAGGAGGCAAGAGGGTAGGGCTCGGGACTTGGAGGCCAAACAAGAAGGAAGACGTGCGTTATCTGATAGAGCTTCTTGAAACCGGGAAGATCATGCCGATCATCGACAGGGCGTACCCGCTGAACGAGACTCCTGAGGCTATGCGTTATGTGGGAGACGGACACGCCCGAGGAAAAGTCGTCATCACTGTACGGGAAAGCGAATAGGGAGGTCAGGATGAGAGAAGTCGTCCAAGACGAGTACGGTGCACCTGGCATGAAACATCATCGCGTCGTCGTGTCACGGCACGGCGGACCGGACGTTCTGCAGGCAGTGGAAGAGGATCGGCCCGAGCCGCAGCCCGGCGAGATCCGTGTGAAGGTTCAGGCCGCCGGTGTCTCGGCCTACGATCTCATGTTCCGACGCTCAGGCAAGCTCCCTGGGACTCCGCGCGTGCCGTTCACCCTGGGAGCCGACATCGCTGGCGTGGTCGACGAGCTGGGCGAGGGAGTGTCAGCCTTCGAGCCGGGGCAGCCGGTTGTCGGCGCGACCTTCTCTCTCGGCAACTGTGGCGGCTACGCGGAGTTCGTTTGCCTGCCCGCCAACGAGCTGGTGCCCGCCCCCTTGGGCCTGGATCCTGCCGAGGCCGTCTGCCTGGTGGTGAACTACCTCACCGCGTATGCCTTGTTGCACCAAACCGCCAAGGTTCGGCGCGGCGAGCGCATCCTCGTTCACGGTGCAGCGGGAGGCGTAGGGACGGCTCTGCTGCAGCTCAGCAAGTTGGCTGAACTTGAGATGTACGGCACGGCGTCCAAGCATAATCACGAGCTCGTGTCCGCACTTGGAGCCATCCCGATCGACTACCACACTGAGGATTTCGTCAAGCGCATCCGCAATCTCACCGGGGATGGGGTGGATGCCGTGTTCGACCCCATCGGGGGCGCAAGACAGGTCTGGCGTTCCTACCGAGCTCTGTGCAAAGGCGGACGGTTGGCGTGGTTCGGCGTGGCCGCGACAAAGAAGTCGGGGCTGCGGGTCATTCCATTCACCATGTTGGCGATCTTTCTGCTTAAACTCATCCCGGACGGCAAGCAGACGCCGTTGACCCCGGATCTCGGGAAAGACAACGCCTGGTATCGCGAAACGCTGACGAAGCTCCTCGAATTGCTGGCATCTGGCAGCATCAAGCCGGTGGTGGCGGAGCGTATTCCTCTGGTTGAGGCTTCTCGTGCCCACGAACTGCTCGAGCGCGGCGGACACGCGGGCAAGGTGGTTCTCGTTGTCAACGCATAGTCATGATCTCTGAATACGGGTTAGTAGGGTGGCTACCGCAAGTGGTAGTACCGGTCATTGACCGGCACTACCCATTGAGAGGAGTCCCCGAGGTGATCCGGTGTCTCGAGGAGAGACAGGCTGGAAAGATCGTCATCACCGTGTGAAGAGTGAACCAAGAAGTAATAGGAACACACGCTGATCTCGTAGCGAGAGCCGCCCAGCTCCCAGCTTGGGAAGCCCTTGCGTTAGAAGCCGGACTGGTCGCTGGGACAAAGCCGTGAGTCAACGACGTGAAGGTTGAACAGATCAGGTTGCGCTGGTGGATGTGGAGACGATCTCCGTCTCCACGCAATTGTGCGAATGCGTTCTGCATTCAATCCTGCAGGCTCCAAACTGCCAGTCTGGGGACGGAAGGTAAGTTCTACTTACAGTCGCATAGACCCGATATTGCCTGGATCTTCTTCAGTTCCTTGAGTAGACGATCACGCCGTTCCCACTATACCTCTTCCCATCCATCGTCATCCGCCCAAACGAGCAGCCATTGACGTTCTCATGATCCTGCACTATTCTGGATATGTTGGTCTAGTTCAAGAGGGCTCGCTCTTCGTTCAGTAGTAATTCAGGGCAAATCGGCACGCGAGTGACTCACAGAGGCTCTTGAAGGAGGGAAGATATGACCTCAGGGATGAAAGACCATTGGGATGGCATCTACGCTTCAAAGCCAGTTGAGCAGCTTGGATGGTACGAAGATCTTCCGCATCCGTGTCTCAAGATGCTTGGGGAATGCACTCTCGCCTTCGATGACCCGATTCTAGATGTCGGAGCAGGCGCCTCAACCTTCATTGATTGTCTGATTGCGAACGGGTTTCGGAACATCATCGCTGCCGACATCAGTGAAGTTGCGCTCACAAGGTTGAAGGAGCGCTTAGGGGAGAAAGCACCTCAGGTGAGATGTGTCGTCGATGATGTGACCAGCCCGACGGCGCTTCTGAAGCTGCGAGACATCGCGCTGTGGCATGACCGAGCGATGCTCCACTTCCTGGTGGAGGAGAAGCAGCGGGAGGCCTACCTATCGACGTTGAAGCAGGTTCTTCGTCCCGGCGGATACGTCATCGTGGCTGCCTTCTCCTTGCATGGGGCAAGGAAGTGCAGTGGTCTTGACGTAAGGAATTACAATCGAAGTATGCTCGTCGACTTCCTTGGGGAGGGTTTCGCCATGATTGCCTGTTCCGAGTACACGTACATCACCCCGTGGGGAGAGTCGAGACCCTACATAGCTGTGTGTATGCAATGCGAACAGACGTAGAGGCTGTTGCAAGCTCGATCATGGCTGTGACATCGGCGTTACGTCGGAAGGGGCGCCAAGGGGGCTTTCTTGAACGATGGTAGACGATCTCGTGATTCGCTATCTAGTACTACTGCTCGCGCTGCATTCTCAAATGCTTCTCTGGGATGATTACCCGGGTTCCGGTTGCCGTGCTGCGAACGGAGCGTAAGTTCTGCCTACAGTCCCGTAGGTTCTGAACTGATATCAAAGGTTGGTCATCGCGATCCCGACAGACTCGCAAGCAGCCTATCGGCAATCTCTTCAAGGCGCACCACGATCTTGGGATCAGTTATCCGACTTACGTTTCCATTGAGCTTCTGCCCTAGAGTTCCCATGAAGCGCACGGTATACACGAGTGCATAGAGGTCAATAAGTCTCGAATCTCCGCTGTGCCGTCCAGCGTCTCGCACCAGTAGCGGACAAACTCACTGTCATCCCCGGCCAATAACAGATAGGTCTTTGTGAAGCCCACGCTCAAGAGCGGATCACCGAAGGTGATCTCATCCACATCGATGATTCCGCTGATCTGAGCATTGTGGACGATGACGTTCCTGATGTTGGTGTCATACAAGAACGCGACGGGAGCCACGACCGTAAAATACTGCTCCGCTCGCGTTATTTCCTCACGGGCTAGAGCTACATACCGGGTGTTGCATGAAGCGGCATAAGCAATTTCCCGGATTGACGTTAGCGAGAAGTGTTCGACCTAACCAGCTCTAGAAGTAGATCGATCATTAGGGGACAATAGACCGTCGCGACTTCCAGGGAGAGACCCATGAATGTTCTGCTAATTTACCCTGAGTTCCCGGATACGTTTTGGAGTTTCAAACATGCGCTTCGATTCATCCGAAAACGTGCCTTCTCACCGCCGCTCGGACTCCTGACGGTCGCTGCAATGCTGCCGCCGGAGTGGGGGAAACGCCTGGTCGATGTTAACGTGACAGCAGTGACAGACAAGGATCTGGCGTGGGCGAACTTTGCCTTCATCAGCGGCATGACAATTCAGCAAGACTCGGCACAGGAGATCATTGCGCGCTGCAAGGAGAAGGGACTGACGATTGTGGGCGGCGGTCCGATGTTCACCACCGAACCGGACAAGTTCGATGATGTTGATCATCTCGTCCTAAACGAGGCTGAGCTGACCTTCCCCCCATTTCTTGCTGATCTGGCCGAAGGTAATGCCAAGCGCGTCTATTCGACGACGGAGTTTGCCGACATTCGTCAGAGCCCTATTCCATTATGGGAACTGGTCGACATGCGCCAATACTCCTCAATGATCGTGCAGTTCTCGCGCGGCTGTCCGTACAACTGCGAGTTTTGCAGTGTCACTGAGTTATTTGGTCACCGAACGCGTATCAAGACTGCCGATCAAATCATCGCCGAACTGGACGGGCTCTACGAGGCAGGTTGGCATGGTGCTGTCTTCTCCGGAGATGACAACCTCATCGGCAACAAGCAATACTTGAAAGAGCAGCTATTGCCGGCGCTGATCGAATGGAGAAGAGGCAAGAAGGGGGTGCAGTTTGCCACCGAGGTCTCCATCAATCTGGCCGATGACGATGAGCTGATGCAGATGATGGTTGACGCGGGATTTACCACGGTCTTCATTGGAATTGAGACGCCGGATGAGACCAGCTTGGCCGAATGTGGCAAGAATACGAACACGAACCGCAACATGATTGACGATGTGAAGCGAATTCAAAGGACCGGCTTGCAAGTGCAAGGCGGATTCATCGTCGGATTCGATAACGATACGCCTACGATCTTTCAGCGCCAGATTGACTTCATCCGAGAGAGCGGGATCGTAACGGCGATGGTTGGGCTGCTCCAGGCAATCCCCGGCACCAAGCTCCACGAGCGCCTCAGGAAAGAAGGGCGCCTGCTGGATCAGGCGTCAGGCGACAACGCAGACGGGAGAACGAACATCGTGTCGAGCATGGAGTTTGACACGCTGCAAGCCGGATACCGCAGGATTATGCAGACCATCTACTCCCCCCGCGCACACTACCGACGCATCAAGGTCTTCCTGCGGGAGTACACGCTCCCGAGGAACAGGGTTCATCTGGATGTCCAGCATCTGTTGGCTCTCGCGAGATCCATCTATCACCTGGGAATCCTTGATCGGGAAAGAAGTCATTACTGGAGGCTCTTCGTGTGGGTGCTATTCCGCCGTCCTAGCGCTTTCCCGCTGGCGATTACTCTGGCCATTTACGGATATCACTTCCGCAAGAGTTTCGGATGAACATTCCCCTGCCAATCCGAGCCATGAGAAGCTGCAGGGATTGAAAGGTTGACCGTCACCCCGGAAGCTGATCCAGAGTCCAGGTCGAAGGTCAAGGCAGAATGCAACTGACTTTCACCCTAAAAGACGGACTAAGGATAGGGTGGGAATCGATCTTGATCCACGGTCACGAGGAGTAGAATCGGCATGCGGTGCAAGGATAGCTACCGTGGTGGAACGGACCACAATCAGGTCATATGATCTCCGAATTACTGATCAGCTTGCCATGAGTTGCGCGTCCAAAACCATGCTATTTCGACATCGTACGCCAGCGCTTGAAAGAGTGTCTTGGTTTGCCCTTCATGTGATTGAGCCTTGCTGCCACCACGCTACAGCAAGAACTCGAGTTCCGGATACAATCCCCCAGGCTCCACAGAGAAGCAGAACTTCTGTTGTAATCAGCAGATCCGCACACCTTCCGAGTGCCTGGAAGTGCGATATCCCGAAATACCGATGGCAGAAGCATTTTGGGGTTCGAGCACTCCAGACTCTTGTGATGTACTTCGTTCTGAGTTGCCTGTCGCTGCCATAGCGCATGTGAGACATGCCTTCTTTCGTCCCCGAACTCGCCACAGTCTGTGGATGGCCAACTGCTCTGGCAGCCCAAACCGCTCGCCACATCAGCTCTAGAGTCTACCTGCTGTTGGGCGGACTGACGTCGGAGTCTGAGGAAAGCGGACTCCGGCTCGCCCGGCTGATACCATACAGAAGGTAACAAGTTGTTCCGGGATACAAGGAGGTTGCACCGTTATGACGTCTCGAGAGAGAGTACTGGCAGCGATCAACCATAAGGAACCGGATCGTGTGCCTATCGTCATCGGCGCAAGCAATGCTACTGGTATCAAGATGCGTCCCTATCAAGCATTGAAGACGCTGATTGGAATCAACGCTCCTGACGAATACTTGTATGACTGGGCCGAGCTGGGCACTGCAGCGGTTGACGAGCAGACAATGACGCGATTGGGAAGCGACGTTCGCGGGGTACTTGATCTCGAGCCTGCATGGATTCTAGAACGAAATCGCAAGAGAGAATCACACTCGCCGTTCATCGATTCGTGGGGTTCGGGACAACGCGAGATCCAACCTGGCGAATGGTTCCCGGGGATCCATCCGTTGGCTGAAGCAACGTCTATCGATGATCTGGCCAAGTATCCGTGGCCTGATCCGAACGATCCGAGCCGTGTTGCACACGTGAAGGAGCAGTCCAGGCTACTTGCGGACCAAGACGAGTACGCCATCATGGCCACACCGTGGCTTCTCTTTCCTTTCGAGCGCGCATTCGCCATGCAGGGGATGGACAGATTCCTCATGAACATGGTCTCACATCCCGAATTCGCGCAAGCCCTCCTCAGCAAGATCGGCGAGGTCTGCAAGTCTCTCATGCGGAACTTCCTGCGCGAAGTCGGAGAATGCGTAGACATCATCAAGATCGGCGATGATCTCGGGACGCAGCAGAGCCTTCTGATTTCCCCAACGATGTATCGCGAGATACTCAAGCCGATTCATGCAGACTTCATTGCGCATATCAAGGATCACACCGACGCCAAGATCCTGTTTCACACGGACGGCGATGTCTTCCCTCTAATCGAGGATTTCATCGAGATCGGGGTTGACATCCTGAACCCGATTCAAACATCCGCCGGCCAGATGGCCGATCTCGAAGAACTCAAGCATCGTTACGGCGAGAAGCTCGTATTTTGTGGCGCCATCGACACCAGTCACATCTTGCCCAACGGGTCGCCGGAAGAGGTACGGCAAGAAGTAAGGCGCGTAATCGACACCATGGCTCCCGGTGGCGGCTACCTGGTCTCTTCGGTCCATACAATTATGGATGACGTGCCGCCAGAGAACATCCTCGCCATGGTTGACGCCGTTGAAGAATTCGGACGATACCCGATCGCCGGTTGAGGCCAGTCTGCGGGCGCGATTGCCAGTAGCCAGTTGCTTCCAGCAGAGATTCCGAAGCTTGCGGTTTTCGGACGACACCAACTCCCTCAACCGGCACTTGCGGTATCCTCCCTCTGTCAGTTCGAGGGTTGCTGATCAAGGCCTTCACATCCAGTCTTGTCGTTACCGCACCGAAAGGCCTAGACTAGATCGCGGTTGCATCAGACGCCGTGTAGATCACGGTCCGGAGTCGAACCGCGAATCGCGAAAGAAGGTGGCTAATCATGTCGGTGACACTCAAGGAAGCACTCGCTGAAGGCCAAGTCATCATCGGAACGTTTCTCCTCGAGCTGTCAAGCCCAAGCATTCCAAGGATCCTCGCCAATGCAGGGTTCGATTTTGTCATCATCGACATGGAGCACGGCTTGTTTACGATGGAATCTGCCGCGATGCTGATCTCCCTCGCTCGAACATCTGGTTTATCGCCCCTGGTCCGCGTAGCAGAGATCACGCGCACGAATATCCTCAGAGTACTCGAAGCTGGTGCATGCGGGATTGTGGCTCCGATGATCGGCAACTCCAAGGATGTCGACGAGCTATACAAGCTTTCCAAGTATCCCCCAGATGGCCAGAGAGGCACATGCTTGGGAACCGCGCATACTGATTATCGCATCCCGGACCCGACGTCGTACTTGCAAGAGGCAAACAAGGCAGTGCTGCTTGTTGGCCAGATCGAGACCAAGGAAGCCTTGGCCAAGCTCGATGAGATCCTGAGTCCTGGCAAGCTCGACGTCGTCTTCGTCGGCCCGCTCGATCTCTCAGTGAGTCTGGGAATGCCGGGAAACTGGAACACGCCGGAATTCGAAACGGCAACTGGGGCTATCTTGGACCGTTGCGACGAACACAACGCTGTTGTCGGAGCATTCGCGGCTGATCCCGAAACCGCGAGGAGATGGATCGAACGCGGGGTTCAGATGGTCGTCTGCTCTGCAGAACTGCTCATGCTTAGCGATGCGAGCAGGAATATTGTAGAGGCAATACGGAAGGAACAAGGCTAGGCTCCCTCCATTGGCACTTCGTTTGCCGTCTGTGATGTGGGGTGGCCAGTCGGATTGTCTCGCTGAATCACGCGGAGGGGGCGGCGTACAGTAAGGGAGGCCGAAGATGGATGGGTGCTTTGGGAAGTATGCGGACGTAGATCTCTCAACCGGCGAGGTCACCGACTACCGAATCCCGGAGATGTGGCTTGAGAAACACATCGGAGGCCGAGGGATTGCCACAAGGATTCTGCTGAAGGAACTGCACGGAGGCGAGGATCCGTTGGGCCCCGAGAACATCCTGGTCTTTGCAACAGGACCGTACCAGGGAACGAACACTCCAGGTGGGGGGAAGCACGGAATCTTCGGCCGATCGCCCAAGACAAACACGATTAACGAGTCGTATGCCGGAGGCTTTTTCGGTCATGCCCTTGGAGGCTCTGGCTACGACGGTATCATCGTTCGAGGTATCGCCGAGTCTCCCCGATCCCTGGTTGTTCAGAACGGGCAAGTCGAGCTTGTCGACGCGACCGAGCTGTGGGGACAGGAGACCGCAGAGGTGGAGGCTCGCCTAAAGGAGACGTACGGCAGTGTCTTGGTCTCCTCGATCGGAATCGCTGGTGAGAAAGGCGTCCAATCGGCCTGCATCATCAACGACAGAGCCCGTGCACTCGGTAGATCCGGCTGGGGTGCCGTGATGGGTAGCAAGCGCTTGAAAGCGATCGCAGTTGGCGGCAGCCAGAACAAGCCGCTTCACGACCGTGAATCCCTGCAGAAGCACATCTCAGAATACAGGAAGTACATGCAATCACGCGATGACCTCGTCTACTACGGGAAGTCGGGGACAATTGGCCACGTACGAGTCTACAACGAGTTGGGCGTCCTCCCGACCAAGAACTTCCAGGAGGGCTGCTTTGACTTCGCAGACGGCATCTCAGACATCGGCCTCGCTCCCATCC
>Ga0114923_10001925_pt1 | contig 14214 bp, 11 predicted proteins | sample SumtaG_FD_89578 | JGI IMG/M metagenome (GOLD analysis project Ga0114923, IMG submission 89578) | Deep subsurface microbial communities from Indian Ocean to uncover new lineages of life (NeLLi) - Sumatra_00157 metaG | ecosystem: Environmental > Aquatic > Marine > Oceanic > Sediment | place: near...
AATACACCATAGATACATACCATATACATACCATATAGGAGGCATATACATGACAGTGTATAAATACAGGTACGGGGGAGAGTGCCCCAAGTGTGGGCAAACTGTAAAGCAAAGGCTGGTAAGACACATGGAGAGATGCGAAACTCTACCGTCTGCAAGCGAGATAGACGACATGCTACAAGATCCCTGTAGCACAATCAAAAGCATAGCACGAGATATTGGCACTCGCACGAAATGGGTTAAAAGTATCCTCCTCTCGGGCGATAATGATTGGACTCCTCAAAGCATACAAGAGCACAACTATGGAGCAAGGGAGGCAAGGGCGCAGGCGATTAGAGATAAGCACGGAGATAGCGTAACTCGCAGGCATATAACCATAGAGGGGCCAAGGTGCGTGTGCGGTATTCTGGTTGAGAAGGAACAGGATGTCTGTGAATGGTGCGTCCTTGAGAGCAGGGGTATCAAGAGCTATCATGACATGGCAGGAGGCGATGGTGGGCGATGACAAAAAAGAAAGGCTGTCAAGGGTAGCATCGGCCAGGAAAAGAGATAAGAATGGGAGGTTCCTTCCCTACGAAAAAATAAAACACAGGTGCCCCCGATGCGACATAGGCATCGAGGAGAAAGAAACTAGGTGCAAGTGGTGTATCTCGGAGGGCTACTAATTTTTCCCGTTGATTAGCCTATACCCAGGCTTAGGATATAGCCTGCCTGTAAGGGGTGTAGTAATTGTCTCCCTTTGCACATATATAACCTCCACCATTCCACTGGACATAAGTTCTTTAATAACTTTCCGCGCCTTCTTGTCCGACATTGCCAACTCCTCGGCTATTTCGGCCATTGTAAGTGCATCGTCGCTGGCCTCCTCCTGTACCCTAGATTCAAGGATGGCCTTAAGTAAATCATGTTCCGTCATGTTCTCTATGTCTTTAGAGTTCATTCTTTGTCCAATACCTCCGGTGCTTAGGTGTGTATGATAGCTTGCGTAGACTGTAATTCCCCCTATCGCATGTGAATAGTAGCCCGCCTATAGGCATTAACCTACCACTCATGCCAATCCTATGGCCGAATGATGTGGTTAGTTGCCAAGGCTCTGTAACTATGGCGCGTATAGGATATGTTTCTCCACTATCAGAGAACAAATGGTTGTGTGATCGTATCGCTATGTCAGGCGTTTGAGATGGGTTGCGGGCATAGTCGTATACCATGCGTGCAGCTATGCGCCCTGCTGGGCCATGTGCGCCATGTGGTATAAGGCTACCTGTACCCGGATGGTGGGCTACATCAAACTTAACTCCACCAAACTCCCCTCGCATCCACCACCATGAGCTTGTACCATCGTCAGACTCAACAGCATCTATGTCTCTGGCGAATAACTCGTCCAGGCTTGCGTTGTCAAGGGCGTGGGCCTCTGTGCCGCGTGTAACAAACACATGATCCGTCACCTCTAGGCATGGCTCAAACACATGGGAGCACATCTTTACGATGTCTGCTATGTTTGTTGTTATCATCTGGGAAGTGGAGTGCTTGTTGAGGTCGGCCACATCGCCGTTGATTATGGTGTATAGAGTCGCCTTGGAACGGCGCTTTTCTTCAGCCACCTCATTCCAGAATTGTGTCCACTGGTGCCATTGCCATCGCTGCGCCTTACTAGCCTTAATGGTGTCTCCGTCATCGAGTTTCATCGACGGGGGTAATAAACCCACGCGAGAATTTATGTGCGTATCAGATACGATACATACTAAATCAGTCATGTTTTCTCCGAATCATGTTGCTGCAAATAGAGGGGATGTTAAATCAAATATAGTTTCAATGTATATTTCTGGGACACGGCCACGAATTAGAAATGTCATGGACGATCTTCCTTCTAGGAAATCGGATGTGCCACCGTGCATGGAGCCAATAGACAATATGTCGGTGCTATTTCTTATAGAGGCAATCCCACTAGCTTGGCTCTCCATTGTCAGAGCGCTATCACTTGGGAGCGCAAAATACAATCGCATATTTCCACTGGGCTGCCACCAGCCAACTAAATAAAACCATGTGTCCTCCGGTGCAGCAAAACTGGAAGCCAGGTTGACATTGTTAATTCCATCGGTGCTTAGTGTAAAGTTAATAAGCGAAGACGCGGAGCCAACATATAATCTATATGCCTTATTGCTTCCGGTTGAGTTCCACTTAGCTATAAGCGCCTCGTTAGTAACACCAAGGTTGCTAACTTGCCACCACCCACCCATAGTTATGCCATGATAGCTGCTGCCCATGTATGTTTCAGTTCCAGTTATATCAAATACCGCAGCATCGACATGCGATGTATATGCGCTGCCCGCTATGTCGAATTGTGCATACGGCACTATGTTGTTATCGTACTGAAGGGTCTTTACTGTGCCAGCACCAGTAAGTCTGTTATCGTACCCGCTAAGATCTCTATCTGCATGAGGCCAGAATCCAACTAGACCCGCTATGTTCTGTATAAATGACACAGTATGTGCATGATTAAGCGCAAGATCGTTTCTCCTATGGAAATCCGGGGATAGATTACGTGTTAATTCGGGGTTGCTTATCTGTGCCATTACATACCCCCTAACCCTAGCCTGAACAGCTTTTGCTTAAGCGAGGAGATGCGCCCACCAGTAATATCAAGCGAATATGGCATAGAATATGTAAGTGTCTCTATGAATATGGATGACACTATTGCCCTTGGGTCTGTCGTGGATAAATTATGCCCACCCAACGATAAATCAGATACAGTGAGCCATTGCCCAGGAGTCACTCTCCAGGGATTGACTCTCAACCCATACTTATCTAATATAACACCGCCACCCTCAGACATTGTAAACGCATAATCAGATGTTGTGGGAGCGGGCGTGTACTGGAATACTCTATCATTGTATACGCCCCATAAATACCGGGTGTCATTTGCATCACCCCTAGCAATAAGATCGTCTATAAGACCTCTTGCCGTTTTCTCTCCATCCTCATACTCTATGACCTGCAAGGTGTTCTCCTTAAAGGTGGTATCATTAATGGTATAATACAGGTTTGGATCTGCCGAGACTATGCGATTAAGTTTAACGCTTAGGTTAATTTCATTTGCGGTATCGGTCTTTGAATAATAGTATTTGTCAAACAAAGCGGAATATCCAGAACATTGTACCGTAACCGACGGGGTATTCGATCCCAAAAACGAAACACTATGAGATGTTTCTGGGTACTTGAACTCAGCCAAGTATGTCTTGGCTATCTCCTCTGCGTCGTCTTCGTGCATTTCACCTGATGTAATCACAGTCTCTATTATACCATAAATGTCCTGCATATCATCATCTTCAAAGAATTGTGTCTGCGCTGCCTTGCCGCCAAAGTTAATTCCAAGTGGATCGTACCTAACCGTTGTATACTTACACGATACCTTGTTTCCGATGCCCAAAACAGGCCCGCGAACAATTGATATACGGCCAAAGTTTAGGGTAACGCCATTAACAAAGCCCTCCCACACGATATTGCCTGCTGGCTCCGCAACCGATATATGCCGCATTAAACCCGTCGTTAGCCAATCATTAATTATGTTCATATTTGCAGCAATTTCAAAGGTCGCGCTAATATATCCGCCGATTGCTGACACAACATGGGAATAAGAGTTGGCGATAATGGCCGACTCCCTTAGTCTGCCACCAGCGGCAAGGGGTTCATGTACATTAATCGCAAATGTTGGGGTATATGGCAGGTTAGCAGAGCCAAGCGTGCCAATTGCAGATGTCGATGCCGATTCTACGGAGCTAGAACCATTCCCCCCCTCTGAGCTTTCGGATTCTACCCCGGCGAAGAATAATAAGAGAGACATTTATCCCCCTCCGCGTAACGATAGATACTTCTTTTGTGCACTAACAGATATTTCGGCAAGCGCCCAAGGAGAAGATCTCTCCCCGAACTGAGAATCTGATTGGTCTCTGTCCACGGTGTAAAAAAGGAAATACATTCTTTGAGACTTATTCTGCGACAGCACGACCTCTTGTGAAAATGCAGTTAGTATAGCCTTGAGAGAGCCACTGGCAGATAGATGATACGCATTTATCGGTCTCTTTTGATTTGACACACTATCCAATACCGCAGTTTCATTTCCGATAATGGCGTTTTGTATACCATCTTCGGTTTTTACATCCCCAATCCACTCGTCAGACGGTATCAAAATAAGATCGTGGATACGTAATGTTCTACCCGGAACAGATGCCGCAGCAGCTATTAGGAAAGATATTTTGTCATACTCTCCAATGGGGTTTTGCGGCACACTTATCAAGCCGAGATCTACAGGCAAAAGGCTATCAAAGTGCGATCTTGCCCCGTCAGTGGGGTGGGCAAATCTGAACTCGGCAGATGTAAAACCAAATTTGGTTATACCAGAAGATCCTGTTCGTAATGCTAGGGCAAAATCCGCCGTTTCCCCAGATTGTAAGGTTCCAGACACTCTAAGGAACGCCCTGTATTCACCAATATACTCTTGCGCAAGCAAGCTGTCTAATGTAACTATAATATTATAATCCTTATCTTCGGCAGGAACATACGGACTAGGAACAGGCCAAGGCATAGATTCCCCCGCTACAGTTTCCACAATTATAAGCCTGTTCCCGGCGGCGATACCACGATCTTGAAAAAACGCCGTTTTGTTTACCGCTATATCTATACCGGGTTGCTTTTGCCAGTCACTCATGTTTATATGAGATACAAAATTAGTTCCCCTTGATTTATCTCTAACTCCGGCAACAATTCTATTTATCCACACGCCGCCCTGCTTATCTTGCCAGGTAATCTCAAGAGTTGGCGCATCATATGTAACGTTGTCAAATGAGGCAAAGGCATAAGATGATGTTCCATCGCTTATTTCGTCCTCTATAAATATAGTTATGTCACTACCGGATTGAAATCCCAAATCCACAATTTCTTGGAAAACATTTGATATATCAGGAGTCCTATGAACATTACCAGCAGCCGTTTCTCCAGTTATATGCCAAAGAATCTCTTCTGTTGTTCTATCTAGCGCAAGCCATTGAGCGAGATTGTATGTTTCTAGTGACGGGCTATTTAATATGTCCTCTGCTCTTATTCTTAGTCTTGAAATTGAGGTTGGAGTGCCGGTTGCTGCGGAAGTAGCGACAAGTCTTATTTTCGCAGACAATATTTGCGAGTTTTCACCTATCGCTAAACCCTGAAATCTAAGTCCGGCAGAGTATTGCCAGCCCAAGTTTATGACGGTAGCTGCAAATTCATTTGTACCCACAGCAGTATCAAAAAATGTGTCAGATTCCTGATCGGCAACCTCTAAACTGATCACCGTTTCAGCCTCGCCGCTTTTATTCTTTACGCTAATCTTGCCACGTGCCGTAAAGTCGCCACCAATAGGCGATGCCACTGTACCCAAGTCTACATACGGCCATGTAGTAGTATATGGAAACGGAGTAGAAATTTGCGGCCTGTCACCGTCGACCATGGTGCCGCCAGTCTTCCGTATTCTAACCCAGTATGCCTTTTCCAGTGGCACACCGGCAGCCCCACTACCCTCTCCGACAGAAAGAGTCGTCTGCAAACTTTGGGGTTCAAACTGAGCTTGGGGATTCTCCCATGATACAGAATTGGTTCCCGCGACAGAAAAAGCCTGAGTCCTATCTACTTCAGGGAGAACAGTCCATACGACACTATTCCTCCAATATTCCCATAAAAACGTTGGGGAGGTGCCGCCAATTACAGAGCTTATGTTGAAGACCAGATTATTAAACGGGCCGCCATTCCCCATCCAGTCATGCGGCGAAGGAAAGGTGTCGTCGCCACCAGTAATGCCAAAATATGTGGCTTCATCATCATTTATCCCGGTAATAGCTTGCGGCGATGCCTCGTACAATAGGTTGTTAGACCATGCTCCGTCATTATAGGTATATATATAATTTATTACCTGGTGCTTCTGCGCATTAGAAACAAGTTGAGTAGTTGAATCTGGTATCGCGGCATTTGCCATACCGCTTTGAACAAATAATTCTGCCTGATCTACATAAAATGTTGCACCGGAACCAGAACTACGAATTGATACCTGGGACAGGGCATTAAGAGTATGCGTTATAGAAAGCTGTTCCCATTCTCCGGTAACAGTAGATAAAGTTGATCCTAGATTGGCAAAGGTGGCATCCGTAGATAGCTCTACGGCGACAACTCCACTCTCGACATACACCCATGCAGAAAATGTGTATGTAGCATCTCTCTCGGCATCAACAATTGTCTGTTGTATACCCTCTCCGGCACCAGCCGCCACAACATAAAAAGACCCTTCTTCCCGATACGATCTAGTCTTGCTATATTCGGCAGTTGACGGGCCGCCTGTCTCCGACCAAGTTGGCAGATGGCTCGCATTTGTTTCAAACGATTCATTGCCAACAATGTTGTGATTGGGTGCATCTACGCCAAGAGTAATATCCTCACCGGAAGATCCGGGCACAGCCCCTTCCCAGGGGTGATGCTCTACGGTCAACGTCATGTTATCTAGCACGGGATCGGCGCAATTGGTAAATGGTTGAGCCATAACAGGGCCGACATTAGGGATACGCCCCCTAATTATAGTAGCATATCTAGCAGATGACTCCCTGCTGGCCTTAGCTACAATATATACCGGAGTGTTCGCATATGGATTTATCCAATAGTTAGCTGCGCTTTCCAATAGGTTTTGCAGGGTTCTTAACGTTCGGATGGTATCATCTTGTGTCTTGTTAGCTATCTTGATACTAAATGCGTCAGTTACAGATTCAAGCTGCTTGTATACCAGCCTACGACTTTCGCCAATTGGCGAGTCGGCATACACTCCGCCACCTTTATAATCTGGTATAGAAGGCAGCCATGACTCAAGGTATATCGGGCCTCTAATTAGACTCACACTGGTTGTGCCGTCCGTAATCTTTAATATGGCGCTCATATTATAGCTCGTTCCTTATAACTTGTTGGGTAAACATCATAAACTCGGCAGCATCCATGCCGTTGTTGATTGTTTGTCCACCAAAGTTGACGCTACTGGTTGTATTGTTAGTTACTCCAGGGTTAACTGGCAGGTTGGTCATGTTAGACGCATTCATCATGCCCTGTCTTGCCGACGATCCTATATTTATTGCATCTAATAGCGATAGCGAATTAGTTAAATTGCTCACGGATAATGCAGCGTCATTAAACGCATTCTCAAACTCGGACGGGGAATCTTGGGCGACCGCATCTGGAACTTTCCACGGCTTCTGGAACCATGTCCATGCTTCTTTTAGCTTGGTAATAACATTCTCTACAGCACTCTGTATACCCTTCCACGATTCTTCAAATGGTTCTAGCACTTCGGTAACAAGTCCCTGTATTGTTTTCCCAAGGGATTCGTCATCACCAAATAGAATATCTATTAGCTCTTGTATCCTAACTATGACCTCATCTCTTATGAAGTCATGTACATCTTTAAGCCTTGCATGGAACCAATCTTTTATCTTGCCTGCAACATCAGTAATTGTCGTCTTTAGAATTTGGAGCTTAGATTCGAGCTTGGTCCCTATCTCTGGGATAAAGTGATCGGTTAGATAATCTTTGGCCTCGGTGATTTTAGTTATGAGTCCTTGCATGTTTACGCTGCTGAACAAGTCCATGACGCCACCGACTAAAGTCATGGTAGACGAAAGCGTGTTAAAGCCACCGCTGCCTCCTCCCCCTTCTCCTTCTCCTCCGATAAGAAGACCTACAAGGTCTGTAACGCTACCTATACTTGGTGACAGGCCAGTAAAGAAGCCTATAACCGCGTTTTTGTTTTCTTCAGAGAACGCTCCTTCAATGGCAGTTTTTATACCCTCGGCAGTGAAGAAGGCGTTGAACTTGTCCTGGAAGCCGTTAAAGTTATCTATACTTTCTTGGCTAAAGATTTTAATATCCGGCAAGGGCGTTTCCTCTAGCGTTGTCTTCATGTCTGCAAAGAAACTCCCAAAATCAAATGCAATCGGCCCCGCACCACTACCAAATAAAAATTGATGCAAGAACCCTGCATCTTCTTCGCCAGTGCCTAGCTCTGTTGCGAATGCGTTTGTGACTTGCCCCCACATGCCACCAACGGCCATCTTGATTCCCTCGGCAATTATGCTGGATAAGACGGTGGCGAATCTACCGGCAACGGTAGAGTCCTCATCAAGCTCGTCTATAGTAGCTTGAACATAGTTAGTAAAGAACTTTCTATCTGCTGGATCGACATTGGATAAATCGTCGGGGAAAACCCCATCTAATATAAACCCTATAAGCGGTGCCCATGCCTTACCCAACTCTTTCAATTGCTCCTGAGTTGGCTTAAATATTTCTGCTAGCTTCGGTTTCACATCCCTGATAAGTTGGTCTATTCTCTCCAGTATTGTAGGGGTGAACTCGGTATCCATTAACCCCCTAGCAAACTTTTCGTTTTCAAAGAACCTGTCTATTCTGCCCTGTAGGGCAGCGCCAATCCCGCCATCGTCATCTGTCGGAATGCCAAGCCCGCCTGCGCCAAAATCAGCATCGCCTGCTGTCTCCTTCAGCTTCTCGTTCAGGCTTTCGATGAGGTCGATTTGCTCCTTGATTAACTGATTCTCTTTGGTCTGCGCAGCAAGCAAAGCCTCTAGTCGCTTGAACTTTGTGTCAAGCATTTTCTGCTCTAGTTCTGCTGCCTTTAGCTTTAAGTTGGCGGCATCAAGCTCTATGTCTCTTTGATCCTCTGCTGTGCGAACCTGTTTCTTGAGAGCTATTTGTCGCAGTTCTAGTTGCGCCAACTCTTTAACTCTCTGAGGTGCGCGAGGATCTTTTATCATCGCCATGAGTTCTTCTTTGCGCAACTTGTCAAGTTCGTCCTGGCGTATATCGTCTATATCTTTTAGTTCGTCTTTGAGCGGTTTTATAATCTCGTCAAATTTTCTATTTACCTCATTAAGTTCTTCCTGTGCCTGAGTGACAGCACGAGTGGCAAGCTCAAGCTCAAGGAATGTTTTTACATACTCCTTAATGACACCACTGTTGTTGCCTATACTCTTAGTGAGATCTCCGAGAGCTTTGCCTGACACTTTGCCAGTCTCTTCAAAAACATGAATAAGATCTAGCAATTCAATGCGCATGTTCCTTATCTCGGGAACAACCTTAAGGTCGTCAAGCCCGAGACTTCGTATAAAGCCCTCAAGCGTGTTAGATATGGTATTAAATACAGCGAAGTCGGCTTTCAGGAATCCGTCAAGCCATGCCTGTATGGTCGCCGTGCCCCACTTATCTATATCAGGCAGCAATCTCGGCGGGCTTAATGCTTGTAGCCAAAACGCAACCGCGTTGCCAAGTTCTATTAAAACATTAAGAACCGCTACGGCAGCAGCAGCCATGCCTTGAGCAAATGCAAGAATTACACCCTCGCCCCATTTGAATGCCCTAATTGCCAGTATGTCTGCCCTGACTTGCCCGGCATCTTGTGCGTGTAAAAATCCAGCGACGAGAGAACCACCTATAGCGGTAGCTAGTAGAGCAAATGCTCCCACAAGAAGAAGGGGCCATGCTAGAAGTGCGGAAAAGGCAGTGCCTAGTGCGCCAACAGCACCTATAAGCGTGCCTACTGAACTAATAACAAGGCCAAATACAATAAGCAACGGGCCAGCAACGGTAACAAGGCCAGCCATTACGCCAATTAATTTAATAAGACCGGGATTTGCCTCGCCAAATCTAGCAAATGCCCCAAACAACTTTGTCACGGCCTCTAGCACCTGATTAATTCCAGGCAATAATATCTGCCCGAATGATGTAGCAACCACAAGGGCGGAAGCCTTTGCTTGCTGAGCCATAAATGCTGTAGTTTTAGAGACTGTCTCAAATCCATCTGCTGTAATTCCGGCAGAGTTTTCAAGCTCGTTAAGAATCTTTATATAAGATTCTGATAAGTCGCCGGTAACAGCAAGGACGCCAGTCAAGCCACGAGCGCTACCAATTATGTCACCAAATGCTTCGTTGTCTTGCTCTAGTATAGTGGCCAGCTTGATAAGAGTTTGCGCTAGTCCGGCTTCATCTATGCTTGTCCTAACATTGTCCATAGAGAAGCCGTATTTTGCCAGAGCCTCTCCGGCTGAGCTAGTGGGTTTAAGTATGGCAGTAAGAGCAGAGCGTAACGACGTAACTGCAACAGCAGCAGGCACACCAAGCCTTGTGAATGTGGCTATAAATGCACCGACTTCCTCAAAGGATATACCCATTTGAGATGCAAGCGGGATTACGCGGCCTATTGATGGAGCAAGTTCCTCTGCCTGAGTTTTACCCTCTCTAACCGTAGCCGTTAATATGTCTGTGGCCTCGGCAGCAGTAATGCCACTAGATGCATATGCCTGCATGATAGATGTAACTGCATTGGCAACATCTTTAACACTGCCCATGCCAATAGCGGCGGCCTTAGCAGATATTTCTAGGACATCCATAGCGGTTGTCGCATCTCTAACACCTGCACTGGTGATGAAGAACAAGCCCTCGGCTAAATCCTTGGGCGTTTGCCCCAGCTTGGGGGCAAGATCTAGCAATTGATCGGACCACTCACCCACTTGTTTTTGAGACACACCAACAAGCGTATTGATCTTGACCATTTCTTTCTCAAACTGTGCAGCCGCATTAATAACGGAAACCATAGCTCCAGATGCCAAGAAGGTTAATTGGAATCCTAGAATGAGAGCCTGGTTGCCAAAGTTCCTAATCGACCCACCAGTCTGGGCCAGAGACGAACCGAGTCCCTGGCTCTGTTGGGTTGCACGATTAAGAGCGGAGCCTGTAAGCCCCATTTGCTTTCTTAATGTGGAAGTCCCTCGGTTGAAGTCTCCCATGCCACGGATTACAACTTCAAGACCAATTTGAGAAAAAGCGCCAGCCATTATTTCCTCTTATTTATTTTTCATACTAGAAGCAACAGCCTCGTCCTTATGCGATGCTATCTGCTTACTAGCTATATGCCATGCTATAAGTTTGCCAAGGAACCACGATGGATATGTTCCTTCGTCTATATGCTTAAGTTCATCCATCGTTGCTCCTGCTGCTATCGCTGCATCCCATACAGCATAGCTCATGTTGTAATGTATACCTGCATTTATACCACCCGATAGTTCAATATCTCCTATCGGTTCACCATTTCTAGTCACTCCGAAACGTGCCCAAGGCGTTGTCAATGTCTTCGCCTCGCACACCGTTCGCCATTGCAACTAGGGGTAAATCAACAGTAGAGATAACAACGAGTTTCTTAAACGCAAATTCCTTATCGAGTTCATCTTCAAAATCGAACTCGCTGAGGTCGAAAAGTCCTTTCTTCTCCAGGAATCTTAGTTTATCAAGCCACTCGCTATCTTCGGGAACTCCAGCCGGATTTCCTTCTTCGTCGATTAACTCGACTCCAAACAGAATCATAGCATCAGTGGCAGCGAGTGAACGTTCTATATCCACTCGCTCCAAAGCATGTAAATAGTCCGGGTCGCTAGGATTTTCTTCTTCGCGCCCCTTATCCTCTATCATAACTATAGGGGGTTTGGGGGTTTCTATTTGAGCCTGTGCGCCATCTATAAGATGCGCCGACACCGGCCTAATTCGCACCCAGTAGCCGGATGCCAAAAGAATCGGATCGTCGGAGATACCGAGATTCGATTGCCTCTTGGCAGATGCTACTGCCGCATTTCTTTTTGATTGTCGCTTAGTCATTATGCCTCCAGTCCGAAGGGCTAACTGTCCTTCGCTAATTAATCCGAGCCAACAACGATGTAACCATCGCTGGCATCATCACCTAATCCAACACCAACAACAAAGTCAGCGTTTCCACTACATACGGCCAGTGCATTAACTTGATCGCTCAAGGGTAACACACCAGAGCCTTCCGGTGTAACAACCCAGTCATATCCGCCATTCGTGCTTCGCAAGATTCGGCCACGAGTAGCAGCCGTGTCATGCGCCATGTACAGAACGGTGGGGTTTGCAGCAACGATGTCCTGAATGACACCAGTGCCGCTACCGGGGAACGCTTTCAACGTAAAGGTAGTTCCGCCATCAGTCGTGTAATACAACGCTCCAGCATCGGTTCCTATGAACCATACGCTTTTAGTCATAACCAAAACTGCATTGAAAGACACACCAACGCCAACCGGAGACGATACAGCACTGAATGTGGTTCCATTCTCGCTCTTGGCTATAATGCCATCACCGCCAACGGCAACAACAAACTCGTCGCTGAGAGCAGAAATGTCAAGGTAGTGTGAGCTATGAATGGTGCCATCAGCAATAGCCGTAACACCAGTTGTAATATCATCCGTGCTATAAATGTACCCAGCGTCAGCAGCAATGAATGCTTTTGCGTTGCCAACATCTACGGCATTAGGATCGCCAGTGGCAACAAAGCCAGTAGCAATAGCCGCGAATGTGGGGTCTGTACCAATAGCATCGAACTCTGATTTCAGAGCATAGTGTGCATTTAACCCAGCGTTGCTAACCACGAACACGTAATCGCCTAAGCAAGCAATCCCTGAGGGATCGTTTGTTGCTAGACTATCAACGTCGTGCGCAAACCATGTCGTGCCACCATCTACCGTGTACACAATATCGGCTGGGGTTGAGGCTGAGCCGGGAGCAGTTAGGGATACCGCAAAGATTTTGCTGCATCCATCTGATTCCACTTCGCAATCGCCGCAAGAAGCGGTATCGCAAGTCGTGACATCTATTAGCTCGTTAACAACAATGTCGCCACCCTTTTCGGCAAACGACACTTGTACTAACTCGTAAACATCCTTAGCGGAAACATCAACTGTCTCGTCAACCTTGGCTCGCTCTCCAGAATCCAGTGCGCCGAGGTCTTCTGTACCCCAGTTAGTCACACGTGCATCTTCGAGAACGATTTTCTTTTCAAACGTATTATACAAACTAGGGTTCGTGCAAGCGCCACTATTTACTTGGACATCTACAGAACATTCCTGGTTTGCAATCTTCAGCAACTCGCTTTTTAGATCCCGAGCGTACCGGCCAGTTAGTGTAACAGTGGCACGGTCCTTAGCACCTCGAATAGTACCAATCTCCATAAAAGCATCATACTTGTCTGGATCTGGAACTTCGATTTTCTCGATGTCGCCAAAGCCCTGGCTTATCCCACCGGCCTTAACAGAACTCATGTATTCAGGCTTGTGGTCTGGTCTAGCCCGCCCATCTATGATGAACACTCGGCTATTTCCAGTTTGTGCAGGATTAAAGGTTGCCATAACCTACCTCCTATCTCTATATAAGTTAACTACTTGTCTTTTCATACTTGTCTTTATCGCAGCAGAAACCGCATTCGGTTTTCTAACTACGTCATCCCAGTCAATCATGCCATTGTCAACAAGGGTATTGTGCAAGGTTCTCTTTACCCATTCCCAATCAACTTCATTGAGGTCTGGAGGGTCTTGCGGTATACCCTGTTCGGCCATATGATCTGGGTCGTTGTCCCTGATTAGTGAACGATGTTTATAACCTTCTCTGTCAGTCCATAAAACTATTTTCATACTGCACCAGCACTTATCTTTCTTTTGCCTAACATACTCAATGCCTTAAACGCCATCATCTCGCCACGCCTTGTGCCGAAAACTGCGTCAAGTAAATTGAAGTCTATTAAGTACGCGGAGTCCGCGCCTTGAAACGCTAAGTCCTCGCGCCAACTTTCTTGTAACGCTGTCACATTACCGCATTGACAAAACGGCCTCTCCAATCGGGCTGTAGCTATCCAAGCTATAATCCTAGCAAAGAAGTCGCTAAGCGGGTCACACGAATCACCTCGCAGGAACGCTTCGTCCATATCTCCTGCTCGGTACCACGCTAGTATACGGTCGGGGTCTCTGCATACAGAATATGCAGCAGTGACCCACAGTTCTGTGTCACTGTCGTATGTTGCCGGTGAAGGCACAACGAATCCAGTTTCAACATCTCTAATCAAAAGACATCCATCCTGTGTCGTGTAGCTGCATTCAGTACACCCAGTTGTACCGCATTGCGAGCATCCAACGACGCTTATTCCATTAGCGGGTTCCCAAAAGAACCTCGCAGATACAGATGTATTATCCGTGTATTCCCTATATATGTCAACTTCTGTTACATAATTGGCAACTGTTGATATATCTATGGCTGCAAAGCCATCGGTTGTTGGGTATGCTGACTGTAATGACGGGTCTATAAACA
>Ga0114923_10001926_pt1 | contig 14210 bp, 9 predicted proteins | sample SumtaG_FD_89578 | JGI IMG/M metagenome (GOLD analysis project Ga0114923, IMG submission 89578) | Deep subsurface microbial communities from Indian Ocean to uncover new lineages of life (NeLLi) - Sumatra_00157 metaG | ecosystem: Environmental > Aquatic > Marine > Oceanic > Sediment | place: near...
ACTTCTCACCGTTCTCGTCGGTGAACATGAACTGTTGGTCCGTCAGTAAGTTACTGACAAACAACTGTCCGTAGCCAGCTACGTCGCTGACATCAGCGGCAGCTTCAGCTATGAAGATGTGCATTTCAAAGTTGGAGTCGCCAAACATGACCCTATCGAAGGCACCAGTAGTACTGGTGATCTTCAGTCGGTCACCTGATGGTCCGAGCGTGACACCACCATCGTTACCAGTGTTCAGGAACGTAATCTGGTTGTTGTCATTGTTGTCTTCGTTGCGTAAGTCGATACCGTCTTCGTACACAGCTAATGGACCACCGCTTACGCGCAGTCCGCTTGCGTGACTGAAGATCGGGAAGCCAGCGTACGTAAAGTTACCGGTGAATATCTCAGCTATGGCTGCTTCCACGTCGGTAGCTGTGAAGATCGCGGCTGCGTCTTCGAGACCGATGTAGCTTGCACCGTCACCGTTGGTGACTGAGGCTAGCTCTGTCCATATCTCAGCGAGTGCGCCTTCGACTGTCGTGGCTGCGTAGTTGGCAGCTGCGTCAACGATAGACGTGACACTGGCTGCTACGCTAGTTAGACTAGCGGCAGCGTACGCTTCCAGCTGAGCCAGCGTGACTGGCGACTGCTGTGCAGTAGCGTCGAGCAAGTTGTTAATCACTTGCGAGTTCACGTCGAGCGCAGCGGTCAGCGCATTAGGCGTTGTGCCGTCCAATGACACCGTATTCTCAAGCGCGGCCTCGATGAGGTCGTTGTTCGCATTGAGAGTGGTGATCAGTGCGTAGCCCGCAGCGATATTTGTTAGTGATAATTTAGCCATCGTCGCGGCCCTCCATGCGGTTGATCGCCTGTAGTATGAGTTTCACGTCAGTCTGAATGTCTTCGACATCATCCTTAATCGTGGTTTGTTCTGTCTTCAGAGCCACAATAGTATCATGGTCGCTCTGTGCCGACTCTGCGGCCTTGGTTAGTGTCTCCACCTCTTGGGCTAAGGCACCGATATACATACCACCACCTACAGCGGTGGAAAACATAGCGATAGCGAAGCCTACAGTAAAGGTGGATGGTTTGTTGTTACCGTTGCTCATTTTCGTAATTCCCAGTGTGCCCAGTCTCGGTCGTTGTGACCCTTACCTGTGTAGTTTTTCCAATGTCCGCCCCATTCGAGGCTGACTCCTAGTTTGTCCGCTGCTGCGAACATGTACGTTGCAAGTTCATAGAACTTATTGAGATCGTTATACTGCGTTGGCCAAGGAACGATATCCACTGCCTCAGATGGTAGTGTATTGTGTCTTGATAGCGGCCACGCGAGTTTCGATCTATTAGTGACGAATGCAGTATTCTGCGCTCCTTCGGTCCTGTGTCCACACATAACCGCGAAGTCAACATGCTTGATTGCTTCATTCAATACGTCTTGTATGCTGACAGCGCACGTATCACGTCGCTGCTTACTTGTTGTCCCCAGTTGCGGCACTTAAAGCTCCCAGTAGTGGGGCCAGCATCACAGACAGAGCTGCTTGCTTGCCCAGTGTTGGACTATCTATGGCCGTCGGCGCATAGAGCTTCTGTATGCTGTCTTCATCAAAGAAGATGAAGGACAGCGTACCTGCGTCCTCTCCTGCATTGTGGTACGCTATGTGATCGTACCCCTGGTCCTTCATAGAGGACTTGAGCAGCTTGTTCGCGTTCACGTTGTCAAGCTGCATGATGGTGTTCAATATATCGTCCTCGATAATACCCAAGCTGAGGAGATTCTCGGCGACGTTCGGTGCATCCCAGTGCTGGATGTCAGGCATGACCAGTCCCATCTTCCGCTTCGTGATGAAGGGGAACATGTTGCTGTCAAAGTTCGCTTGCAGCAGCACACGTAGTCTGGTCTTCAATCGAGCAGGATCGAGCTGGTTCAGAGCCACGGTCGCCTCTGGCGACAGCGTGGTTTGGTCCAAGAACGTGCGAAACTCCTCGAATATCTCATCGACGGTCTCTTCCACGAATTGGAACGAATCACCCGGTAGGGGTGCGTCCCCTGTGCGCAAGAACTTGCGGTTCTGCACCTCTTTCACTGCTTTGATGAATGGGTCGCGGATGTCCACCTCTGTCTTGGTGGCATCCCACACTTGGTCCTCGAACTGACCGAATGCGTCAGTTACGTCGTCCAGTGTCTTCTTCGCTGATCGGGTGGGAGCTACTATGTCGAGCGTGGCCTGTAATGACCCCGTATGTAGCCCACTCTGAGTGGCATCGTCCGTGAACTGTATCAATATCCGACCCGTAGGGTCTGTTCGTATATCAGCGTGATACATGACCATGGGGAAGTCCTTCATGGGACCGGTGTCCCCGAAGTCTCCTCGGGTATAGCTACCCTCGGCCCACTTTCTCAGTTGCTCTCCCTCTCGTCCCTTGAATACAGCTGCTGATAGCTCAGCGCTGTCGTCCAGCCACTGCTTGTTCCGCAGGGCTATTTCCGCCGCACCACCAGCCATGTCACCGTGGATCGTGGTGTCCACGTCCATGGCAGCTATGGCCTGTGCGTTGTTGGAGAACTCAGGATCGGTGAGCTGCTCACTGATACGGGCCTTGTACTCCTCGGGAGTACGTGCTTGCACCCTGTACATGGGGTTCTTCTCGGTTGGCTCCAATCCTGCCAGTCTATCCATTTCATTCTCGATGATATCGGCCCTTCGGACCTCATCCGTGATGCTGGGCAGATTCTCAAGGGAGTCGATTGCCCCCTGCTGGGACTGGAACTCCTTAAGGGTGTTCTGCTCAAGTTCAGTGAAGCGCAGGTCGTCACTGGCCTTGCCAGCGGCTGCCAGCTCGTCCAGATTCTTCGCTCCACGGCCCACTAGCTTACGGGCCAGCATTTTCTGTAATGGCTTGGCTACACCCATTGCTATTCTCCCGCCTCACCTTCTGAGGTGTCCATCTGAGCCAGTACTTCGTAGCTGTTCTCGTTGAACAGTGCTTGGTACTCTCTCTGACCCATTGTTTGGTTGGGGTGCTGTAATTTCCAGATTGCGGCCTGTGCTTGGAAGTTGGCGTTCGTCTGAACGGACAGTTCCACTGCTAAAGGCGTCAATTTCGCCACGAGAGCCTCTTTCCGTGTCTTCGGCATCAAGCCGGTCGCACGGAATAGGGCCTCTACGCCTAGATTGGCCAATGTGACCTCTGGGGTGTTGGCAAGGTAGATATCGACGAGCTTATTGTCAACTACGTACAGTAGCTCACCGTTCTCGTCCGGTCCTTCGCCGTCGATCTTGATTAACTGGTGCGCAGAGGCGTCACCCGGTAAACCGACCGATACTACGCTCATGAGCTTGTTTCGTCGGCCCTTATGGCCTCCCTCAGCGTTGACATACCAGTCATTTAGGGCGTCACCAGCTGCAAAGCTGGCTGGCCATAGACTGGGGTCGTCATCGACCAGATCAACCAGCTTGTGGAACCTCTTCGATCCTATACCAGCCATAATGCCCTTATCAGGGCCATCGAAGGTATCATACCCGAAGGTGGCCAAGTGATCGGCCACTGTGGTGATAGATTGGAGGGCCGGTAAGGCCCCTTGTGAGGTCGAGGTGTCTGTGATCAGGTGGAGGTTGTCGAATGTACCTGCCATCCACGTCACAGCAGCCTCTGACTGCTCCTTGAAATCGTTATTGTCTGTCGGATACCCATAGCCATCAGTGTCCATGTTGAGCGCAGAGCGTAGCTCCTGGCGCACTGTCATGGCTGATTTGTTCCCTACTGGGGACCCCTGTCCACCCTTCAGCCATATCTGGGACATCCACTCACCAGCGTCTGTGACCAGAACGGTGCTGAATAGGTCCTGAACGACCGTATGCTCCTTATTGAACATCTTCTCGAAGAATTTCGGCTCGAAGACATGCTCGAAGGAACCGACCATATCGTCGAATTGGGCCAATCGGGGTAGTTTCTCGCGTAAAGCGGCCTCTCGGCCCTTCTGCTTAGCCTCCCACATAGCCAAATGAGTGACATTATCGTCTTCTATAGCCTTTCGTAGCACGTTTAGGTGCTTGACTCCGTTATCTATGACCTTTTGAGCCGATATTAAGACATCTGAGTCCCGATCTATGAAAGAATACTCTGCGTTAATGGTGTCGGCGAGCGTAATAATGGCCATATCGACGTCGTCGAGGGCCTTTGGCTTACCTACGGTGTCCCAGTCGATGGACACGTTGAAATCGTCGGATGCGCCAGTGGTTATGAATTTGGAGCGTTCGAGCATGGTCTGTCTCACGCCTCGTATCACGTCATATGCCGTTTGGCGGTTACCTTCGACACTCTCGCGTATCTCCTCGGCTACATCGTGCATCCTGCGGTTCGATACGGCCCGTATGGCGTCTGTGTACTGCTCAGACTCTGTCTTCTGGAAGTTCCAACCTGCTCGCCGCAGGTATATCCGCGCAAAGTTCTTGCCACCGGGTGGATTGATCGTTGTGTCAATATCGTACTGCTTAGCCTTTTCCAACATCAGGTCATAATCGCGCTTGGCAGCTTCAGCTGTGATTCCACGCTCTACGTCCATGGCTTCCAAAGCGGCGAAGCCTGGATCAGTCTTGACAAAGGACCCCAGCTCCTGTTCCAGCTGTGCGACCATGCGTGGCCACCGCTTTCGGGCTGAGGCCATGCTATTCTTGAGGTCCATGGTCGTGAGATCGACCAGTGACCGGTCTCCCTGTGCCATAGCGAAGCGTTGCCTCGCGGCTTGGTTCCGGAGGTCTCTCTCAGCGTCACTCGCACCGGTAGTATCCGGTAGAACGACCTTCTCAGCGGCGGCTATGGCCGCTGTCTCTTCGACATCAGCTGACAGGTCCTGTCGGAAGTCCGCCCGTCGGCCTGTCACGACCTCGTCGTTGACAGTCTTCGCTATTCTAGCGAGTCCAGCTGCGTTTCGTTCAGCAGCTGCCACCTCACCCAAGTCAATGGGGGAGACTGGTGCTACTTCGAGTGTCGGTAAGTTGTCATTTGCCATGTCTATTCCTCGATCCTCTCTAGGACCTTCTGATCGACTGCGATCTTGCCAGCATAGGCATCACGCAGGATGATCTTCAGTTCTTCGCGCTGTGCAGGTGGTATGTCCACCATCCTGTCAATGTACGCTTCGTAGTCAGGGCCGACAAAGTTGGCGTCAACACCTGTGATTAGCTTGGAGAGTGGGCTTGGCTCATTGTTGATAGTCTCAATCAGCGAGCGTTGCAGTATCTCCTGTCTGTTGGCCTCTGGCCAGCCCTCGTAGAGGGTAGCAAGTAGGCGTAAGTTGGACCGCATGACGTGTGCGTCCATGCGTCCACCGTGGACTTCATTCGCTATGCGATTGAGCCACTGTTGATTCTTGCGGACGATGTCGCGGACCTCTGATTCGTCCTCCCACAGCTTGTTGTCGATGGCGTAAAGGGCTAACTCTTCCTTGGTCCGTCCACCGAATAAGCCACGTGCGATCATACCGTTGTATGTGGCACGTATCTGCGTTGCATCACCTGAGTTGTCAAGCCACACACCCAGCTGGTAGCCGGTATAGGCTGCCATGGCGTCATTGTATGCTGGGAAGACTCCCCTCATCATGGCGTTGGTGGTGTGCACGAACTTGTCAGTCTCGGTCATGTCCGGATTGCCCCGAATCACGTTGTTCACGTAGTCGAACTGGGTCAGCGTCTTCGAGAAGATGTTACCGAACGGGCCAAAGGCCGTATCCAGTACGCTGTCCATCGCTAGGGATTCCAGATTGTCCAGCAGTATGCGATTGAAGTCGAAACCTGGGGCCAGGAAGCCAAAGTCAATATCCTTGTAGTCGGCAGACCCAAGGGACCAGAGCTTATTGAACGTAGTGTCCACCAGACCAGCGGACAACAGGTCCACCAGTGTGCCTCCCTCGATGCCGGGGATGGCCATGTCCTTCAGACCCATTACTGTGAGTCTCTCCTCAGCCCAGTCACGTGCACCGTACATATTGGCACCGTATAACAGGTAGGTTCCAGCCAGTAACTTGATGGCTTGGCCCCTAAGAGCTGGGTTTTGACCTAATAGGGCGAGTGCTGCTTTGTGCGAGAAGGATAGGAACTGTGTGGCAACACCGAGCGCACCTTGCTGGTACGCGAAGTTGTTGACACGCACCATGCCGAGGGCCATGTTACTGGCATCAGCTGATATGTCGTCCCACGCTTTCTGCGAGTACTTCAGCACGTCCTTGCCGTGCGCCTTCTGCGCCCTCTTGAGGGCCAGGGCGTACGTGAACGTGAGGTTGTTGTTCTCGCCGAAGTTAAAGCCCCATTTCTGCAAGCCTCCCTGCACTGTGTCCTTCAATGCTCGCGCTTTATATCCGACATAACCGGTCAGCTCAGTGGGACCAGCCGTCTGCTTGCTCAGTCGTGCACCACCCCCGAAGGAGTGAACATCAACGATGCGCATAAGACCGGATCGGTCGAACTGTTCGATTACCTTGGCGTACTGAGCCTTGCTCATACCCATGCCCTTAGCTGCTACGCTTGAAGTGATGCCGTCATCGTAAGCAGACTTCATTCGTTTGGCAAGGCCACGTCGTAGTAGCAAGGCATCCTTGAATACAGCACCGGACCCCACATACACGGGGGCCAGCGGTGCTAGGAATCCAATCTGTGCGCTCTGCAAGATAGCTTGACGCACGGGCCTGAATACCATGAAGGCGTTGAATGCTACACTCCGCATGGTCCGGAACGGATCAAGCGTTTGAGCGTACTTTTCAAAGCCTCGTGTGAATCTGTTAGCTCCCACCCAGCGGGTCACAGCAGTAGCCACACCTTGCGCTGCTTTGCGCATGGCTGGGACAGCTGCCACGTCCACGCCTTCGAGTAGGCGGAAGTAATTGACAAGCTCGATGCCTCGTGTGAGCTTGGCACCCTCAGCTTTGTCCAGTGTGTTGTTGCGCAGCACCTTCATTCGCTTCACGATGCCATCCATCGGCTCGCTCTCGAACATACCCGGCTTGACACCTGGGATAGCCTTAAATTCTGATATGAACGCGCCCTTCATGCTCTTGAGAAGGTCTTCCCCGGCCAGCTGGCGGCTGGCTATGGCTATGCCACGTTCCAGGGCCTTGACTGGGTCCATCAATCTCGCTCGATTACCGTAAACGTCGGGTAACCGGTCGGCGTTACGCTCGTCCCAGAACAGTCGTCCCTGCCTTTGGAGGGCTTGTTTCTGTAGGAGTACTGATTCTGTGCTGTTGATGTCTCGTGCTGGGATCACGTGCCATGAGACACCGTCCTCAGCTTCCATCCGACCCACCTTGACCAGCCCTTCGCTCTCCGTACCGGCTGTGAATACAGCCTCGTCGCTGATGGCGCGCTCGCCTGTGCGTAGCTTGCCGTTCAGCTTCATACCCTCGGTACGTTTGATGACGTAGTACGGGTCGTCGTAGAACCGGATGGTGTAGTTGGGCATGTGCTTGACCGGTCTCATGCTCAGCTCGCCGACTGTGTAGCCGGGGCGAGCAACGATGACCAAGTCTGATTGACTGCGAGCGCTCTTGGCTGAGTCAACGGCCATGTCCAGCTTCAGTACCTGACCACCTGTGTTGTACAGGTCGTCGATCTGCGACTTGGACAGGCGCACCACGTCACCTGTGTTGGGGTCTAGGAATGAGACACCCTTCAGGTCCTTGTGGTCACGTGCCAGCGGCTTACCGTGGTACGTGGGCATGTCCTTGGCGAGTGGTCGTGCTGTTAGGTAGCCTTGAGACTGCCACTCACGGTACAGCTTGCGGTTGAACAGTTCGTGCATGGCGTCCATGCCACGTCGGAGTGCTATGTAGCCTTCCAACTCCTTAGTGGTCACATCCTGAAATTGGGTCATGACCTCTTTGAGAGTCGGAGCGCGGCCCACATCACCCTTGGTGACCATGTCCTTAGCGAAGTCCTCACCCCACTCGTAGAGCTTGGCGGCATTCTTCTTGCCACCCTGGCTCAGCTTGTAGTAGGGGACGAACAGGTTCTCCAAGTTACCAACGAGCTGCTGCTCGCTCATGTAATTCTTGAGGAACGAGCCATATATCTCCTCACCGAACTTAGCGTTCGGGGCTATGAACCAGTTCTTCAACCGGCTACCTGCGTTGAGTAGGGACTTGGAGAGGAACGACTGCTTGTCAGCCTGATTCCAGAACCGGTCCTGTTTGTATCTGATGTAGAAATCCTGCCTGTAAGGCGGATTGGGTGCAGTGCTAGCTGGGAACCTGCGGTTCGCAGTGGCTCGGAAGAACTCCTTGCCATCCTTGTACACCGGTTCCAGTGTGCCCTTGGCACCAACTCGTACGATCTCCATGTTCTCAAGGAGAGGGTCGTACCTCATGACTGCATCGGATACATCCTCGATGCTCTTGTATCCACGCTCGGCTGTCTCGCCGACCACGGCTTCAATGCGGAAGCCGGTCTCGTTCTCGAACATCCGTATCGTGGACATCCGAGGCTGTATAGTAGCCTCGTCCACCATGTCCATCTTCTCGATGGTCTTGGTGATGACGTTGCTCTTGTCCTTTACGTTCAGCCCAGCACCTGTGAAGTGTTCTGTACTGGTCAATATCTCATCGACCTGTCTCTCCGTGCGGATCAGCTGTTGTTTGGTGGACTCAGCAAGCTCGGCTACGTTGTCCACGAAATCCACGTGTGGTTTCGGGAGCATCATAGGCACTTGCTCGCCAGCTTCCAAGCCGAACTTGGCAGCTATGACGTCGTCCTGTAGTATTTCCTGTAACCGCGCTGCTGTCTTCATGTCACCAGCGGCGGTAGCGGTCTTCACTGCGGTGAGGGTGTCGGCTGCGTAGAAGCCCTTGGTCATCAGCTTGGTGCCAGCCTTGACAGCCTTCACGGCTATGAACGCTGTGAACAGCGCCTCGAATGCGACCTCCATGTTGCCCATCCAGCGGTCCATGTCGTCCTTATGTTCGCTGCCACTGAGCATGGGGGTAGTGAATACCGAATCGAACTGCTGTCGTACGCTGTAGCGTGAGATAGCCCATCCCCATCCACTCTTTTCGAGTTGGTTCACGTCCTCAGCCATGCTCCGGATCGCATCGTTGCGTTGATCCGGACCCATGTCGTGTAGTCGTTTGCGGATGATGGCGTTGATCTCGCCATGTGACCAGTTCTTGAATCCCTGGGCTGGTGGTCCGCCTATGGCATTCAGCATCGTGCGGGATACGCCGATCTTGGCCAGCATATTAACCACCGGAGTCAGCTCACCTACGGTCGCACTAGCAAACATGTGACCGGCAGAGTCGTACTCGTGCATGTCCATGAATTGAGACACATCGTTCCGCCCCTGTAGGAGCTGGATGTTGGTTGTCCTGTCAATGATCTGTGAGAGGTCGTTGCCACTCAAGGCATCACGACGCCAGCCGTCGAATTGTTCGACTGGGGCTAAGCGTACGTTGTCACCCTGGCTACCATACAGGAACATCAAGGCGGCATTCCGTGTGCCAGCCTTGCGCCAGTCTAGGTGCCACGCCATTGCGTTCAGGGTCTTGGTCTTCTGAGGGCCTTCCATGCCCTTGAGACTCTCAACCGCACCGAAGTCAGGTATGCCCTGCAACTGGTACTGCTGAGTCATGACCGAGATCATGAGGTCCTCGACGTTGCCGTGTGTCTGAGTCTCGATCCGCCTGTTGATAGAGGCTGGGTCGTTCAGAGCCTCTGTCTCTGTGAACGCTCGGTCAGTAGCGATGGCTTCATCATAGGTCGGGACTTCTGGTGAGCCTATCACACCTGCCTCGAACAAGATGTCACGAGACATAGGGCTGCTCAGCCTACCCCCTGCCGTTTCAGGCCGGGGAGGTGGCAGCTTCTTGACGTTGCTGTTCGGATCGTTGATTGGAAAGATTCGTTCTGGCATTAGATGTTACCCGCTGCGCCAGCGGCGGATGCACCGCCACGTAGCAAGGCAGCTGTCTGCTCGTTGGATTGCGCACCCTCAAGGTGTGCCTCAGCCAAGAAGGACATCTGCGATTGGTCGTCGAACTCACCCAGACGTTGAACTCTCGTAGTCTCAGTCGAGGCTGCGAGTCCTTGGAATCCGGATGAACCGAACGCGCCCTCTCTGCTACCAGCCAGCAGTTGTTCTTGCTGGATGTTGCGGAATCGGCGTAAGAACGCATTACGCTTCTGTGCGAAGCGATGCTTCTTCAACGCACGGAGGAGTACTCGCGCTCGTTTTCTTTTTCGTGAGGCTTTGCGCCCCTCGATGAGGGCTGCGCCCTCTAAGAAGATTGATGCTGCTGCTGCGCCACCGGCCATTATGCTGCCTCTTGTAATTCGTAGTTAGTACTGAAGCCGAGTAGGTGGCTGTCCTTGGTGGCAGCCCCGTCGAACCTCAGTTGTAGTACGCGGCCTCTGCCTCGTACCTTGTTGCGTGTGGTGTACACTGGATACCCGTCATCGTTCGCGGGCACAGCTACCAGAGTACCAACACCCGAGGGCTGGAATGCCCGAGGTGCGCGGTACACTTCGTTCTGTGACCCTGTCTTGCCTGTTATGTTGGCTGATGCTGGGTCTTCTGTCCAATCCCACATGGCTGTCATCAGTGTGGACGAGTCATTGTCTGCGTCAAGGCCCGACCCTGCTGCGGAGAAGCCTGTCAGCGTACGCTTACTGAACACGGTGATGATCGGTGTCTGTCGCCGACGTTGGAAGTCGCCGAGGTTGTCCCACCCTGTGATCATGTACGGTAGCGGAGCCTCCGCACCGTCATAATCGAGGTAGGCCGACTGATTCATGTCACACATATCCACCGTGGTGGTGGTCAACATGCACAACCATTTCACTTTCTGGTTCGACTCCGAACTGTCAGCGTCAGTGATTGCGTATGCTGTCATCGGTCCCGCTGTAGCGGTCACGTTGAACGCGAACTTATAGAACGCCTTCAGACGCAGGTCATAGACCAGTGCGTTAGCATAGACGTTGATGCTATCTCCGGTGTCTCCATACAGGAAGTACACCCGCTTGCGAGCTGAATCATACACGGTCTGCACGACCTTCTGATTCGCCGAGGGGATGTCATTCCACAAGGTCTGTACCAGCTGCTCGCTGATGTTCACCGACTCTGTAGCGCCTGTGAACTCGTTCGGCTGTATCTGGTGGATACCACGTGGGCCTGTGTAGATGACCCGGTCGCCGATAACGACTGGGCTGTACGAGGATGAGCATTCATCCTCTGTGATCTTGTTGACTGAGTACGCCTTGGCTGTGAACAGGCCACGTTGGCCACCCCCTATCTCCCAGACACCCTGGTCTGAGAAGATGAGCAACCCAGAGCCGTATGTCAGCATCCGTTTCACGTTGCCCAAGTTGGGTATGACTATCGTGCCCCCGTCCGAGGACGAGAGCGAATTGAAATCTGGATCGGTAGGATCATTCTCTTGGTAGCACCTGCTGTAGCCAATGGCTCGCTGTGCTATCTTCGAGAAGAAGATCGTATCGGACCACTCTTTCTCCGCTATACCTGCGTACCACACCCTACCTGCATGGTAGGCTATGGCTGTCGGTCCTTGTGTGGCGGCTACGCCATCTGACTTAGGCAGTGCCACGTTGCCATTGAGGATACCGGTCTGGAAGTTCTGCCCGCCACCGGGATACCAGTCTGACCAGAAGAGGCTGATTCGGTCCACGGTGATATCGAAGGCGTCGTCACCTTGCTTGGTGATAGCGTACGACCCATCGAGGGACCAGTAGAATACGGTGTTGCCACCAAAGACGTGCTTCCACTTGACTACGTTGCCTGATATCTGGACGACATCATTGGTCTCACGACCATGTCCCGTAGCTGAGATACGTGCTGTCCACGTGGCCGCGAGTCGCGGGTCCGTGGCTGTGCCTTGGACTGCCCACGAAGCAATAGCAATTTCTTGCCCTTCATTGGTAGTCGAAGATGAGTACTGCGTGTCAAGGGGGTTCAGGAACAAGCTGCCCTGGGGGGCGCTTGACTGACTGAGAACCTCGCCGTCCGACTTGTTGTACTCGAATACCTGTACGCCATCCAAGTCAGAATACACGACGTTGGTCTGCCTACGGTATCCTCTGTACCAGTGCATGGACTTGGCGGGATACTTGTTTGTTGAGTTGTCACCGTCTGTCTGGTACAGGACGATGTCTGCTGCTGGCCACCCACGGTTGCGTAGGTTGTAGTTGTGGTCGGCTGTCAGCGAAAGGGGTTTGGACTGCATGGGGAGGGCATCGTCGATGCCATCGAAGTCCCGCACAGTGAGGTCAATGCGTACCGCATCGAAGCGGTCATTGGTTACGTCATACTCTATGTAGAATGGGATGATGTACTTCTGCGACACGAAGAGGTGGCCTCTGCCATGTGAGAACTGCGCTGGCTCGGAGGCTATGCTCGCTGTCGTCGTGGTCTCCAACACCCTGAAGGCGTCGAGGTCCACGAAGTCATCGTGGTACGTCGTGCTGATCAGGGTTGCATCGTCCGTGAAGAACAGCTTCTCGCCAATCTGATGGACGATGAAGTTCTTGTCTGGGTTACCACCCACACCGCGCCACACGTATGACCGTGCGACTGCGGTGGTGGTAAGGGCGTCCGCCAGTGTCTTGGTGGACCCACCAGTCTCCTCCGTCAAGCCTCTCCGTCTGCGACGGGCACCGTTGAACAGCAACTCATAGTTGCGCTCGTCAACGGTATAGCCATCAGGGAATGTGATCTCGTTCGACTCAGTGTTGAGTCCTTTATTGAGCTGGAACGAGTTCTTCTGTGTCTTTCGCATCTACGTTCTCTTTGCCTTTTTTCCCTTTGCTCGTGACTTTCCGACTCGTGGTTTTGTTTGCGCCTTTCCCTTTGGCGGCTCGGGTAGGCTTACTGCTGACAGGTTCACTGACCCCACCATCGGCTCCCCCGCATTCCTTGTTATCTTGAACTTTGGCATCTTTCTTCCTCTCTTGTCGTGCTTTGACGACGGCCTGTCCTTCTGCCTTCTTCTTGGTTTTGGCGGCTTGGACAGCGGCTGCTTCGGCCTTGGCCTCTACTGCTCGCTGTGCTTTGATTGCGGCTAGGTCACTCTCATCCCATGATCGGCCCAGCCATAAGGTGATCTGCTCTTGCAGCTTCACTCTGCTGGTCCACATCCCCCTGAATATCGGAGGGCAGGAAAAGCCTCGCATGTATGGCTCTGGTTGAGCCTTGCTCAAGGATGAGCCGCGTACGTATTTGATGACCCACTTACGACCCGTCGGGTCGATGTTCTGTGGTATAGCTGTTGATCGTTCGAGTACTTCTACTTGCTCTGACATAGTTGGTCTCCTGTGTCATTATTTTCGTCCGTAGTTCGGACCTGATTGACGCTCTTGCTGCTGCCGCCCGATGTAGCGTTCCCGTTGGGATCGCACCTCAGACCGGCGCTGTTTCTTATCCACTTCCCTCGTTGCTCCGTCCTTGTACAGGTCAAAGAAAAACGCCCGAGCATCATTCCGCAATAGCGACATGAGGTGTTCGGGCAGGTCTATGACAGCTGAGCTTGTTAAGCCCAGGGTCGGTTTGATTGTACAGTACACCAGCGACTTGCTCGTCTGCAAGTTGGCCTCAAGGGCCACGTCGTACGCATCGAAGACGAAGTTGTCGTAGCCTTCGAGCTGCGTCCAGTAGGTAGGTGCTTGGTCGTTGCGTATGTTGATCGTATGGTTACTACCACCACCCATGGCCATGCCTGTGACTGTCGAGTCCGATACGGCTCGGGAGTTCACCATTTCAAGGAAGCGTAGGGGTTCCATGTAGGTGACCTTCCGGTAGGATGGGTCGTCCGACGCCTCGGGGCGCTTGTCGTAGAATATCTCCCTGATCTCGAACATGCCCGCTGGCCTGTTCATTATCGTCGGAGTCGAGGCACTGGTCGCTGTGAGCTGATCCACTTGGTTGTGTATCTTCAGGTCGTAGCGATCTACGATGTTCCGGAACGAGTCCTGCACGACACGTGCGCACTGCGTTGATTCGATTGTGTCATCGACATCGTTCACCTCGTCGCCATCGGCGTCCGAGAGGATGTCTTGCACAATCTCAATTAGAGTTGGTTTAGCCATTGTCCCACCATAAGTCATAGCCCGCTTGGGCGTAGGGTGTTAGTAACGGGGTGCAGTTCTCTTTGAACTGCTCCCAAAAAGCTGGGGCGATCTCGCGGATACTGTCCTCGTCCTCTTCTATCACGGCCTTCTTCAGACCGTAGGACC
>Ga0114923_10001927_pt1 | contig 14203 bp, 12 predicted proteins | sample SumtaG_FD_89578 | JGI IMG/M metagenome (GOLD analysis project Ga0114923, IMG submission 89578) | Deep subsurface microbial communities from Indian Ocean to uncover new lineages of life (NeLLi) - Sumatra_00157 metaG | ecosystem: Environmental > Aquatic > Marine > Oceanic > Sediment | place: near...
CACTGTTACTTGAAATCCGTGTTTTGAACAAAATCCCCTGTTTTTATCGGACGACAAAGACAAAATGCCCCCGAAAAGCCTGGGCCGGCGAACCGAAAAGACTAAGACAATGACCCAAAAAAGCATTTTTGCCCAAAACTTTTGAAGAACCGCCTCTTTTCTATCGATAACAGTAGATAGGTTTATACATGACGAGTACTCCAGGGATGTATTTGGAAATGTTGTGATGAAAATCAGGTATGTTGTCTCTACCATGGTGTTCTGGTGGCGGGAAAACCGCCTCTCCTTCGAGCAGGAATGTCAATTCATAGACTCCCAGGGTTTTGGAGTCGAGCTTTGGCCAAGCATCAGAGGCCAGCAGGAATGTCGATATGAAAGACGTAACTGGCCAAGGCTGCAAGCCGCCACCGAAGGTATGCTCGTTTCCATGCGCTCCAGGAACGATGACCCCACTCTCGAACAATGGGCTGAGCAAATCGAATGCGCAAAATTGCTCGACGCAAACATTATAATAGACCTAAAAAGCTTCGGAATCCCCGACGGTCCCGAGATTGATGGCCGCGATTTCTCCGAGAAGGTTGCCGAAATAGCGCAGCAAAACAATGTCAAATTGTGCCTCGAAACCGGAAACCTCGAAAAACTAAAGCAGGTAGGCCAAAGGCTCGATTCCGTTTGGTTTTGTCTCGACACAGGATATGCGCACCTCGACCCCGAATTCTCATTCAGACAGTATGTCGACGAGCTGGCCCAACGGGTCGCGCACCTGCATCTGACCGACAATTACGGGCAGAACGACGACCACGAACCGCCGGGACTAAGAGGCGGCATCCCCAGAGAAGACTGGGACTATCTCTTAAGCGCGCTTGGCAGATACGATAACGACGTCGTCGGCTCACTTGAAATGTTCCCCTGCATGCCCGCTGTGATGATGAGGCAGGCCACCGAGTTCCTGTTCGATGAATTGAACTGGCCCGGCAAACCGCAGAAAAAGTCCAGCTACGCAAACGTTGCATATAATCCCGAATAAAAACTCACCACGCGGAAAATACGTCCCTGCACCCCGTGCGCGCAATCCGAAAAAAAACAGTTGACTCTACCGGATTACATGTTAAAACCAACCTGTTTAATTATTCACTTTGTTATATCGGAGGCATAGACTATGAAAGCCGTTTATATCTGTGTGCTGCTGTCGTCCGTTGTAATACTAAGCGCCTGTTCTTCCGGCGAAAGCTACTTCCGGGCCGGATATGATTTCGACCGGGTAAGTAAAATTGCCGTTGTCGACGTCATAGGTCCCGTCGGAGGCAATGCCGCAAAAAATCAAATCTCTGATTTTTTCATCATGGAGCTGCTTAAGAAAGGCTACGCCCCCATCGAAAGGGCGCAGGTACAAAGCCTGTTAAAGGAACAGGAATTTCAGGCCTCGGAAATTACCGTCGCCGAAGGCGCCGCACAAGCCGGTAAAATCCTTAACGTCCCCGCCGTTCTCGTTGTAAACGTCCCCGAATTTGAGGACAAAATCAGCATAACCGCCAAGATGGTTGATGTCGAGGACGCAAGCATACTCTGGCTCGCAAGTGGCTCCGGTAAAAGCAGCGAGTTGCTCTCTACCATCGCGGGCGCTGTTCTCGGCGCAGGTGCGGGTATCGCCGTATCGGGCCAAGACGACCAGGTCATCGGCGGCACCGTCGGAGGTGTCCTTGGTGGGGCGGCAGGGCATATGCTCTCACCACAAAAGGCCGAAAAAACAAAAGAGATTATAAAGAAAATGTGCCAGTCGTTGCCGCAAAGATAGCTCCGCTCAAAAAGCTTAATAAACAACGTCAATAAAAAAACAGGGAAAGTCCGTGGACTTTCCCTGCGTCTTTTTCTCGCACCGTTACGAAAGTACAAGGCTTAGCTAAAAACCGTACACTTGCCTTAGCTGGTCTTCCGTCGGCATGCTCGGATAGCGTTCACCTCTCGGGCCGATATAACCCGGACCGTCGCGAAGCAGCCTCACCGAAGTCTGTGAGCCGTTCGTGTTCGTTATCCAGACCGTAACCACATTTTGCTCGGCCCGGACTGAGTCTATCTCCTGCTGCGTCTTTTTCTTGTCGCCTTCGTTGCCGAGCATATAACCGGCCCCGCCGCCTACCGCTGCGCCTATCAAAGCTCCCTCGGTATCACCACCTGCTAATGCACCGACGCCGGCGCCGATGCCGCTGCCCAAAAGCGCTCCCGTCTGGGCGTCGCTCTCACAGCCGACAAAAAATGCCATCGCAATGCTTGCCACGGCCACCGTCGAAATTACCAATAAGTTACTTTTCATTTCTGCACCTCAATTAATATTTTCAAGAACATTTGTTCATTATACCCTAACCTTTAATCGGCACAAGCATAACGGCAACTTAAAAACCGCCAAAAACCCTTAAACCAACGGCGTCTTGCCCGGCACCGCCACAGGTCTCGGCGGTATGTCGCCAAACTCGTGTTTCGGCGGTGACAAATCAAGCTTCGATGCGTTCATCGCCCAGTCCCACTTCAACGCCCGGCCGGTATATGCGCTCATGCGACCCATTATCGCCACCATCGTACTCTCCGCGACCCGCTTGCCCTCGTTAATAGGCTCGCCGTTACGGATGCTCGCTATCAGGTCTGTCTGTTCCTGTACATACGGGTCGGGGGATTTGCCTGGGTATTCATAGGGATTTGCGCCTTCGATGACGCCGTTGCCGTGAACAACACCCTTGGTCCCGACTATCCGTTCGCCCACTCGCGTATGGCAGCCGTTTATCTGCTGGCACATACCAAGCATCCGAACACCGTTCGGATATTCATACTCAATTGCGAAGTGGTCGTAGATATTACCCAAATCGCGCACCGCTCTGCCGCCCATGCCCATCACCTGAACGGGATGTGACCGAAATGCCCAGTTCATAATGTCAAGATTATGCACGTGCTGCTCGACTATATGGTCGCCCGACAGCCACGTAAACCAGGGCCAGTTGCGGTACTGCCACTCCATACTCGACATATCTTCCATCTCATACCACGGCCAGTAGCCGAGCATATCGCCGCCGTTCCAGTAGCACTGCCCACCTACCAACTCGCCGATATCGCCACGGTGAATTCGTTTCATTATCTCAATGTAATGTGCCTGATGACGGCGCTGCGTCCCCGCCACTATCGACAGGCCCTTCTGCTTTGCCAATTCCGATGTCGCGATTATCGAACGAACACCCGCCGGGTCCACCGTCGCGGGCTTCTCCATAAACACGTGCTTGCCCGCCTCTACCGCCGCCTTCAAGTGTTCCGCCCGAAAGTTCGGCGGCGTAATAAGCATTACCATATCAACGTCGCTGGCGATTACATTCTTATACGCATCGAAACCCACAAAGCTTGTCTCTTCTGTAACGCTTACCTTATCGCCAACCTCAGTCTTGAGTTTATTCAAAGACTCCTTCAGTCTGTCCTCGAACAAATCACCCATCGCGACAATTTCCACGTTCGGCGCCGAGTTCACACAGCTTATCGCGTCACGCGTTCCCTGGCCGCCACAGCCGATAAGACCGACCCGCATCTTGTCGGACCCGGCCGCAAACAACTTCTCCCCGCCCGCAAGAGCTGCCGTCATTCCCACCGCCGCTGTTGTCTTCATAAAATCCCTGCGGGAAATCCTGGCTTTACTTGATTGTGCTTTCTTCATCAACACTTCCTTTCGAGTAACAACCTTCGATAAACTATCTGTTATACTTTCTGTTCTTGTTTCCAATTCAAATCAGTAGCGTTTTGCCCGGCACCGAAACAGGCCTTACAGTCAAATCGCAAAATTCGTATCTGGTCGGCGACAAATCAAGCTTCGACGCGTTCATCGCCCAGTCCCATTTCAACGCCCGGCCTGTATACGCGCTCATCCTGCCCATTATCGCTGTCATCGTACTCTCTGCAACCCTTTTGCCCTCGTTCAGAGGCTCACCGCTGCGAATGCTCGCTATCAAATCAGTCTGCTCCTGAATATAGGGATTGGGGGCGCTGCCTTCGTATGTATATGCATTGTCACCCTCAATCTTGCGGTCAGGGAAAGCCACCCCCTTTGTGCCGACTATCCTTTCCGATACGCGGTCCGTGCAGCCAGCCATATGCCGACACATGCTCAGTACCCGAACACCGTTCGGATATTCGAACTCAACCGCGAAATGGTCGAAGATATTACCTTCGCCTGCTCTGACCTCTCGTCCGCCCATGCCCATGGCCTGCACCGGATGCGACCCAAGGGCCCAGTTGACAACATCAATATTATGAATGTGCTGTTCTACAATCTGGTCGCCAGAAAGCCATGTGAAATGGATCCAGTGGCGAATCTGCCACTCCATATCAGACATGTGAGTTGGCTTGCCGGTGGGCCCATCCCACCCCCCGCCATTCCAGTAACACTGCGCAGCAACGATTTCGCCGATATCCCCCTTATGAATCCGTTTCATTAACTCGAGATAACTGCCCTGGTGCCGCCGCTGTGTCCCGGCCACGATAGCAAGCCCTTTGCTTTTGGCCTTTTCAGAAGAGGCGAGTATGGAACGGACACCAACGGGGTCCACTGCCACAGGTTTTTCCATGAATACATGTTTGCCAGCATCCACAACTGCGGCCAAATGGCTTGGACGAAAGTGTGGAGGAGTTGCAAGGATAACCAAGTCCACGTCCGTGGCAAGCAGTTTTTTGTAAGCATCAAATCCGACGAAACATCGTTCGGGCGTAACGTTTACCTGCTCCTTTTTTAGTCTTCCGCCGCCGTATTCGTCTGTCTTTTCAGGGTCTTCCTTTGTGTATTTATTCAACGTATGTTCTACCTTGTCTGAAAAGACATCCGCCAGGGCATATACCTCGACGTTTGGTGCCGCCTGGACACAATTCCATCCTGCTCCTGTCCCCCGGCCTCCGCAGCCGATTAGACCTACCCGAATCTTGTCCGTTCCCTGTGCAAAAAGCTTCTCCCTTCCGGCAAACATCGCTGCCGCTCCAACCGCCGCCGACGCCTTCATAAAATCACGCCGTGAAATATCTTTCGCCGCCTTATCCGTTCCTTTTCGCATCAATAATTCCTTTCAATAAGGTTTATACTGCCAAAAAAACTAGGCTAAAACCTATCACACGCCCGGTACGCCTCTATCACAGCTCGCTCTCCTACCTTGCCCCCTTTGCTCTTGCCGTGCTCCATACCACCTGCCAAAAACGACCGCCTGTCCATCATCAGACCTCCTTTATGGCGGATTCTTTAACTCTCCTGCAATGTGCAGAAGACGATGAGGCATTCTATCACAATACGCCCGAAATAATCAAGCCAATTGTCTTTAAGCTTGTAAATGGACCCTCGCAGGAGTATATTTTTAACTCTGCAGGCTCAAAAATTAAAAAAGGAGTGAAAATGAAACCGAAACTCGTAATCGTAGGCGCCGCCGGACGCATGGGAAAAAGAATCCTCGCCTTGGCCGCGGAACAGCAAAAATTCGATATCATCGCCGCCGTCGAGAAAAATGACCACCCCGACATTGGGAAAGATGCCGGTCTGCTCGCAGGTATCGCACCTTTGGATCTGAAAATTAGTCCCGACTTTGCTCCCGGTGCTGATTGTCTAATCGATTTTTCCACACCCGATGCCGCGGACCTCTCCGTCGATTACTGCCTCGAAAATAACGCCGCACTTGTTCTCGGCACCACAGGGCTTTACACCGAGCAGCACGAAAAAATAAAATCCGCCGCCGAAAAAATCCCCGTTATATACGGAACAAACATGAGTGTCGGAATGAACGTCCTGTTCAACCTCGCCGCTAAAACCGCGCAAATGCTCGGTGATGATTATGACACCGAAATAATCGAGCAGCACCACCGCTTCAAAAAAGACGCACCAAGCGGCTCGGCCCTTACACTCGCCGAAAACATAGCACGGGCCACAAACAAAAAATTCCCTGATTGTCTTACCCACGGCAGAAAGGGCAAAGACGCATTAAGACAAAAAGGCACCATCGGTATACACGCCGTCCGAGCAGGTGACATCACCGGTATACATTCGGTCGTCTTCAGTACACTCGGTGAGTCCGTCACGCTCAATCATACTGCCCACAGCAGGGACGGATTCGCCAATGGAGCCCTTCGTGCAGCCGACTGGCTCACCGGAAAAAATCCCGGACTCTACTCAATGGCCGATTGCCTCGGTATAAAATAAAAAAAGGACACTCAAATGAGAAAATTAAGCCTTTTTGTCATAAAAGCAGCGCTTTTGGCGATGCTGCTCCTCTCCACAACTGTGCTGGCCGATGTCACCCTCCCGCATGTCATAAGCTCCGGCATGGTCCTCCAGCGGCAGGCCCCTGTTCCCATCTGGGGATGGGCTGACCCCGATGAGCAAGTCTCCGTAACATTCGCCGGAAAAACCTTTGTCACAAAGGCCGTAAAAAACGGAACATGGAAGCTTACCCTCCGCCCACTCGAAGCTGGTGGCCCATACGAAATGACAATAGAAGCAAAAGAAGCAAAAAGTAAAATTCTACTCACTGACGTTCTCGTCGGCGAAGTCTGGTTCTGCTCCGGACAGTCAAACATGGGAATGGGCATCGGTGTTGTCAAAGACGCCGAAAAAGAAATCGCCGCCGCAAACTACCCCAAAATAAGACTCTTCGATGTCCCTAAAAAACCCTCCGCACAGCCCGTCTCTGATGTTGATGCTGTTTGGCGCACCTGCTCATCCGATAACATCAAAAAAGGCGGATGGGGAGGATTTTCCGCCGTCGCCTATTTCTTTGGCCGGGAAATTCACAACAAACTAAATGTCCCCGTCGGACTCATCGATGCCTCATGGGGCGGCTCATACATAGAACCATGGACACCGCCGGACGCCTTTGAAACCCAACCGGAACTTGCACCGATAGTTGAAAAAATTAAACGCCTAAACGCCGAATACAGAAGAAACCTCGCCGATTCGCTCGACCCGCTGCAGGATTGGATTCAAAAGACTAAAAAAGCTTTGGCTGAAAATAAAAAATTTCTGCCCGAGCAGCCTGACTTTCCCCAGCATCCCTTTACAAAAAACGAACCCCATGATTACCCTTGGCAGCCCACCGGGCTTTTCAATGGGATGGTATACCCCGTCATTCCATTTGCCGTCAAAGGCGCAATCTGGTACCAGGGAGAATCGAACCTCGACGACGGAATGCTGTATCACAAAAAGCTCAAGGCCCTGATTGGCGGCTGGCGAAAACTCTGGGGCGAGGGGGACTTCCCATTCTACTTCGTTCAGCTTGCGCCGTTTCGCTACGAAGATTGGCCGAGCAAAAACATCACACCAACCTCGCTGCCGAAAATCTGGAAAGCGCAAATGGCGAGTTTGGCCATACCGAATACCGGTATGGCCGTCACAACCGACATCGGCGACCTCAATGACATACACCCTGTGAATAAGCAGGACGTCGGAAAGCGCCTCGCCCTCTGGGCCTTGGCTAAAACCTATGGCAAAGAAGACATCGTCTGTTCCGGGCCGTTATACAAATCAATGACCGTAGAAGGTGACAAAATCCGTATCTCCTTCGACTATACCGGAAGCGGCCTTGCATCCAGAGACGACCAGCCCCTGACATGGTTCGAAATCGCAGCCGCCGACAAAAAATTCCAAAAGGCAAACGCCGAAATCGACGGCGACAACATCCTCGTCTCAAATGAGCAAATAACCTGCCCCGTCGTTGTAAGATTCGCATGGCACCAGGAAGCTGTGCCAAACCTGATGAATAAAGAAGGATTGCCTGCTTCACCGTTTACAACAGAATCGGAATAAATAGCTCGACCGGTGCAACAGGAATTGTCATTGATATAATGTTGCCAGAACGCTGCAAAGATTAAAAAGTGAATGAACAACGATGCTGCGCAATAGCGAGCCGCTCTTCTCGTACGCATAACCCATACACATCGACAAAACAAATAGCGCAGGCCAGTGCGCCGCCGTCGAGTGCACCGTCGCAAATAATCCCGAACTTATCGCTATCGCGGCCCAGGCTCCCGGGCCTCCCTTGAATCTCGATTGCCGATTCTCAAGAAGAGACCGAACCGTCGTCTGAAACAAACCCCTGAAAAGAAATTCCTCGAACACCGGCACTATAAAAACCGTTGTCAGAAGAATCACCACACGAACTGATACCTGTGGGTATTGTGCTATAAGCTCCAGCTCCTCGTGTTTTTGCATCTCATATCCTGCGCCGTAGAAAAACTTGCCCAGAAGAATAATCAAAACTATCGCTAGCATCACCAGCGGCCATACCGTCAAAAGATTGACAAAACCCCACCCGAAATCTTTCAAAGCCGTCCGCAAATCCAGACCAAATCCCCGCAAACCCCTCACGAAATATCTCCGCACCGTAAAAACAGTTACTCCGACCCCGAACATCGCGCTGATGCACAATGCGGCATTTTGAAATATCACCTCTCGGAAGTCCTCCACCTCCGTAAGAAACGTCGCTAAAAAAAGACCCACCGAAAAAAACGAAAACCATATGAAAAATACCACAAACGGGATATAAGCCGGCATATTGTGCTCTCGAACCACCGAATCTGACAGCGACCTGCGTCCCCAACCCGTCCGTAACAGCCACGCCCCCAAAAATATCAGGCCCGGAACGCAGATAAGGTCTATTAAACCGACCTCACTGAAGAATTCCTTAAAAACCTCGACAACGTCCATCTGATATACTTTCAATCCTTGAAAACACTTCCGCTTTATATTAAAGTAACTAAATTCCGAAGCGGGATTTGGCTGGCCAAATACCCGTTAATACTTGTCGGCGAACTCTGCGGAGTATTGCAGAATAACGCACCTTTTTCAAGGAAAATAGGTTATGGACGTTTTTAAAATCGAAGGCCCTGTCACTCTGAATGGTACCGTCACCGTAAACGGTTCGAAAAACGCCGCCCTGCCCATCATGGCTGCCGCCATACTCGCGCCGGGTACTGCAACCTTAAAATCTGTACCGCACCTCTCCGACATCTCTGTTTGCGCAGAACTGCTCTGCTCGCTTGGCGCAAAAGTAAAAAGAAACGAAAACGACGACCTGCTCAAAGACACCACGCAGATCGATAATCCTGTAGGCGAATATGAAATCGTTCGAAGAATGCGCGCCGGTATCTGCATACTCGGGCCGCTTCTTGCAAGATGCCGAAAGGCGAAGGTCTCCCTGCCCGGCGGCTGCGCCATCGGCGACAGACCCGTCGATATCCACATGAGAGGACTTAAAAAGCTCGGCGCAAAAATACACATCGAAAACGGCTACATTATCGCCGAAGCTCCGAAAGGGCTAAAAGCAGATGAAATCTTTATGGGAGGCCCGTTCGGCTCGACCGTGCTCGGTACCGCGAACGTCATGATGGCCGCCACACTCGCAAAGGGAAAAACCGTCATCGAATCCGCTGCCTGCGAACCGGAAATCTCCGACCTCGCTAACTGCCTTAACAAAATGGGCGCTAAAATCTCCGGCATCGGCTCGCCAAGACTCGCCGTCGAAGGTGTCACTCAGCTAAAACCCGTCGAATACAAGGTCATCCCCGACCGAATCGAAGCCGCAACCTTCATGGTCGCCGCTGCAATAACAAAAGGAAATATAAAACTTCAAAACTGCAGCCTCCGGGACATGATGGCAATCGTAGACAAGCTGAGAAACATCGGCGCCACCGTCGAGTCCGAAAACAACTCCTGCCTTGTCACCCGGACAGAAAAAATCAAACCTGCCGACATTACCACCCAGCCTTATCCGGGCTTTCCCACCGACCTGCAGGCATAGTTTATGGCTCTGCTTGCGCTGGCCGACGGAAACAGCGTCATAATCGAAAAAATCTTCCCTGACAGGTTCATGCACGTCGCCGAACTTAATCGTATGGCCGCAAACCTCAGAAAAGAAGGCTCCACCGTAATTGTTGCAGGTGTAAAAAAACTAATCGCTGCGCCCGTTATGGCCTCCGACCTTAGAGCTTCGGCCGCGCTTGTTCTCGCTGCTCTCGCCGCCCACGGTACTTCCACCATAAGCCGAGTCTATCACATCGACCGTGGATACGAGAAAATCGAAAAAAGACTAAACCCCCTCGGCGCTAAAATCTCCCGCCAAAGAGAATAATATCTTAAAAAAGCCCGCGCAAAAAAATACGGTCTTCCCTTTATGTCCATACTTACCTCGACTCTGAAAAAACAAAAAGGCGGCACCTCCCTCCACGGGTGCTGCCGCCTTACATTAGGAGGATGTGATGAAAACTTATCCTAATAAATTATCGGCAGGTTTTAATTTTTTTTCAATCGTGGTTACTACGGTATTTAACGAAAAAAACCAAACTCTCCCCAAATAACACTGAAATCCAGCAGGAAATGCGCAAAAAAGCTAAATCATCAACCCAAAAACGCGAAAAAAAAGGAAAAAAGCAGGGGGTAAAGAAGTGAATTGGGCCGGGCTGGATTCGAACCAGCGTAAGCTTACGCTAATGGGTTTACAGCCCATCCCCTTTAGCCACTCGGGCACCGACCCTGATCGTCACCGCTGAAAACCAGCAGCGAAACAACAGTGTACTTATTTAAGCAAATCCCTGCAAGCGAAATTCCAAATCCACGCAAAACTTTCACCGCATTTTTGTGCCCCAGGTGCACTCTTTACAAATCTACGCCCAATCACTATCATAGACCCAACCGCCGATGTAGCTCAACGGTAGAGCGCAGCTTTCGTAAAGCTGAGGTTGTGGGTCCGATTCCCACCATCGGCTCTGTGGACCTCCGGAAAAAATACAATTCGCTTAAAAAAATCCTAAGCGACCTGCAAAAAGTCGTCCTCGCCTATTCCGGCGGTGTTGACAGCACGCTTCTTTTGAAAGTCGCCGTCGATACTCTCGGCCCTGAAAATGTAATCGTGTGCATCGCAGTAAGTCCCTCACTTGCCCAGTCTCAGCACAAACAGGCCGTGAAACTCGCCCAAAAAATCGGCGCAACACTAAAAGAGCTCGACCTTGACGAAGTCTCCGACCCGAATTACTCTGCCAACAAGGCCGACCGATGCTTCCACTGTAAGTCACACCTCTTTTCCATATTAGCCGACATCGCAAAACAGGAAAATTTCAGCAACATAATCTGCGGCCACAACCTTGATGACGCCGACGACTACCGCCCCGGAAGCCGTGCCGCCGAAGTCTTCAAAATCCGCTCACCCCTTGCCGAAGCGCAGATGACAAAAGACGACATCCGCCAACTGAGTCGCCAGCTTGACCTGCCCACCGCCGAGTTGCCCGCCTCGCCGTGCCTGGCATCCAGAATAAGTTATGGCCTTGAAATCACCGCCCAGAGACTAAAGCAAATCGAGCAGGCAGAAGAATTCCTCAAACAATTCGGCCTCGTCGAATTCCGGCTCCGTCACCACGACCAGCTTGCAAGAATCGAACTAAACCCCGAAGACTTCGAAAAAGTAATGACAGAACCCGCCCGCTCAAAAATCATCGAAAAAATAAAGTCCCTCGGCTTCAAATTCGTTACCCTCGACCTGCAGGGATTCCGCTCCGGTTCGCTGAATGAAATGCTCGATAATGACGAAAAGCAAAGAAATTTATAAGCTATCGGTGGATTAGTTACCTTCAAAGACATTACCGACTTTTTGTGCTCGTTCGGTTTCATCGAGGTTTATTCCCAGGCTTATACCTGCTTCCACCAGGATGTTCCAGCCTGCCGCCACGTAAACAAAATTCGTCAGCCCATCAACCGCCTTTACTTTGATTGTCGGAAATATAGTATCCTCCGTCGATATCGCAAACACCTTCAGACCCACCTGGCCGAGCATTATCTCTTTTGTTTTCTCAAGCTCGGATTTATAAGGGTCAATCAATATCACAATGTCACTTTGGTGCATAACCTCCTGTATGCCGTGCATGTAGCTTGTCCCCTCCAGAAAATCGCTCTTCTTTCTAACAATTTCATTGACCTTGACTGTCAATTCTTCCGCGACGCCGTCATTTCTTCCGGCAAAAAATACCGTCTGCGCTTTAGTAATGGCCTCTGTAATTTCAGCCGGTATCTGTACGCCGAGAGCTTCTTCGAAGGCAACAGCTAATTCATCGAGCTTCTCATCGAATGATTTTCCCGCCGCCTGCCACAACAATGCCTGATAGAACAATCCCTGTTCGATACTGCTTTTTGTCGCAGCTATTGCATCTTCGCTGCCGCAACTTAAAACAAACGTCTGATTCGCAATCTCTTCCAGTTTTGTGTTTTTGTTCGCCGTCAATCCGAATAGTTTCTGATGGCCGTTTTCTTTTAATTTATTAAATGCCGATAGCGTCTCCTTGGTTCGTCCGCTGTTCGACGCCGCGAATACGACGTAATCGCCCAGCTTATATTCAACGGATTGGTAAGAACCTTCCGTCATTAAACTCAGACCCAGACCCATTTTCATCGCATTTGCAATGGCGTTTTTCGCCGGAAATAATCTGCTCGAACCTTCACCGGTTAAAAACAATTTTTTCGTCTCGTTTATCTGCTCGACGACGCTGTCCGTATTTTCGATTTTGAAATTGCGTATGATAGACGGCGATTCCATCATCTCGCGGCACAGTGCAAATTTAGTGTATTTCGGGGCATCGTTCATTTTAATAACGCCTCTCTCAAAAGTTTTAAAATTTACATGCTTCGAATTTCACATAATCGGGCAATTCGCCGACCAGCGGCCTTAAATACGACAGGAATTCATTTGTTATGAAATTGCCTTCCGCGTTTATAAATTCATCCGGCATCGGTTTCGCCCTTACCGCAACTTCCTGCAGCGATGCGGTGCCTGTAGTACATTTATACTTTTTGCTGTCTTCTCTGACCAGCGTTACCATCAATCCCGTCTTGCCTTGTTTAGCCAGCTCAACAGCCTGTCTTCCGCACATATAAGCTTCATCGATATCGAGTTGAACCGCTCTGTCGGCTGCACACATCGGAAGAGACTCGGTTATCTGGAACTCACCTCTGAATCCGAATTCGTCGCTTATCATTCTGTGTAATGCCAGTGCCGCGCTTGTTCCGCCCATTGCCCCGAATTCGATGTTATTGAATTTGTCTTTTACCTGCGATGCGGAAACAGCCGTGCCGTCGGCAAATGTTATCCCTTCGCCGCAAACAATCGAAGCAAATCCAAATTCCTTATAGCATCGCTCGACTTCTTTCAAAAACTTTTCTTTTTCAAAAGCCCGTTCCGGCAAACAAAGAATATGAGGTGCTTCTTCGGCGGTTCTTTTCCCTGCGGCGCCGGAGGCAGTTAACCAGCCCGCATCTCGACCTATTGCCTGAAACACTACAAACTGGTCGACTTTCTGCATGTCTCTTGCTAATGTACCCGCCTGTTTGACCGAAAGTGCAATGTATCTTGCCGCACTGGCAAAACCGGGGGTATGGTCGGTGCCGTAAAGGTCATTGTCAACAGTCTTTGGGATGCCGATGCCTGCCAGTTCGTAATTCTGTTCTTTTGCGAAAACCTCGAGACGATCAATGGTGTCCATTGTATCGTTGCCGCCGATTAGAAAAACGTAACGGATATTTTTCTTTTTTAGCATTTCAAGAATAATCGGCAAATCTTTATCCTGCAGTTTATGGCGACAACTGCCCAGTGCGCTGGATGGCGTCCTCTTTAGTCCTTCTATGGTCTCAGCGGATTCTTTGCCCAGGTCGATAATTTTACCCGCCATAAAGCCTTCAATGCCGAAGCGCATTCCCAGTATATTCTCGATTGCATCAAAATCCTTTGCAGCCTGAACTACGCCGGACAAAGAAGCGTTAATTACCGAAGTTGGGCCGCCTGATTGCCCGACTATCGCGTTACCTTTTAACATCCTGAATTGTCCTCCAAAAATATTTCAACTGTTTAAATTTCGCCGAATTATATCAACTGCAATTTCCTCTGTCCAGTCTCTATGAAATTACTCTTGAATGATATGGTAACATAAGTATATTGATACTATGGATAAATCGATATTATATCTTGGCGATACGACACTGCAAACAGCAGCCTCTTATCTGGCCGGTGTTATGGCTTATTACGATATCAATTTTGATTATTTGCCGTCGGATTCAAAATTTGACGACTCACTCCTGAAAAATAACTATAAGGCATATATTATCAGCGACTATCCAGCAAAAAACTTCTCCCCGGCTCAACTGGAAAAAATCGCTCAAAAAGCAGAA
>Ga0114923_10001928_pt1 | contig 14201 bp, 16 predicted proteins | sample SumtaG_FD_89578 | JGI IMG/M metagenome (GOLD analysis project Ga0114923, IMG submission 89578) | Deep subsurface microbial communities from Indian Ocean to uncover new lineages of life (NeLLi) - Sumatra_00157 metaG | ecosystem: Environmental > Aquatic > Marine > Oceanic > Sediment | place: near...
GCCACTGCCAAGAGAGCCCCATTTTAATAAGAATCCAAATTCACTATCTGCCTGGTTGGGATTGTAAACAGATGGGCAATTATCTTCTGAATCAGGAATTCCATCTCCATCTTGATCAAGAACTCCGACACAAGCACCATCATTGCAACCGTTTGGACAAGCAATATCACTTTCCTGTCCTACCATAGTAGAAGTATAACAATAATGTTCATTCAACCAACATCCATAACCAGAACATTCTTCTACTACTCCTCCTTTATTACAATAATCAACATAAGAATTAGGTCCTAAAATTGTTGTTCCTTTTACATAATAATCCTTTCCACCATCACTATCACTACATTCTGCAACATCACAAACATCTCCTACACCATCTACATCTATATCTTCTTGTCCTGGATTTGCAATGCTTGGACAGTTATCATCTGAGTCTGGTATGCCATCACCATCTGAATCAATCAGAGCTAAAGCTGTCCCTGCCAAAACCAAACCCAGAACAGTAATGCCAATTAGTAAATATATTTTTTTCATTTTTTTTCTCATTGATTATTTATTATGCCTTCCGACTTTTCATTCCTCCTATCTTCAAAATAGCCCCATTTATGAGATAGTGTCAAGCTAACCAAAAACCCGAGCTAAATGCTCGGGCTTTTCGATTGGTGGCTAACGGGACTCGAACCCGCTCCGAGAGTTCCACAAACTCTAGTGCTGCCATTACACCATAGCCACCATGTGCCCCCACCAGGATTCGAACCTGGAACTAATGGCTTAAGAGGCCACTACTCTGCCAGTTGAGTTATAGGGGCTTAAGAGCATGCAATTTCCCACCAATTATCCAATCCTGTCCAGGTGGCTACTCCGATTGTGGTTAAGAAGGTGTTTAAAAATACCCAAGCCACAAAAACAACTACTATGCCTATTACTACAGCAGTAACGATTGATTTTGCTTGGCTTATCTTTCCGGGATCGGGACCAGCAATCAAAAAATAAAAACCTCCGATAATCAACATTAAACCAGCTGCAATCGGAACAAGACGGGTTAAGATAAAATTAATTATATTGTTAATTAAAACAAAAATATGACAAAATTGGCAAGGACAATCTGAGGTTCCGCACGGAACTATTCCCTCAGTAGGACAAGCGGCCCAAGCTTGGCTAGGAGTCAAAGAAAAAAACAAAGCTATCAAAAAAGGAACTATTAGTAAAATTTGAATTTTTAGTTTTGAGCTTCGCATTTTTGTTTTTAGTCTAGGATCGTATGATGCCCCTGGTAGGATTCGAGCCTACAACCTACGGTTCCGAAGACCGTCGCTCTATCCAGTTGAGCTACAGGGGCGTGAATTAATTTTACCAGAAAAATTGAAAAAAACAAGATTTTAAGATAAAATTCAAGCAAATCATGGAAATACCAAAAGAAATAAAATTAATTATTGAAAAATTAAAAAAGCAAGGTTTTGAGGCCTATATTGTAGGAGGTTGTGTTAGAGATTTTTTGAGGGATGTAGAACCCAAAGACTGGGATGTGACCACCAACGCCAAGCCAGAAGAAATTCAGAAAATATTTTCTAAAAGCTTTTATGAAAATAAATTCCTGACAGTAACTGTTCAAACTGAAAGTGAAAATCCTAAATTAAAAGAAGTTGAAATTACTACCTATCGTTCTGAAACAAAATATAGTGATAGGCGCCATCCAGATAAAGTAAAATTTGCTAAAACCATTGAAGAAGATTTATCCAGAAGAGATTTTACTATTAATGGGATAGCTGCCACACTAAAAGATTCTGAATTAAAGATAGTTGATGTTTTTAAGGGGCAAAAGGATTTGGAGGCAAAAATGATTCGGGCGGTGGGGAATCCAGAAGAAAGGTTTTCAGAGGATGCTTTAAGAATGATGAGAGCAGTAAGATTTGCTACTACTCTGGGAAAAGATTGGAAGATTGAAAAAAAGACCTCAGAGGCAATTAAAAAAAATGCAATCTGGCTTCAAGCTATTTCTAAAGAAAGAGTGAGAGATGAATTTTTAAAAATTATTCTGTCTGAAAGAGCAACCGAAGGCATTGAACTTTTGCGAAAATTAAATTTACTAAAATATATTTTACCAGAGCTAGAAGAAGGCTATGGTGTTAGTCAAAACAAACATCATATTTACCAGTGTTACGATCATTGTTTAAGGTCTTTGGGTTATGCAGCCAAAAAAAACTTCAATAAATATGTCAGACTAGCCGCTCTATTGCATGATGTCGGAAAACCAAGAGTGAAGGAAGGAGAAGGAGCTGATGCTACTTTTTATAATCATGAAATAGTAGGAGCTAAAATGACTCTTCAAATTCTAAACCGCCTAAAATTCCCTAAAAAAGATATTGAAAAAATTGCTAAACTCGTAAGATATCATCTCTTTTACTATACCCCTGAAGAGGTTGGAGAAAGCTCTGTCAGAAAATTAGTTCGTAATGTTGGGCCAGAAAATATGGAAGAGTTGTTAGAGGTAAGAATGTCAGATAGAATTGGTTCTGGGGTGCCAAAAGCTGAGCCCTATAAGCTACGTCATTTAAAATATGTAATTGAAAAAGTTTCTCAAGACCCTATCTCAGTCAAAAAGCTCAAAATTAATGGAAATGAAGTAATGAAAATCTTAGGAATAAAACAAGGACTTATGGTAGGACAAACTCTTAATGTCCTATTGGGTTATGTCCTAGAGGATCCTGAAAAAAACAAAAAAGAATTTTTAGAAAAAGAAATAAAAAAATTAGGAAAATTGAGTAAAGAAGAATTAAATTCTTTAGCTCAAAAAGCAAAAAAACAAAGAGGAGAAATTGAAATGAAAAGAGACAAGATGACAAAAAAGAAATATTGGGTAACCTAAACCTGCCGGAGTGTAGTATAACGGTAGTACATGCCCTTCGGGAGGGTAAAACCCGAGTTCAATTCTCGGCACTCCGAATGAAACTAAAAATAATTATTTTTGGTTTTTGGAAAATATTAGACTACCTTCTGAATAAAAAGTAAAAAAATAAAGGGCCTGTAGTTTAACGGTAAAACACCTCATTCGCATTGAGGGGAGCGTGGGTTCAATTCCCACCAGGTCCACCTATAAACGCAAAAAATTTAGGAGTTTTGGGCAAAAAAATTACTAAAAAGTATTTGGAGGACAAAGGATAGTCACTTAATAAGCTAACTTGTGAGGTTCAAATATATCCTTTGAAAGGCAGATATATTGGAAAAAATAGCTAAAATTATTATAGGATAAATTATCCAAGAAAAATTAAAGATACCTAAAACCATTGCCAGTGAAATTAAAATCATTCTTTCTGGCCGGCCTAAAAGGCCTTTTTTAAATTCTTCACCTATCAATTCTTTCTCTTTGGCCGCAGCTTTTGAGTAAGTAGTCATTAGAGAACCAAAGAGAGCAAGGAAAACCCAAACTTTGGCAGAAAGAATAAAGCTGGATAAGGGTAAGAAAAGAAAACCTAGCAAAACAATTCCTTCCACATATCTATCACAAATTGTATCTAAATAAGCTCCTTTCTTTGTTTCTTTTTGAAGGGCTCTAGCTACTGATCCATCAATAAGATCTAGGAGAGCGGAAAAGATGAAAAAGAATAAAGCTAAAATTAAATTAGTTTTAATCAAAAAATAGAAAGAAGTAATAACAAACAAAATAGAGATCAAAGTATAATGATTGGGAGTTAAACCAAAACCGGAGAAAAACTTTCCAATTTTGGTTTCAATGTTTTTAAATTTTTCTCTTTTTTCTGTTAGCATGGGCGGTATAAAAAAGCTTTTGATAATTTAATAATATTTCTTTTGGCGTGATCAAATATTCCTTCAAGGAGATTAATTTCTTTACCTTTAAGTTTTACATTTTTATTTCTGATTCTTTCTAAAACTTCTCTGATAGATAGATTTTCCCCTGGAACTTCTAAATAAGATCCTCCGATAAAATTTGGAAAATGAGCATCAGAGCCCACAGTAAAAGGAAGATTATTTCTTTTGGCAAATTCAAGGGCTTTTTTATTAGCACTGGGAAAAATAGAAGCATTCAAAACCTCAACTCCATCAATCTCTTTAATTAAATCTTTTAAATCGCCTTTAAAATGCCCCGGCCAGGCAAAAGGATGAGGAATAACTGCTATTCCTCCTTTTTCTTTAATTTTTTTAATGGTTTCTCTAGCTGGTAACCCACTGGAAATTCTTTCTCTCACATTCAAACCCAAAATATCTCCTTTTCTGCTTTTTACCTCAATTCCTGGTATAATTAAAACTGATTTGTCAGTCGCATATTTTTCAGCTTCAAGCGCTCCTTGAACCTCATTATGGTCAGTGATAGCTAGGCAATCAATGCCATTTTTAATGGCGGCCTCCACCATTTCTTTTGGTGAAGAGTTGGTGTCGTAAGAAAAACGGGTATGAACATGTAAATCGCATTTCATAGAATCATTCTAGCACTAGAAAATATAAATATAAAATGCTTAAAAACTGTGTTTAAATTCATAATTTCTTGCCTCTATTTTTTTCTGCCAGCTTATTTTACTAATATGACTCCGCCTTTGGCACACAAAGCCGGTATTTTAAAATTCTTAGCGAGGCCAGTTGATTTTAATAAAAAATTCAGGGGAGAACCTTTTTTGGGTTCTCATAAGACTTGGCGGGGAGTAATTTTGGGAATTTTAATTGGATTTTTAGTAGCTTTGTTTCAAAAATATCTTTACCGATTTTTAGCAATTCAAAAAATTTCATTTCTTAATTACTCCCAAATTAATATTTTTCTCTTTGGATTTTTGATTTCTGCCGGAGCTGTTTTTGGTGATTTATTTTTTGCTTTTATAAAAAGGCAGTTAAAATTAGAACCCGGAACAAAATTTCTACCTTTTGACCAAACAAATTATGTAATAGGAGCTGCCTTCTTCTTGACACTCTTTTTTAAAATTGATATTTTAATCTGGCTAACGCTTTTTATTCTAACTTTTTTCCTACATATAATAATCAACCGAATTGGATACTATCTAGGCCTTCATAGAGCCAAATGGTAGGGTGTGATATAATACCACATATGTTTATCAAAGGTGTTGGAATGACAAAATTTAATTATTCTCAAAAACCCTGGTGGCAGCAGGCTTTTGAGGCATCAATGGAAGCTTTAGAAAATAGTAATCTAAAGATATCTGATATTGATGCCATTGTTCTTTCAGCCATCTCCACTGCTTCTGGCGGAGAGCATCAAACCCATAAGATTTCTTTGCTTTCTGATTTATTTAAAACTAATGTTCCGATTATTGAGACTCCTTCGGTATGTGCCGGAGGCGGAGTATCCACCTGGGTGGCTAATCGTTTGGGTTTTAAAAATGTTTTAGTGCTGAGTGGAGAAAGATTGGTAGACAACAAAAGTGAGGCGACAGTAGATTGGATAATGTCAGCCGCTGAAAGAGTAATTGAACAGACAGAGGGAATGCTTTTCCCAGTCCAAAATGCCTTAGTTTGGCAGCAGTATAGGAAAAAATATGAAGCTAATATGGATGATTTAGCTTTAATTGCTTTTAAAAATCACCAAAACGCCGTCTTAAACCCAAAAGCCTATTACTATCAACGCCCGGTTTCTTTAGAGAGAATAAAAAACTCTCCCATTATTGCTTCACCCTTTCGTTTAATGGATTGTTCTTTATCAATTAATGGAGGGGCGGCAGCAATTCTCTCACAAGAAAAAACTGACATTGAAATTGTAGGTTCAGGTTTTGCCACAGATTTTTTGTTAACTTTTGGAAGAGAAGAAATTTGTCACTTTAAAGCAACCCAAATAGCAGCTAAAAAAGCTTTTGAACAAGCAAAGCTGAAACCTTCAAGCATTGAAGTGGTTGAAATTCACGACGCCTTCACCTCGGTAGAATTGTTGTCTTATGAAGATTTAGGATTTGCTCCTCCCGGAAAAGGAGCTGAATTAATAAGGTCGGGTAAGGTTAATTTAGAAGGTAAGTTACCGATAAACCCTTCTGGAGGTTTAAAGGCTAAAGGTCATCCTATTTCAGTAACTGGTTTGGCTCAAATATACGAAGTAGTAAACCAATTAAGAGGAAAATGTGATAAAAGACAAGTAAATCCTATTCCCAAAATTGGCCTTTGCCATAACGTTGGTGGAACAGGCGGTAGTGTCACGGTTCACATTCTTAGAAAAACTACTTAGAGTGAAATTTATTTAAAATTTCTTTAAAATTTTTCTTAGTTTCAGAAGAAACCTCAATCAGGCAAATACCTTTTTCAGGAAAACCATAGACTACCATGCTTCCTTCTTTGGCTAACAAGACAGTGGGGATTACCAAAAGATCCTCCTCGCCCTCAACAAAAACATTTTTATTTTCCAAAAGAGCTCTTTGAATTATTGGCCAAACTTCTTTTTGAATGGTTCCTGGTGGATTGGAGCAGCTTAAGGAAAAAGGTAAAATCTTTTTTACTTTTTTTCTCTTATCCTGCCATCAAAAATTTTAATATGAGAAAAAAGGGTTAGGGAACAACAATCACCCACTGTGATTATTTTTTTAAAAGCTTTTTCCTGAATAAATTTTTTATACTTTTCCCCTACTTCTTCTTCGTTTCCAAAAATAGGTGTTCCCCAAATTTTCTTTAATGCAGGCCTGAACTCTTTTGGTAAATAAAATGTTTTCATGGGTTTTGAATGAAGCCAAACCATATAGGACTAGTTTATCATTTAGTATTGATATTTTAAAGCTAATTCATTAAAATAGTCTATATGCTAAACAAAAGCATCAATTCAAAAACAGCCGGAATTATATTGGGAGTATCTTTGATAGGGGCTATTTTTTTAGTCAGTCAAGGATATCTATTAACTAAAAATGAAATAAATGGCCTAACCCGAGCAAAGGTTGTCAGAGAAGTCTCTCAAAAAAAAGTTTTATATATAATTAACAAAGGAGGCGGAGAGTCAACATCCTATCAGATGCTCCTCCCTGAGAGTTCAAGTGTATTTTCTTTGTTGGAAGAGCTATCTGAAAGAGAAAATTTTGATATAGAAACCACCATCTATCCAGAGATGGGGGTATTAGTAGAAAACATTGATGGAGCTTATAATGGAACCGATAACAAATACTGGCAATACTGGGTCAATGGAGAATTACCAATGAAAGCTGCTGATAAAAAAGAAATAAAGGAAGGGGATGAAATAGAATGGAGATTTGCTCCCTCGCCTTATTAATCTTGTGAACAAAAAATTTATGAACAAAAAAAAGATTTTTATTACAGTTTTTATTATCGCTTTTGGGGTAATCTTTCGCATTTTTTTAAATGAGAAAATCGGCATCCCCAATTTTGAATCCGTAACTGCTCTCTCTTTAGTTTCTGGCTCTTTTTTGGGAGGCATCTTTGCTCCCCTTATTCCTCTTTTGACAATTTTTATCTCAGATATTTACTTTACTAACAGCTCAGTTTATCTTTTTACCTGGTCAGCTTTTATCTTAATTGGGATTTTAGGCATCTTAATCAAGAAAAATACTAGGCATTATTTTTCAAAAATCACTGGTTTGGGAATACTATCGGTATTATTTTTCTACATCTGGACCAATTTTGGTTGGTGGTTAACGTCTGGAATGTATGCGCTAACTTTAAGAGGGCTAATCGAATGTTATATTGCTGCTCTTCCTTTTTTAAGAAATCAATTGTTTTCTAGTTTAATTTTTGTCCCCGCTTTCAGCTTAGTCTTTTTCTTAATTTTTGATAAGACTTTTCTGTTGAAAAACCTAACCAAACAAAAAAAAGAAGCTGAGCAAAACTATTCTTTAATAATAAAGTAAAGCTATTCTTTAATTAGCAAAATAAATCAAATTAATTGTGATGAAAATTTTATTTATTTATCCCAAATATCCAGAAACCTTTTGGAGCTTTAAACACGCGTTGAAGTTTATTGGCAAAAAAGCAACCTTCCCGCCTTTGGGTTTGGTAACTGTAGCCGCTCTCTTACCAAAAAATTGGCAAAAAAAATTAATTGATCTTAATGTAGAAAAATTAAAAGACGAAGACATCAAGTGGGCAGACTATGTCTTTACTAGCGCAATGATTGTCCAAAAAGAATCAATCAAAGACATTATCAGAAGATGCCAGAAGCTTAATGCTAAAATTGTTGCTGGTGGTCCTCTCTTTACTAGCGGCCACAAAGAATTTGAAAAAGGGATTGACCATTTTGTTTTAGGAGAGGCTGAGACTACCCTCCCTTCTTTCTTAAAAGATTTAGAAAGAGGGCACCCTCAAAAAATTTATCTTCCCGGTGGTTTCCCAGACATTACCAAAACACCAACTCCTCTCTGGGAGCTTATTAACCCTAAACACTATGCCTCAATGAATATTCAATACTCCCGAGGCTGCCCTTTTAACTGTGAATTTTGTGATATTACTGTATTAAATGGCCGTGTTCCACGAACAAAAAATAAGGAACAGATATTGGCAGAACTAGAAAGTTTATATCAACGAGGATGGAAAGGTGGTGTTTTCTTTGTCGACGACAATTTCATTGGAAACAAAGTCAAGCTTAAAAAAGAAATCTTGCCGGCAATAATCCAGTGGATGGAAGAAAAAAAACATCCTTTTTTGTTTAATACCGAAGCCACAATTAATATGGCTGATGATGATGAATTAATGAATTTAATGATTAAAGCTGGATTTAATTCTATATTTATTGGAGTGGAAACTCCTAACGAGAAAAGTTTGGTTGAGTGTGCTAAATTCCAAAACACAAATCGAAATTTATTAGAATCAATTAAAAAGATTCAAAGGCGTGGCTTTCAGGTCCAGGGAGGATTTATTGTTGGCTTTGACAATGATACTCCTTCAATTTTTGAGAGACAGATTAACTTCATTCAAAAAAGTGGTATTGTGACTGCCATGGTGGGACTCTTGAATGCTCTGCCTAAAACAAAACTATACCAAAGATTAAAGAAAAATAATCGTCTTTTGAAAGTCACCTCTGGGAACAACACTGATTGTTCAGTTAATTTTATTCCAAAAATGAAAATTAAGACTCTTATCAGCGGTTATCAGAAAATTTTAAAAAAGATTTATTCTCCAAAAAATTATTATGCTAGAGTGAAAACATTCTTAAAAAATTATCAACCCGCTCAAAGAAGAACATTTCATTTTCAACTATCCTATTTAAAAGCATTTTTAAAATCTGTCTGGTTGCTTGGTATTAAAGAAAAAGAGCGCTACTATTACTGGCAACTTTTTTTCTGGAGCCTGTTTAGGCGACCAAAACTCCTCCCCTTAGCTATTACTTTTTCAATCTATGGATTTCATTTTAGAAAAATCTCAGAGAGATATTCCGCTTAATTCTCGCCACGAGAGCGAGATCTTGAAAAATGTTTTATCAATGTTCAAAATGTCAAAAAAAATGGCAATATCCGATTAAAAAATGCCCTCATTGCTTTGCAGAGCTAAAAAGAATTAAAACTCAAAAAGCTAAAATAATTGGTCTTTCAAAGACTAATATCCCTACTCTTTTACACCCCAAAACACCTTATTCTGTTTTAGTTTTAGAAGATGAAAAAGGTAATCGCTGGACTCAAAAATATGCTCCTCACGAAAAATCCTCTAAAGAATACCAGGTGGGCGATGAGTTTATTCTGGAATCCATCAAAGATAAAAATGCTGTTGCCTTGTGGAGGATAAAATATGACATTTTAGAAGCAATAGAAAGAACAGTGGAATTAATCGGAAGCTTAGACATCAATCAAGATTCCAGGATAGTAGTTTTGCCAACATTAACTTCTCCAAAACATCCTCATTTCGCTGAAAATACCAGCCCTGAGTTTTTAGAGGGTCTGCTTTTATATCTATTCCAAAAAGGAATTAAAGCTGAAAATATAAAAGTGGCTGGTCAAAGCTTTACCGATATTCCCATTGAGGCTTCAATTCAAAAATCTCAACTTCTTAGGGTTTGTCGGGATTTTAAAATCTCACCCCTTGATTTAGCCAAAACTAATTTTGTCAAAAAAGAAAAGGAGGGTCTTGTTCTTGAACTATCAGAAGAACTTTTCAATAATAATTTGATAATAAATTTGCCAATTTTAAAAATGGGAAAAGCCTTAGCTTCAGAAAATGTCTTAAAATTCTTAAAAAAAGAAAACTATCTTGGTCTAAAATACCTTCACGAAAAAGAAAAAATAATAAAAACTTTAAAAGATATCATGCCTCAATGTTTAACGATAGCTGAAGCCCACACCATTCAAAAACCTGATAAGTTTACCGTATTTTTGGGAATGATTTTAACTAGTTTTGATTTCCTAAATCTAGATAGAATCTTTTTTGAAATAACCTGCCAGGAAAAATTACCAAGAATTTTAGAAAAAATTGAGATTGAAAAAATTCCCGTTTTAGGAAGAACAATTGAAGAAATTCAATATGAGGTTGGAAAATTATAAAAACCCAACATTGATTGAAACTGTTTTGCCAAGAGTTGAAAATAAAGTGTTGTCAGCAGTAAAAGACACTACTCTGGTTTTAGGTTTCGCGATTCTAACTGGAATAGCAGCTCAATTAAAAATTGAAATAGGTGCGATACCTATAACCATGCAGACATTGGTAGTTCTTTTAAGCGGAGCCTTGTTAGGAAGCAAAAAAGGATTAATGTCCCAATTTATCTATATATTGGGAGGATTGACTACTCTCCCCTGGTTTGCTCGAGGAGGAGGAATGGCATATATTTTAAGTCCTACTTTCGGCTATATTCTAGGTTTTGTCTTGGCTGCTTACTTAGTCGGAATTTTAACCGAAAAGGGTTGGGATAGAGACATCAGGACAGCTGTCTTAGTAATGTTAGCTGGAAATGTTATTATTTATATTCCAGGGCTTTTATGGCTAGCAAAATTTGTTGGGATTTCAAAAGTTTTAATAGTCGGTTTTTATCCTTTTATTTTAGGAGATGTAATAAAAATATTCTTAGCTGGTTTAATTCTGTCCTTTAGTTGGAAAATTATAAACTTTACAGCTAAAATTAAAAGTCCAAATATAAAATAATTTAATCTTTAAATCTAAAAAATATGAAAGATAAGGTTGTTCTCGTTACAGGTTCTGCCCAAGGTATTGGCAGAATAATTGCTCTAAAATTCTCTTCTTTGGGGGCTAAAATAGCTCTCAATGATATTAGAACACAAGAAGAAAATCTTAAAAAAACAATAAAAGATATCGAAGAAAAAGGAGGTAAGGCTAAATATTTTTTAGCTGATATCTCAAAGATGGAAGAAGTGGAAAAAATGTTTCAGAATTTAGTACAAGAATTTGGCAAATTAGATATTTTAGTTAATAATGCTGGGATTTGCCAGGACAAAACTCTAGCAAAAATGACAAAGGATGAATGGCAAAAAGTGATTGACATTGATTTAACTGGAGCCTTCAATTGCACTAAAGTCAGCCTCCCTCTAATCATTCAAAACCAAGGAAAGATTATTAATCTTTCTTCTGTTGTGGGACAAAGGGGGAATTTTGGTCAAACCAATTATGCTGCTGCCAAAGCCGGTCTGATTGGATTTACCAAGTCCCTATCCAAAGAAGTGGGAAGATTTGGAGTAACTGTGAACGCAATAGCTCCTGGTTTTATTGAAACCAAACTTACCCAAAACTTACCAGAAGAACTTAAAACAACAGTTAAGAGATTAACCTCTCTGGGTAGATTTGGAAAACCAGAAGAAGTAGCCGCTTTGGTCGCTTTCCTATCCTCAAAAGAAGCTAGTTTTATCACCGGAGCAGTTATTAATATTGATGGAGGTCTATCTATATGATTTTAAACAAGGAACAAATTAAAGAAATTATTCCTTATGAGGATCCTTTTTTATTTGTTGATGAGGTGATAGAAATGAGGGAAAAAGAAATTACTGGGATAAAACAAACTTCACCCAATGATTACTATTTTAAAGGTCACTTCGTTGATTTTAAAATTATGCCGGGAGTCTTAGTGATTGAAGCTCTAGCTCAACTTTCTACTCTTCTTTTAAGAAAAAAGGTGGGAGAAGAACACAAAGAAAACCATTTTTTGGCCTATGAGGTCAGAGGGGTGCAGTTTTTAAAACCAATTTTTCCCGGAGATAAAATTGTACTAAAAGCTGAAATTTTGAGTACTTTTGAGGTAAATAAAAATGAAATTTCACATATTAAAGCTCTAGCTTCAGTGGAAGATGATTTAAAATGTGAAGCTCGGCTTTCGATAGTTATGGTCAAAAAAGAAGATTTTAAAAAAAGATATGCTTGAAAAAAATAAACTTTGTGAACTTTTAAAAATCAAATATCCAGTGGTGCAGGGTGGAATGGCAGGAATTTCAGAAAGCAATTTAGTATCAGCCGTTTCAAATGCAGGAGGGCTAGGAACTTTGGGATCTGGATTAATGCCAGCCCAATGGTTGGAAAAAGAAATTCAAAAGACAAAAGAATTAACCAAAAATCCTTTTGCAGTCAATCTTTTCATGCAAAACCCAAAAACTCCAGATTTAATAAAAGTAATAATCAAGTATCAAGTACCTATTGTATTCACGGGAGGAGGCAATCCCCTTCCTCTTTTTTCTCATTTACAAAAAGCGGAAATATTAGTTATCCCAGTTACTCCCTCCCCCCGTTTAGCAAAAAAAATGGAACAAAGTGGAGCCGACACTATTGTGGTGGAAGGACTAGAAGGAGGAGGCCATATCGGTGAAAATTCAACTTTTTGTTTAATTCCTCAAACAAAAAAAATGTTAGAAAAAATTCCTCTTATTGCAGCTGGTGGTATTTATGATGGTCAAACAGCTAAAGCTGCTTTCCTTTTAGGAGCTGAAGGTATTCAAATGGGAACAAGATTTTTGGCTTCAAAGGAATGTATCGCCTCCAAGGCTTATAAAGAAAAAGTGGTAAAGGCTACTACCGACGACATTAAAGTTGCTTTAAGATGGACTAATCACCCCATAAGAATAATTAAGAATGAATTGTCAGAAAATTGGAAAAAACTAGGAGAGAAAGGAGCTTTTCCCGAGGAAATAAAAGCTGAAAAAATTGCAGGCGCCCTTGGAGGGGAAAAAAGTGTTGAAAATATTCCTCTTTTGGCTGGGATCTCAGCCGCTGGCATTTCAAGCATTAAAAGTTGTCAAGAAATAATTAAAGAAATAGTAAGTTATTTAAAATAATACCAATATATGAATAGGGCTGTTTCATGGTTCTGTAAAATTTTTCTTGCTCCACTTATTAAAAAACTCTTTATCAAAGAAGTTTTGGGCTCAGAAAATATCCCTCAGAGAAATTTTATTTTAGCCTCTAACCATCAAAGCCATTTGGATCAAATAGTAACCGGCTATATCTGTATTCCAAGGAGATTTCATATGATAGGTCAAACAGATAGATATAGGGGTTTAACAAAAGTCTTTTTATATATACTCTACTTTATTGCCGGAGTCATCCCGGTAAATAGGAAAAAACAAGAATCACGTAAAAAAGCAACTAAAGAGGCAATAGAAAATTTAAGGAAAGGTGACGTTTTAATAATTTATCCTGAAGGAACAAGAACAAGAACCGGGGAAATGGGAGAGGGAAGATTTGGGGTAGCCAAAATTTTTTTGGCAACTGGAGTTCCTATTCTGCCGGTTGGAATCAAAGGAGTTTTTAAATTATTGCCACCGGGGGGAAAATTAAAAATAAAAAAGATTATCACAATTAATATTGGACAACCTCTTTATTTCAAAGAAAGCTTTGAAAGGTCAAAAAATCTTTCTGAAGATTCTGAAGAATATAAAGAGATGCTCCTTAAGATCACCAATACCACCATGGAAAAGATTGCTGCCTTGGGAGCAGAAATTAATTAACCTATGAAGCCTTTTTTTACTTTCTTTTGTAGATTTACTCTGTTTCCGCTGGCTGGTCTTTTTACTGAAAAAATAGAGGGGAAAGAAAATATTCCCGCTAAGAAAAACTTTATTCTCGTTTCAAATCATACCAGCGGATCAGATCATTGGTTTATCTCAAATATTCTAAGAAAGAGAGCTGAAGATTTACGTTTTATCGGAGCAATGGACAGCTTAAAGCTTTTATTACAATCCGGATTGATTTATTATTTTTCCAATACAATTGTCATCAACAGAAAAAGGAGGGACAGAAAAGGTATTTTGAAAAAAATGATAAAATGCTTGAAAAACAATAAGATTGTTGTTATCTATCCTGAAGGAGATAGTAACAAGAAAAAAGAACTTTTA
>Ga0114923_10001929_pt1 | contig 14195 bp, 4 predicted proteins | sample SumtaG_FD_89578 | JGI IMG/M metagenome (GOLD analysis project Ga0114923, IMG submission 89578) | Deep subsurface microbial communities from Indian Ocean to uncover new lineages of life (NeLLi) - Sumatra_00157 metaG | ecosystem: Environmental > Aquatic > Marine > Oceanic > Sediment | place: near...
CCTAAGCAGGAGTTTTACCCGGTTTCACTGCAGCAAGAGGGCGTTTATCTTCAATCCATCATCGACCCGGATAATACGGTATGGAACACCTCTCACAGTTGGCGTTATCACGGCAGCTTAAATATAGGGGCATTTAAAAAGGCCATTGGAGAGCTGATAAACCGGCAGGCGTCATTACGGACCAATTTCCATTTAAAAGAGGACAAAATCCTCCAGGTCATCCATGAGAAAGATTCGATTCCCATCGATTCTTTTCTTACATTTGTGGATATATCGTCCTACCCGGAAGAGGAAAAAGAAACCTCAGCCAGGTCCATAGAGGAGAGGGAAGCTAAAAAACGTTATGATCTGGGCTCCGGGACTTTGATTCGATTTAGCCTGGTCCGGTTTACTGAAAACGATCATTTGCTTATTATCAGTAAGCATCATATTATTTCCGACGTCACCTCCCGGCAGATATTATTGAAAGAACTGGCAGTCCTTTACAATTCCTATGATTCGAATAGCCCTCATGAATTGAAACCTATAGAGATTCAATATTTCGATTATGCCGTATGGCAGCGGGAATTTTTAGAGTCATCCAATTACCGGGACCAGGAGGAGTATTGGTTAACCCAATTATCCGGGACTTTGCCGCTGTTAAATTTACCCACGGATTTTCCCCGCAGTGCAGTCACGCGAACCGGGGTGTCCGGCTGTCACATCGACCTGGAGCAAAAATTGGCGGAAAGTCTCCGCACATTTGGGCTTCGTAACCGTGTGTCTTTTTCATCGGTATTTTTGCTGGCCTTTTATATCCTCTTGCATAAATACACCGCACAAACTGATATTATCATCGGTTCAATGTTCAGAGGTAGAGATGCCGATAAGAAAAGCTTAAATCCGACTATCGGGTTATTTGCCAATCGATTGGCCATGCGCTTGGCTCTGGAAGACCATTTTCCCATTAAGGAATTAATAAAAAAGGTAGATAAAAAAACAAGGGAAGCGTATTCAAACCAGGATTTTCTATTTGAAGACCTGGTTCGTACCCTGCAACCGGAACGTACTGTCGAACATGCCCCAATATTCCAGGCCGCTTTCAACCTGGTGAAAGTGACCCGCTCCGATGCGGAATTCCAGGGATTAACCCGGAAGGAGTGGCAGGGATTCGAACTGGATACCAATATCTCTTTACAGTATGATTTATCTCTTTTTGTCAGGGATGAATTTAAAAAGGTAATCCTGACAATAGTATACCCGGAAGACCTTTTTAAGAAAGAAACCGTGGAAAGAATGTTGACCCTTTATGTTCATATTTTACAGGACTTCGTCAAACGACCGGGTGAAAAATTAGCCGATCTTGAGATCATCACAACTGGGGAAAAACAACAAATAATATATGAATTCAACAACACCGAGGCCCCTTTTCCCGGTGATAAAACCATTCATGATTTATTTGCGGACCAGGCAGATAGAAGGCCGGACAACATTGCCGTGGTTGGGGGGGGAAACCACGAAGAACACAAAGGACACGAAGATATTATCGATATATCTTACATGGAATTAAATAAAAAGTCCAATCGATTGGCAAAGGTATTAAGAGAAAAGGGTGTTAAGCCGGATACAGCGGTGGGGATAATGGTGGAGCGGTCTGTTGAAATGATAATAATTATCTTTGGCATTGTGAAAGCAGGTGGTGCTTATTTACCCATCGATCCTGCGTATCCCCAAGAACGCATCGATTACATGATAGCCGACAGCGGCGCAAAGGTTTTGGTGACCGTTGTAGGGAACGTAACACGGCTTGCCTGTTCCGATAACCTGGATTGTCAATTGTCAATTGTCAATTATCAATTGTCAATGAATTCATCCAAGGCCCCTTTTCATCATTCATCATTCATAACTCATCATTCCGCTCGTCTTGCATATATAATCTACACCTCCGGTTCCACAGGTAAACCAAAGGGTGTAATGATAGAACACCGTTCGTTAGTCAACCGCTTGAACTGGATGCAGAAACAGTATCCCATCGATTCCAGTGATACGATATTGCACAAGACGCCGTTTACCTTCGACGTGTCGGTATGGGAGATCTTCTGGTGGGCCATCGAGGGTTCCCGGGTCTGTCTACTCGGTCCCGGCGGAGAAAAAGAACCGCGGCAGATCGTCGATGCCATCTACAGGAATCATGTAACGGTGATGCATTTTGTACCTTCCATGCTCAGCGTATTCCTAGAATATATAAAAGAGTCCAAAGAGATAAACATAAAGATGCTGGCTTCTTTGCGGCAGGTAATTGCCAGCGGCGAAGCCCTGATCGTGCCCCAGGTTAAAAGTTTTAATAAAATATTGTACCCGGTAAACGGAACCGCGTTAGCCAATTTATATGGTCCCACAGAAGCCACCATCGATGTATCTTTTTATGATTGCCCAATGGAAGAGGATATTCACCGGGTACCCATCGGCAAGCCCATCGATAATATTCAATTGTTTGTCATAAACAAAGAAAACCGGCTGCAGCCGATAGGGGCAGCAGGGGAATTGTGTATTTCCGGTATCGGCTTAGCCCGCGGTTATTTAAACAACCCAGAATTAACAGCGGAAAAATTTATTAATTTTAACCACGAAGGACACGAAGGGACAGGCAAGAATCATCACAAGTCAAACGTTTTTGGAAGTCCAGAAACCTTTTTTCAAAAAGGTTTTTGGCCGCCGGAGGCAACATATAAAACCGGCGACCTGGCTCGGTGGCTGCCGGACGGCAATATCGAATTCTTAGGTCGTATCGATAACCAGGTGAAGATAAGGGGATTTCGTATCGAGTTGGGTGAAATCGAAGCTGCACTTAATAAACATCCAGGCATTAAGGAATCGGCGGTGCTGGCAAAGAAAAGCAAAAACCTATGCGCTTATGTGGTTAGTAAAGACAACCTTAACACAGCGCAGTTAAGAGACTTTTTATCCGGCCAACTTCCCCAATTTATGGTTCCCTCTTACTTTGTTCCTTTAGAGAAGATACCGTTGACACCCAATGGTAAGATCGACCGGAAAGCCTTACCCGAACCTGCTGCTGACGGAAGTATTTACAGTGGGGCCATTTATGAAGCCCCACGGGATGACCTGCAAGAGAAAATGACCTTTGTATGGCAAGAAGTCTTAGGGCTGAAGAAAATCGGCATTAATGATAATTTTATTGCCCTGGGGGGCGAATCCATCAAAGCCATCCAGGTGGCATCGAAATTAAATGTCTATGGATACAAATTGGATATTGCCCGGCTGTTCAGGCACCTGACCATCAAAGAAGTATCCAAATATGTAAGCAAAGTATCGCAAGAAATCGATCAAGCCGGTGTCGTTGGGAACATAAACCTCATACCCATCCAAAAATGGTTTGTTCAACAGGATTTTGCAGGAAAACATCATTGGAATCTCGCTTTTATGCTGCACAGGGAAGACGGATTTGAACCGGACCGACTGGAAACGGTATTTAAACGTATATTGGTTCATCATGATGTTTTACGGGCAGTGTTATCAGCGGATGAGCAGGTATTGATCGATAAAGGGGAAGAAGACCTGGATATCTCCCTGGAGGTTATCGATTTAAAATCCGAAGATGATCCGGGAAAAAGAATAAACAACGAAGTGAAACGAATCCAGTCAAGCATCGATTTAACCCGGGGGTCATTGGTAAAAATTGGTTTATTTAAGACAAAACAGGGCGATCATTTGCTGATTGTCATCCATCACCTGGTAATCGACGGTATTTCCTGGCGTATCCTTTTTGAAGATATCGCTGCCGGTTATAAACAAACGCTGCAAGGCAGGGAAATCCGGTTCCCCCTTAAAACCCATTCCTTTAAGCAATGGGCGGAAACCCTGAAAACCTACAGCCAATCACCCAAATTATTACAGGAATACGACTATTGGAGAAACCTGTGCCAACATGGGGTTACTTCTTTGGCTCCTTCAACCAAAAGGGAAAAAAACAAGCTAAAGGATTATTATAGGTATAAAATAGAACTGGATAAAGAGGAAAGTCTTTCGCTGTCGAATGAGGTTCATCATGCATACAATACCGGGATAAACGACCTGTTATTGGCAGGATTGGGTTTAGCCCTCAAAGAATATTTCGGCTGTGATGGTGTAATGATCAACCTGGAGGGCCACGGCCGTGAAGGAATATCCGAAGGTATCGACATCACCCGTACCGTGGGATGGTTCACCGCCTTATATCCCGTACTGCTGGAAGCCCGGCAAGACGATGACTTAAGTATGCACATCCGTCGTACAAAGGAAAACTTGCGAAAAATACCCAACAAAGGCATGGGGTATGGGATATTACGGTATCTTGCCGACCTGCCGGAAACAGACCGGGAAGTATTAGCAATCGAACCGGAGATCGGTTTTAATTACCTGGGACGCTTTGATGAGGACTTAAGCCGCAGCGGATTTCAACGGTCGCCCTATGGTACCGGCGATTCCAAAAACCCGGCATCAGAACAAGTTTACAAAATAAATATCAACGGAATGATGGTTAACGGGAAACTAACCTTTACCATCAGCGCCGACACCGGGACATTTAGTAAAAAACAAATCGAGACCTTTGCTAAAATTTACAAAGTCAACATGGAAACCATTATTAAGCACTGTGTGGGAATGGAAGGGACCCGTTATACCCCCGCTGATTTTGATGCACCGGGTTTAAGCTTTGAAGAATTGGAGATCATTTCCGGCTGCTTTGGTCCTGATAATATCGATAAAATCTATAATTTAAGTCCCATGCAAGAAGGGATGTTGTTTCACTATCTTTTCGATTCCCGGAACCAGGCATATGCAGTGCAGCTTATTTATTCACTGGAAGGAGAAATCGATGCCGCGCTTTTCAAAAGGAGTTATGAAATCCTGGTGGATAAGTATGACGTGTTCCGTACCGCTTTTGTCTATAAAGAGATCAAACAGCCCCGGCAAGCGGTGCTGAAGGAACGAAAAAAAGAGTTCAGGTATCATGACATCGGCGGTGCAGCAGACAGGGAAGAAACCGCGGCAAACATAATGAATGAAGAGGGGAAGAGAAAATTTGATTTACGCAGCGATCTATTGCTTCGCTTTACTTTAATAAAAACCGGCAGCGCCAGCTATTCACTGCTGATAACTTATCATCACATCATCCTGGATGGATGGAGTACCAATTTAATGATGACAGATTTTTTAACCATCTATCATCAACTGGGGGGAGGTAACTCTCCCGGGTTTGATATTGCCTATCCCTACGGCAGTTACCTCGAATGGTTGCAAGAGCAGGATATGCAAACAGCCCACGGCTATTGGCGAAATTATCTTAATGGATTCGACCGGGTGACCGGGATAGAGGCATATGAGCCTGATTTTGATGATGACCGGGATCGAGCAATGGAAGCGGAAGAATATAAGAAGGGGGATTATAGTACTGTAATCGACAGGGAAACAAGGAACCGGTTGGAGCAATTGGCCAACCGGGTGAACGTTACGCTGAACAATGTACTCCAGGGTGTATGGGGTATTATCTTGTCTAGATACTGTGGTGCGGAGGATGTTGTTTTTGGAAATGTCATTTCCGGCAGGAATGTTCATTTGCAAGGAATAGAGAATATTATCGGGTTATTCATCAATACGGTACCGGTGCGAATCAAAATGAAACCTGATCAACCCTTTGATGAAACAATTCAAGAAACCCGGGAAAACCTGGTGGAAAGTCAACGATACGGCTATTTACCGTTGGCAGAAATCCAGGCTCTCGGCGCAGTGGACGGACAAATATTCCAGCACCTCTATATCTATGAAAATTATCCCATAAATAAAGAGATCAGGAGCCGGAAATTAATAGACCGGGTTGGATTCAGGATAACCGGAAGGCAAAGTATCGAACACACCAATTATCATCTCAACATCGTTATTATTCCCAGGGACGATTTACTTATTCGTTTCCAGTACAATGAAAATGTATACAATCGTTCATTGGTATCCCGGTTAGCCGGTCATATCGAACGGGTCATCGAGCAGGTTGCCTTTCAACCGGATCAACGGATTGCGGAGATCGAAATCGTTACAAAAAAAGAAAAGCGGCAAATATTAGATGAATTTAACAATACAACAGCCGATTATTCCAAAAACAAAACCATTCATGAATTATTTGAAGAACAAGCTGGGAAAGTTCCGGATAGTATCGCCGTGGTTAGTTCGGACCAACCGGGTTTAACCTACCATTTATTAAATAAAAAATCCAAACAACTGGCACATCTATTGCAGGCAAAAGGTGTAAAACCCGGCAGTATTGTCGGGATTATGATGGAACGTTCAATCGAGATGATAATCGGTATCTTTGCCATCGTGAAAGCAGGGGGAGCTTATTTACCCATCGATCCCGGCTATCCGAAAGAACGCATCGATTATATGCTGGCCGACAGCGGTGCAGAGGTTTTGGTGACCGTTGTAGGGAACAGGCTTGCCTGTTCCGATGACCTGGATTGTCAATTTTCAATTGTCAATTATCAATTGTCAATGAATTCATCCACGGCCTCTTTTCATCATTCATCATTCATCGAAAAACCGAATCATTCCGCTCGTGTTGCATATATAATCTACACTTCCGGCTCCACAGGTAAGCCAAAGGGTGTAATGATAGAACACCATTCATTAGTCAACCGCTTAAACTGGATGCAGAAACAGTATCCCATAGACTGCGGTGATACCATACTGCACAAGACGCCTTTTACCTTTGATGTGTCGGTATGGGAAATATTCTGGTGGGCTTTAGAGGGAGCGCGGGTTTGTTTATTGAACCCCGGGGGAGAAAAAGACCCGCAGCAAATCGCTGCTGCAATCTACAACAATCATGTGACGGTCATGCATTTTGTACCCTCTATGTTAAGTATATTTTTAGAGTATATAAAGGAATCTAAAAATATAAACATGCTCACCTCTTTACGGCAGGTGATTGCCAGCGGCGAAGCCCTAACCCTGTCCCAGGTTAAAAGCTTTAATATATTGTTGTACAAGAAAAACAGGACTGAACTGGCTAATTTATACGGTCCCACTGAAGCCACCATCGATGTATCTTATTTTAATTGTCCAATGGAAGAAGATGTTCAGCGGGTACCCATCGGCAAACCCATCGATAATATTCAATTGTTTGTCCTCAGCAAAGAGCACCGCTTACAGTCGCCAGGGGTTCCCGGTGAATTGTGTATTGCCGGTGACGGTTTAGCCCGCGGCTATTTAAACAACCCCGAACTAACAGCGGAAAAATTTGACCATGATTTATGGGATTTACAGGATTACCATGATGAAGAAAAAAACATTACAATCAAAAAATACAATAAAAAGTTTTTATTAAAGGGGACAGGCAAGAATCATCACAAGTCAAAAGTTTTTGGAAGTCCAGAAACCTTTTTTCAAAAAGGTTTTTGGCCGCCGGAGGCAACATATAAAACCGGCGACCTGGCCCGGTGGCTGCCGGACGGCAACATCGAATACCTGGGCCGCATGGATTTCCAGGTCAAAGTCCGGGGATTCCGCATTGAATTGGGAGAAATCGAGTCTGTACTGGATGGACATCCCGGTATCCGGGAAGCAGTGGTGGCAGCGCTTAAGGATGAGAGCGGCGAAACGGCTTTATGTGCCTATATCGCCGGTGACGAATCCCTTACCGTTAAAGAACTAAGAAAGCACCTGGAAAAACAATTACCCGCCTATATGATTCCCTCTTATTTTGTCCCCCTCGATAAGATTCCCCTGACACCTAACGGCAAGTTGGATCGAAAAGCCCTGCCCGCACCGGGGCAAACCCTGAAAACCGGTACAACCTTTGCCGCCCCCGGCGATGAGACAGAAGAAAAATTGGCGGCCCTATGGCAAGAAATATTAAAACAAAAACAAATAGGGATAACAGACAACTTCTTTGAATTGGGGGGGCACTCGTTGAAAATAATGGCCCTTGCTGCCGGGATACATAAAACCTTCGGTATAGACCTTCAATTGAGGACACTATTCAATCATCCTACTATCGCAGAGATTGCCGGGCTGGTACGGAAAGCGTATGAAAGAAAACAAAAATTGAACCGCATTTTGCAGGAAATCGAAGCCCTAAGCGAAGACCAGGTTGAAGCCCTTCTGGAAAGCGATTAATCATTGACAATATTCTTATATATAAGTTACAATAAAAATTTCTTGAAGGAGAAACCATAATGATGTTAGAAAACTATTTTAAAATCCTGGTTCGTAGTTTATGGAAAAAGAAACTCTTCACAATATTAAATATGCTTGGCCTGGCAATAGGCATGACCTGTTACCTGGTCATCTTTCAATATGCTACCTTTGAATTGAGTTATGACGGTTTTCATGAAAATAAAGACAACATATTTCGTATGCAGCGAGATATATATGAAAATAATGCACTCAAAAGCAGCCTGGCTCAGACTTCTTATAATTTAGGTCCCGGTCTGAAAAAGGAGTTCCCTGAAGTGCTGGAAGTGGCTCGATGCCGTCAATTCCCCGATAATACCGTGATCTACCGGGAACAAAAGTACGTGGATGAACGAATATTCATTGCCGAACCGGCAATTTTCAACGTATTCTCTTTCCAATTAATAAAAGGAGACCCCGAAACTGCCCTTAAAGACCCCAATAAAATAGTAATCTCAGAAACCATTGCCCGGAAATATTTCGGCAGCCAGGACTCGATGGGTAAAATACTTCGTCTTACCAACAAAGGAGTAAATTATGCCTGTATGGTCACCGGAGTTTTTAAAGGTGTACCGGAAAATTCACATTTAAAATTCGATATCCTGCTTTCATTAACCACCGTGTGGAAGCCCAACAGATCCGATTGGATATACTCGGTTTTTTATACGTATGTTTTATTAAAACCGGGTGCAAATCCCAAATCCTTAGAGTCAAAATTACCTCAATTCATAAATAATAATATCCTTAAAAGTGTCCCCCGGGCTGCCAATTGGAAATTACTACTGCAGCCCCTCCGGGACATCCATTTATACTCTGATTTAACCCACGACACAAAAAACGGGGACGGGAAAATCGTCTATTTTTTATTGATCATCGCTTTTCTAATTTTAGTTATCTCATGGATCAATTATGTCAATCTATCCACGGCCCGGGCAATGGAACGGGCCAGGGAAGTGGGAATACGAAAAGTCCTGGGCAGCTTCCGCGTCCAATTGATAAAACAATTTCTCCTGGAATCCATACTGGCAAACATTATCCCCATCATAATCTCCGTTATTCTTACCATCCTGTTCATGCCCTATCTCAGGGAACTTACAGGCAAGGATATTCCCTTATACCTGGTAAGTGCCCCCCTATTCTGGCTGCACTTATTGGGCTTGTATATCATCGCTTCACTGTTGGCCGGTTTATATCCCGCCTTTGTGCTTTCTTCTTTCAAACCTGTCACTGTTTTAAACCGGAGTAAATTTAGTCAAACCTCTGGTGGTACTTTGCTGAGAAAATCCCTGGTGATCTTTCAATTTGCCGCCTCTGCCGTTTTAATCATTTTCACCTTTTCCGTGTACAAACAAATCCAATACATGAGAAATAAAGACCTGGGAATTACCATCGACAACATCCTGGGGATCCGGCTGCCCTCCACCCCCGTCGATGGAGCATATATTAAAAACGTCACCACCCTGAAAACCGAATTGCTAAGATACCCGGGTATTAAACGCATAACCGGTTCCACTGTTATTCCCGGAACCATTCCCCGGCTCCGGCGTTTAACCTGGAAAGAAAATACCGATTTCAAAACCGGGAAAGTGGTATCCATCGTTTTCACTGATTATGATTTTTTGCCCACCTACCAACTTGAAATCCTGGAGGGCAGGAATTTTTCCAAAGAGTACGGCACCGATAAAAATGCAATTTTAATTAATGAGATCTCTTTATACTTACTTGGTTTTACCGACCCAAAAACTGCGCTCAATCAGAATATATCCATATTTGCTTTACCTGGTAAATGGAAAATAATCGGGGTGATTAAAAACTATCATCACCAGTCGTTAAAGAAAAGCCATGATCCCTATATTTTTCTTCTCCGTCCGGCCATGAAGCATTATTATTCCGTTAAATTGGACCCGGCAAATACCCGGGAAACCCTCTCCATAATCAGGCAAAAGTGGGGTGAAATTTTCCCGGGCTACCCCCTGGATTATTTTTTCTTAGACGATCACTTTAACCGTCAATACCGGACAGATCTGAATTTCGGCAAAGTGCTGGGAATCTTTGTTTTACTGACAATCATTGTTACCTGCCTGGGTCTGCTCAGTTTATCCTATTTCAGCACCATACAGCGCAAACGGGAAATCGGGATACGGAAATCTTTCGGTGCCGGCATCACGGATATCCTGGTTCTACTGACAAGAGACACTGTAAAACTGGTAATCGCAGCCGCTGTGATTGCCTGGCCCATCGCTTTTTACATCATCGATAACTGGCTTAAAAACTATGCTTTTCGCATTTCAGTGCCCTTATTGTTTTTCCTGGGCTCAGGTCTGCTGATAGTCCTCATATCCGCAGCCACAGTGGCATATCATACAATAATTGCCGCACTGGCAAATCCCGTGGAAACACTTCGGGAAGAATGAGTTAGGCTTACATCATTTTATTGCCTCCGGCGACTCTCCGAGGGGTCGCTTTTTGTAAAAAGCTCCGCAAAAACTTTTTACTAGGTATCAATAAAAAGGAGAAAACAGTATGGAAGATATTTCCAGGCGAATTGCCGCCCTATCACCGGGAAAATTGAAACTTTTAAAAAAACGGCTGAAAAAAGAAGGGATCGATCCGGAAATCGCTAGAGAAGAGATAGAAACCAATAAAACGCCGCCCATAGAACCGGTAGAAAAAAGAGAGTACTACCCCCTATCATCGATTCAAAAGCGACTGTTTTTAATCGATCAATTCGAAGAAACCGGCCTTGCCTATAATGTTCCGGTGTCCAGGACAATTACCGGCATCCCCGAAAAAAAACAAATAGAAGAAATTTTTAAAATCCTGGTAAAAAAACACGAAACCTTCAGGACTTCCTTTCAATTCATCGCCGGGGAACCGGTACAAAAAGTAAATGATAAAGTAAAATTTGAAATCGAATATTATGATCTCTCAAGAGCCCAGGCTGAGATCACTCATCATTTTGTTCGTTTTGTCCGTCCTTTTAACCTGGCTGAAATACCGCTGTTAAGGGTTGGGCTTATTAAATTATCCGGCGGCAAGTCTATCTTAATGATGGATATGCACCATATCATATCGGATCAAGCATCCAAGAGAATTTTAGTGAACGAATTTAACCGTTTATATGAAGGCCGGGATTTGCCCCCATTAAAGATACAGTATAAAGATTTCGCCCAATGGTACAACGCCGAACCGGTCAAAGCCGCTTTAAAGCACCAGGAAACCTATTGGTTACAAGAGTTTCCCGTGGAGGTACCGGTGCTGAGCCTGCCCACGGATTATCCCCGGCCAATGGAAAAGGGGTATAAAGGAAGTTCCCTCAATTTCAAGATAGAAAAAGAACCCACAGCCCTCTTAAAAACATTGGCCTTAAAGGAAAACACCACGTTATTTGTCTTGATGTTTTCCCTTTACATTGTGTTTTTAGCGAAAATAAGCAATCAAAAAGATATCATTGTGGGAACCCCGGTGGCCGGGCGCAGGCATGCCGGTTTGGACCCTATTATCGGTATGTTTGTCAATACCCTGCCGCTGCGGAATTATCTCGAAGAAGACCGGTTTTTTGTCGACTTCTTGGACCGGGTCAAAAAGCGGACATTAGACGCCTTTGAAAACCAGGATTACCCTTTTGAAGACCTGGTCAATCGTGTCGTCAAAACCAGGGATACCAGCCGGAATCCCATATTCGACGTATTCTTCACCTTTACATATCCCGAACTAAAGTACATTCAACAAACCGTATCACCCCATGATGAAGATACAGCGCCGGAAGTAAAAGAAACCGCGGCTGAGCCCGGGTATTCAATGTTTGATATGTTCTTGTTCGGTGCGGAAATCGGAGAAGAATTGATTCTAGCAATTACCTATTCCACCGGGCTGTTTAAAAAGGAAACCATGGAGAGATTTATTCAATATTTCTTAGAAATCGTTTCAGCAGTGGCGGCCAATGACCGCATAAAACTAAAGGACATCAAAATCTCTCATGACCTGGGAATTGCCAAAGCGGAGATTTTCCACGACGAAGATGAAGCATTTGGTTTTTAAAATGATTATAAAGACTTTTGATGAATTAGTGAACCGGGTGAAATCACTGCCTAAGAAGCGGGTAGCAGTCGCGGCGGCGGCTGATGAAAAAATCATCAAACTGGCAAAAGCAATGGATGCAGCCGGCATTGCCGATTACCTGCTGGTGGGAAACATGGATGAAATCCAATCATTAGCAAAAAGAAACGGTGCAGACATTAAACCGGACCAAATTGTTCATGTCGATTCCAGGGATGAAACCGTAATCGCAGATCAAGCCGTGTCCCTGGTGAAGGAGAACAAGGCCGATTTGATCATGAAAGGGCACCTGCACACCGCGGTTTTTCTCAAAGCCCTATTGAACAATAATGGGGCACTGAGGGGCAATGGCCTGCTCAGCCAGGTATCGGTTTTTGAGAAAATGTCAGGGAATGGGTTTCTGCTGATCAGCGATTGTGCCATGAATATCTGTCCCAATCTTGACCAGAAGCGCCAGATTATTAAAAACAGCATTAAACTGGCCGGGAAGATTGGGTATTTAAAACCCCGGGTAGCTATATTGGCTGCAGTGGAGACAGTGAACCCGGAAATGCCCGAAACCATCGATGCGGCAGTGCTCAGTAAAATGGGAGAACGGGGACAGCTAGGGGATTGTGTGATCGATGGACCACTGGCATTGGACAATGCTGTTTCTATGGAATCTGCCCGACATAAAGGGATAAACAGTCCTGTGGCAGGAAGGGCGGATATCTTGATTGTACCGGATATACGGACGGGCAATGTTTTGCATAAGTCCCTGGTATATTTTGCCAAAAAAAGAGTAGCCGCAGTAATTATGGGAGCCAAAATACCCATTATTTTCCCTTCGCGGACAGATTTTATGGAATCCAAACTTCTTTCGGTTGCACTTGCCGGTTATCTTTTAAAAAATAATAAGGTAACAGACTAATAAAAAGTTTTTGGAAGTCAAGAAACCTTTTTTCAAAAAGGTTTCTTGCCGCCGGAGGCCATTAGACGCAAAATAGAAAATTCCAGCTCATAAACACGGCGCAGTCATTCACCCGGTACGATATCCGCATTGATTCCCATGTTTGCATCGGTAAACAGGGACCCGAAGCCGATTACGGTGACGGAACCTTTCCCATAGTGAAGATGGACGCAGACCGGTTTGGGTTTGGGGACAGGCCAATTTCTTTTATAAGGTTGAGGACTTCACCGGCCCACTGGTTGAAGGTTTTTTCACCGGTGACTGCCCCTTCGATCATTTCCGCGAGGAGTTGGTTAAATGCGCGGCGTGTGCTGCCGATTTCTTCGGCTAGTTCGGCAAGCCTTTCCTTCATTTCACCGGTGACGCCGCTGAGTCCTTGCAGGGCTTTTTCTGCTCGGCCTGCCCAGTCGATTTCTTTTTTTAGTATCCCAATGAATGAACCGATGGCGTTGACTACGCCTCCGATGACCTGGGCCGGATTTTTGGATGCGATGCCGGCGGCGATCTGTCCAGCGGCATTGGCAAGGTTGAGGAGTCCGGTGGCGGTTTTATTTAATTTGACACCGAGGGCGTCAAGCAGGGTGGTGAGGCTGTTTAATATGGTCCGGGTGAGGGCTATTTTTTCCTGTGCGATGTCCCAATGGTCTGACCAGGTCTTTATGCGGGTGGTGGCGGTTTTGGTTTTGGTGCCGAGGTGGGTTAAGGTGCGGGAAAGGTTTTGATTGGCTTTTGCGGAACCGGCTGTGGCTACTAAGGTTTTGTTGTTGGTTTGAAGCCAGTTTTTTAGGGTTTTGCCGACTTTTGTGTAGTTTTGATCGATTTTACGGGTGCTTTCATGGATTTTACTGGTGAGCCGGTCTATGACTACTGCGCCGTCCTGGGTGATTTTTATCTTTATGGCGATGGTGTCGTTGGTTTCCATTTTTATTTAATTTTTTTTGCGACGAAGGGTCTGAACCTTGATTTACTTGATTAAAGGATTATC
>Ga0114923_10001930_pt1 | contig 14187 bp, 11 predicted proteins | sample SumtaG_FD_89578 | JGI IMG/M metagenome (GOLD analysis project Ga0114923, IMG submission 89578) | Deep subsurface microbial communities from Indian Ocean to uncover new lineages of life (NeLLi) - Sumatra_00157 metaG | ecosystem: Environmental > Aquatic > Marine > Oceanic > Sediment | place: near...
ACTGTGGCCGGATGGCCTAAGAGCGTGGGGTTTCTCACAGAGGTCACAGAGAAGATCGGGTTTGGGGTAGATCAAATTCCAGACCAGGTATTTCTCTGTGCTCTCTGTGTGCTCTAGCGACTGAAAGGAGCGAGTGAGAGGCTGCCTTTTGCGTACTTAGTGGTGAGTTCAAAATTTAGTCTGTCAGCCCGTCACTGCTTTTGTCCTAACTTCCTGGTCCAGTCGCTTCCCGAGTTTGTCCTCGGCTATATCAAGGTCGTAGTCGGTCTGCAGTCCAAGCCAGAGCTGTGGAGAAGTCTCAAAGTATCGGCTCAGACGCAAAGCTGTGTCTGCTGTGATGCGCCGTCTCCCCAGCACTATCTCGTTAATGCGGCGCGCTGGTACCCCAATGTCAAGTGCAAGCCGGTTCTGGCTGATTCCCATGGGAATCAGAAACTCCTCTAATAGGACCTCTCCAGGATGGATAGGCTTTAACTTTTCCATAATAATGCACTCCTAGTGATAATCGGTGATCTCCACCTCGTACACATTGCCGTCCTTCCAGACAAAACATATCCTCCACTGCTCGTTGATACGGATGCTGTGTTGGCCTTCACGGTCCCCCTTCAGTTTTTCGAGCCGGTTACCCGGCGGTATTTTCAGGTCTTGGAGGTTCTGAGCATTGCTGAGCAACCTCAACTTTCTCAGGGCGATCTGTTGTATGTCAACAGGCAGCTTCCTCGATGGAGCGCGGCTGAAAATCTTCCTGGTCTCTTTATCCCTGAAGGATTTGATCATGCTTTTAGCCTATATCCATGCACGTTTAACGTCAAGGGTTATGACAATCGTTGTTTCAGTACTTGAATAATGGCTGCATGGCCTCAGAACTCATTGTCTCTCACAGAGTACACACAGGGCACCGTTCAACAGGCTCATGGCAAGCAGGGAAAGGGGGGGTGAATCAAAACCCTGTCCTTGTCCTTCTCCGTGCTCTAGTGAGTCACTGTTGTTGCGTGACGAACGAGTGAGAGGTAGCCTTTCACGTCTTGACGCCAGTGGCAGGGATCGTGGCCGGATGGCCTAAAAGCGTGGGGTTTCTCACAGAGGTCACGGAGGACACAGAGAAGATCAGATTTTGGGGTAACTCAAATTCCAGTCCTGGTCTTCCTCCGCCTTTCTCCGCCTGCCCTGAGCAAGTGAAACGCGTCGATGGGTGTCTCCGTGGTAAAAACGACGCCGTTACAGCAACTGCTCTTTAACCCTGGATTCCGGATAATCACGCCTGCTTGTCACGGCATAGCCGCAGGCGACGCCCCAAGGCGACGACGAACGGCGCGATTTCCGGAATGACGCCGACCTTCGGTCGGGGTTCCAAGTTCCAGGTTTCAAGCTTCAGGTTGTCACCTCGATACACAGCCTGTCACGCCAAAGGCGTGATTACTTCGATACTGCCTATTCTTTTCACCCCCACCTCGATCCTCCCCCCTTCGGCAAGCTCAGGATGGTGAGCCTGTCGAACCACCCTCAATAGGGGGAGGAAGAATTAGGAACGGGACTATTTTATGCCGGAATGACGAAGAGGAGACTGTCTTTCCTCTGGACTCTGGACTGTCCCCAACGTCCTTCGCCCCTTCGCCCTCTCGCCCCCTCGCCCCCTCTCCCCCTGTGCCGTATCAGGACTGCTATGGCATGCAGGACTGAGTTCCAGAATTGTATTTACAGGGTCATAAACCCCAATTTTACAGACAATTGCGGGAAATGACGCCACGATCGCCAAGGTGAATGTTTTCACTATCGAATCTGTAGAAAAACCGTAGAGGATATGGTAGTTTACACAAGTTTGAGGCAGCTTGGTGTTAGGAATGGCATTTGCAGCATAAATTCATGTGGGATTGCGTGTAGTTAGTGCGATTTAGACCCGGTTTTGTTACGCGCTAGGTGATTTTATCATTAACAGTGGTCGAAAGGAGCCTGGCCGCTTGAGGACGTCAATAAATGATCAACGACGGATCAGTGTCCTCATAGCAGTGCTATTAACGATGATTATTCTGCTTCCGGATGGATCGCTTATGGCAGACGTTCCAGGCTTTTCCATAGATAATTCCTTCGAGAGGGAGCAGGAATACATTCCAGGCGATTGGAACATCGTCGATACCTATAACCAGGTTTACACCTTGGACTGGCAGGAGACGTACAGCAGCCGGCTGGCTGTGCAAATGACCTTCCAGCTTGAGATGAAGGATATTATCAGATCCTTTGACGTGGATGAGAAGCAACTCACCCCTTCCTTTGAACTGGATCTGTCCAGTCTGGTCTGGAACCTGAATTTCCTCGTGCAGGATACGATCGATTTATCCAATGAGTTCAACATGCCCAGGAAGGACGCCCTGGAATTCGGGTTGGATCTGGGTCTGTCTCCCCTTTACCTTCCACCGCTTAAAGTTCAGCTTCAAAGGCTCATCGATACTCAGGAAAACCTGGAGGATAAGGTTGAAAGTAAATTTGACGTGAGTACGGATTATGCATTCGCTGATTTTTTCGATGTGGACATGTCGTGGAAAGAGGAGGATACGGACGATCGGTTGTTTGACGATAACGATGTCTCGTCTCACGAGTGGGATTTTAACTTCAACTACGGTCAGGTAATGACACCGGCATTCAAGGTTGATTTCCAGGCAGGCATGTCCGGCGGCAAGGAAGAAACTCGCAACAACGCCGGTACATTGCTCCTTGTCGAAAGGGAAAAAGATCTTGATGCGGCTTTGAAATTCACCCTCGACACCTTCCCGGATTTTACTTCCGACCTGGAGATCACCAGAGACAGGGATTTTGTGGATGATAGCGATGAGGATCAGATAACCTTGTCAGCCGAGTACACCCAGACCCTGGTGGACCTTGGTACTTTAACGGAAAATCTTGAACTGGGGCGCAAAACCGTGTCTTCTCCCACCGAAGAAAAGCTCGAAAACGATTTCGAGTTTACTATCGAACTGGCCGGTGCGCCCTACAAATACACTGATTACTCCATTAAATACAATTACAACATCGGCGACCTGGAAGATGAAGTTGCCCCTGCGAACAACAAAAAGACCGTGGCCCAGGAATTTGATCTGAGCCTGACTTTTGAGCCTAATGAGAAGGTAACCCTGGATACCTCTTATAACTGGTCCAGCAGCAAAGAGAATGGGGTAGGGTCAGGGTCGGATAGTACCTTTAAACTTGAGGGTGTCTTTGACGGTGAACTTCTCAATATTCCCAACCTCACATTTACTCCGTCTCTTGAGATCGCCACTGAAAAGAATTTTACTGACGGCGCCGATTCTAATAGCTACAGTATGGATCTGGATTTTGTTTATACGCTTGTTCTGCCCCGTAATATCAGCTGGGAACTCCAGACTACCTATAACTGGAAGCAGGATGATGGCGAGATCACCAGGGACATGGACCTGGATTCCGAAATTGAAATCGGCTTCATTACACCTGCGTGGGATTTCAATTTCGGCCATAGTGCTTCCACGGCGATCTCCTTTGACGGCACTGAACCCACTTTCTGGGATCACGATTTCACCTTTGGCGCCAGCCGGGAGTTGACTCCCCGAATCTTTTTCGACGTTGAATATCAATACCAGTACAGCGGTGATGGTGAAAATTCCGATGATTTTGAAACCAACCTGGAGTGGCGCGGGAGAGATTCATCCCTGGCCTTCAAGGTAACCAACGAGAGGGTTTTTGAAGGGCCCAAAGATGTTCAGCGTACCTATGCAGCCGAATTTACCATGGATTTCTGATGTGATCGAAATGATAAATCACATTTGTTTCAGGAGGGAGAAATGATATCTAAATCCGCCCGTTTCACCATGTTGATCATTTTAGCTGCATTTGTGGGTTCGCTGACCGGTTGCGCCGGCGCGCCGGAGATCAGGCACGTCAGCAAACCCAGCGAGAGCAAGAGACAGTATCTGGGAATGAAGAAGATAGCGGTCCTGCCGTTTACAAATATCGGGGGAATCAAGGGCGCCGAAGATCAGGCCATGAGCATTACGATTTCTGAACTTAATATTAGGGGCACCTTTGAACAGGTTGAGGATCCACACTATGTCGGCCGCGTTCTCAAGGCCTTGAAGCTCAGGAAGATAGAGGACCTGGATTTTGAAACAATCCAGAAGATGGGTTCCGAGACCGGCGCGCAGGTCATCATATTTGGTGATATCCACGCCTGGGGTCTGGGAGAGGGTGATGCTGCCGCTATGCAGGTTTCAATCACCTTGACTCTTATGGATACGCAGACAGGTAAACCTGTGTGGATAGGTAACGGTTACCGGAGGGCCAGCTTTACTATGTCCCGCGCGCTGGGCCTGAATGAGGGGCCTACCGATCTTGAAGTGGCCAGGGAGGTCATCGTCGATCTGCTCAAGAAAATGGACAGAGAGATCAATGACCGGCGGGAGGCGGAGCTGGTGAGAATAAAGGCCGAGGAGTCGGCAAAGCTCAAAGCTGCCGCGGAGGCGGAGAAGAGGCGGCTTGAAGAAATGATGCAGGAAGATGAAACTGAGGGTAAGTAGTGTTATCAGGTCGACAAGCCTCTGAATTACCCGTGCGGGCGGCCGGGTACTCATCCAGGCGTTTCGAGAACTTCCGGTTTTTAAAGACAGGCGTTTTCACCCTGTGCCTGCTGTTGATCCAGGTGCCGGTACTTTTGGCGGAAAATCAGGAAAGACTGCTGATTATTAACGACTCCTTTCCCCTTGAATTGGATCTCGAGATTGGCCGTTTTGGGACAGGGCGTCTTTATTTTGATGATCCCATGGATCTGTCTGTGAACGAGGATGGAGATCTCTTCATCCTGGATGCCGGGAACTACAGGATCCAGGTCATGGATGAGGATGGCGATTTCCTGAGGGAGTGGAAACTGCGGGAATCATCGAGGGAGGGGTTTGACGAGCCTGTTGCCCTGGCCATGAGCTTCAAGGAGGACTTCCTCGTTGTCCTTGACTCAGATGATGGAGAGATAAGGCGATACGACCTCGAGGGGGATTTTCTGAACTCCTTTGGCGAATCGGGCATTCGCAAAGGAACCCTTGATGAGCCTGTCGACCTTACGGTTGATTCCCTGGGGTATATCTATGTGCTCGACAGGGGAAGAGGTAAGGTCCTGAAGTTTCACAGGCAGGGCGCTTTCGTTGATGAATGGGGAAAAAAGGGGCGCGGCGACAAAAACTTCGATGACCCGATTTCCATTGCCTACTCGGACGAGTTGACCGGGATCATCTATATTCTTGATGTGGGCAAGAAAGCGCTTCTCAAGTTTCAACGGGATGGTGACTTCAGGGAGATCATCCCCATACCCCCGGGGATTCTTGAGGATGGGGCAAATATGCTGAAGTTGGAATCGGACAGGGATAACATTCTCTTTATTCTTGATGCAGGTCTTGGTAAATTGATTAGGTTGGAACCGCGAAGCTTTAACGTTTACCTGTTAGCCGGTGACCAACTGCAATTGAGGCAACCCAGAGGGTTGGCTGTGGACGCGGAAAGCAATGTTTACATCTCCGACATCAAGCGGAATCGTGTATACAGGTTCCCTTTGGAAGTAAATTGAGGAGGCGTTTGATGAGACGTTCAGTTTTTCCCGGGATCTTTCCGAAAATCATGGTCACCCTTCTGATGTTTTTATCTGTCCCTGTTGCTGTTGGGTCGGTTTACGCCCAGGAGGAGTTGACTCCCATACCCATGATCAGCGGCATCGAAATGCTCAAGGTCGGTGACCAGGCGCCTGATTTTCAGGTTGGGGATTTATCCGGCGCCGTCTTCAGCATGAAGACGACCCTCAATGCCAATAAGGGAGTGCTGATATTCTTCTGGTCCATCTTCTGTGAACCGTGCAAGGCTGAACTGCCGATCATCCAGAACCTCTCGAAAACGTACAAGGAAAAAGGGATTGAGTTTGTCGGGGTGTCCATTGACGGCTCCCCCATGAAGGATGCCATATCCGCTTTCGTAAAACAGGAGGATTACGGTTTCCTGGCACTTATCGATGAACTAAACCCCGACGAGTCGTTCAAGGTTTCGGATCCTTACGGTGTTGCCGGTACACCGACGGTTTACATTATTGACAGTGAGGGTGTGGTCAGGTTCGCCAAGGTTGGTCGGGCAACGGAGGAGGAACTGGAAGAAGTAATAAAACAATTGATGTAACAGGCTGGTTCGGGGGGCAAAGTGTCAGATAAAACATCATATAGTAGAGGCTCCTTTCGTACCGCTGCCGTTTTTCTGGTTATGGCCGTCCTTCTTTTTACTACTGCTTCATCAAACGCGGCGGGTTTGAAGGAAGGTGACGATGCCGCCGCTTTCACCGGTGTTGACCTGCTTGGCAATCCAGTCGATATATCCCCCCTTCTCGGAAAACAGGTCATCGTCCTCAAATTCGGGTCCATCTACTGCTCTTCCTGCGTCAAATCCATTACCACACTTGCTGATTTGCAGAAAAAACAACCGGAAAGCAAACTCAAGGTGATCGGTATCAACCTGGACATCTACGGTGTTTTCAGGGTGAAAAGGTTCTATCGAGGCTATCGCGAGTTGGTCAATTTCCCTGTAGTTATCGACGAGGCGCTTAACATCAGCCGCACCTATGGCGTAGCGACGCTGCCGTCTATTGTGATCATCAACAAGGAAGGTAAGGTTGTGCGGAAGATGGTCGGTTATCAGGAATCCGAGCTGGAACCTATTATGGAGTACGCCAGGAACCTGGCCCTCGAAAAAAGTACCGCTGAGCTGGCGGGCATCCTGCCGACCCAGGATAGGCCTATATCGATCCTCTTTCCGACAAATTTCACCAAGACACAGCAGGATTCCTTCTATGTCATCGGCCAGGTAAAAAAAATCGGTACCAGGGTTCAGATGACTCTTAATGGGGGGAGTAGGCAGGAACTGGTTACGGAACGCCCCATCTTTTATTTCCGAACCCCCGTATCCCTTGGAAGTAACTTTATCGAAGTCAGTCTGCCCAAGGAAGATGGAAGCAAGATCAGTCAGGCATTGGTTGTTTTCCGAGATCCGAAAATAGGGCAGGGGTTCAAAGTCCCGTTCCCCATGTATCATTTCCATGTGGAGGAAAACGAGACGAATTGTTCCGAGTGCCATGAAGTGACACCATCTGAATCCTCAGGTCAGAATTTCATGATGATCACCCAGTCCTGTCTGGAATGTCACCAGGAGCTGTCCCAGAAAAATTATGTACACGGTCCCATCACAGTGGGAGGTTGCGCCCCGTGCCACGATTTCGTGAGTAAACCCGAGAGATATGAACTGTTCTCCACCGGATCGGAACTGTGCTTCGGGTGCCACGAGGGAAAAAGGTCTGAATTTGCCAAGGACTACATTCACGGGCCTTTGGCTGCCGGTATCTGCACAATTTGCCACAGCCCGCACGGTACTAATGAGAAGTATATGCTTCGACTGCCCGAGGGGCAGATGTGCCTGCTGTGCCACCAGCAGGTAAGGGAGTTGACATACTTTGCGATTCAGCATAAACCCTTTGAAGATGGTCAATGTTCCGGTTGCCATGACCCCCATTCCAGTACGAACCCGGATTTTTTTCTCCATGAGTCCGGGAACGAACTGTGTTTTCTGTGTCATGATGAACAGCAAATGGAAGAACATCGCCATCCCTTTGGTACAGTTCCAGTTAACACCTTTCCCGGGATCAAGCTCACGGAAGAAGGGGAGACCACCTGCTCTTCGTGTCACAGCCCCCACGCGACCGACGGCGAATACCTGTTACCTGAGAAGGGTTGTGCGGCTTGCCATAGTTATTGATAGTGTTACCATACCTAGGAGCCTGAATGGATAGTCCGACAGGCTCCTAGTTCAGGAATTGCAGATTATTAACCCTCCCTTAATGAATTTGGCATTATATACCCCATGGCTTTGAATCAGCCTGCCGCAGCGGCCAGGTACGTCCCGGCCTTTATCCTCCTTGCCACCCTTCTGTTGTTGACCCTTATCCTCGCTTCCCTGAGCCGGCAGGCGCTGGAGCGGGAGAAACAGCTACTCCTCTCCCTCAAGGAGGTGCAGGCAACGACAATGGTCAGGTCCATCGCATCGGCCAGCCGGATAAGCACCATGATGGGTGAAAGAAGGCAGCAATTAAGCAGATTCGTCATCGATACGGCCCAGACAGAGGATGTCATTTTTATCGCTGTATACGACAATTCGGGGCAACTGCTGGCCTCAAGCCCCGGTTTTGAGAGCGAGGAACAGAGATTATCCGTACAGGAGATGCGCCGGAGGCTCGAAGATATGGATTACAGCTCCAGCGTCGAGCAATTTGCGGATCTGGGTTCTGTTTTTCTTTTTATCGGGAAGTACCATCCCCTGGACAGTCCCTGGGTTCACTTACGCATATTGGAGATACCATCCATTCCCGGAGTTATGGAGGACTCAGAAACGCCTGTTGAAGACACGGCGAACTTTGTTCTCATAGCCATGGGGACGGGGGAACTCGACGAGGCCATCGCGAAGGGAATGAGGCAGGCGCTTCTAAACGGCTTCCTGATACTGCTCCTGGGTACTATCGGGTTTTATTTTTTGATCCTCGTGCAGGGTTACTATTCCACGCGCAAGGCCCTGGCGGATTTCAGACAGTACACTCTGGATGTAATTGAGGGGATGGCGGAAGGGTTCATCAATATGGACTCCGCCGGTATCCTCAGATCGATCAATCCTGAGGCAGAGATGGTCCTCGGAGTAAGGGCCAGGGATTACCTGGGAAAACACTGGAGAGATCTGTTTTCCCAGGATGAATGGGGTCAGATAACCGATCTACTTCAAAATAATACTTCCTTTTATGATATCGAAGTTTCCCCTGGTATTTCCGACAGATCCCACTTGAGAGCATCCATGATCCCCGTCAGGGCCCAGGAGGGCGCTAACGGGATGGTTCTTTTCCTCAGGGATATGGGCGAGGTAAAGGGTCTTCAGGCGGAGGTGAGAAGGTCTGAGCGGTTGGCGGCGCTGGGAAGGCTCGTTGCCGGAATGGCCCACGAGATCCGCAATCCCTTGAACTCCATCAGCGGCTACAGCCAGCATCTGAAAGGTAAATTCGATTCAGATACAGCGGAAGGTAAGGCCCTCGATGTTATCGTAAAAGAGGTGGACCGGCTCAACAGGGTGATCACCGAACTCCTCGATTTCAGCCGTCCCCGGGAACCAGAATTGGAACCTCTTGACTTGAGCAATATAGTGCGCTCAACACTGGCGCTTATCGCAAGGGAAACAGCCAGTCAGGGAGTGACCGTGGTTGAGGAGCTCCCGGAAACGCAAGTCATGGTCATGGGGCATGCCGATACTCTGAAACAGCTTCTTCTGAACTTGTCACTTAACGCTCTCCAAGCGATGCCCGACGGGGGTGTCCTCAATATCCAGACCGGTTTATACGGTGTGCGCCCTTTCCTGAAGATATCCGATACAGGATCGGGCATTCCGGAAGAGAGCCAGGAGAGCATCTTTGAACCGTTCTATACGACCCGGGAGTCGGGGACCGGTCTCGGTCTTGCTATAGTCCACAGAATCGTGCTGGACCATGGGGCGGAAATACGGGTAGAATCATCACCAGGCGCCGGGGCGACCTTTATCGTGAGGTTTCCGGGAGGGTGTGAAATAGGACACGGTGACACGGAGACGCGGTGACACGGGGTGTTCAGGAAAGCACAACCCTTTGATACTGAGACACGGAGACGCGGGAAGAACGGCATGGGAGCATGGGCGAGTGGGAGCTTGGGAGCAGGAAAGAACTTTGGTACCCAAGTATCCAGATATCTATGTGTCAATGTGTCGAGGTATCGAAGTGAATACCTCCGACTACGTCATTCCGGACGCGGCTATGCCGCGATCCGGAATCCAGTTAGATGGTTTGGAGTTTGATGCCTAAGAAGTGATTGTCATTGCGAGGAGTTGCGAGAGAGGCGAGGGCGACGCGGCAATCTCAGAACCGGGATCGCTTCGACTCGAGTAATAGCTTCGCGATGACATTCAACAGAGACACGAGGCTCACAATGACTGAAGGGTTTTTTCTTGGATCTTGGATCTTGGATGTTGGATCTTGGATCCCTACACTTTGAAATTTGAAATCTGGAATTTGGAATCGAATTTATGACTTCCCCAAAAGACAATCGCATCCTCGTTGTTGACGACGAGGCATCCCAGAGAGACCTTCTCCACCTCGTCCTCACCGAGGAGGGTTACAGCGTTGAGACTGCGTCCAGCGGTGAAGAGGCGGTCACGAAGGTGGAGGATCGTTTCTACAACCTTGTCGTCATGGACATGAAGATGGGAGGTATGGGGGGCCTGGAGGCGCTCAAGCGTATTAAAGAGATATCATCTGCCGTTCAGGTTCTCATTGTGACGGCTTACGCCAGTGTAGACACTGCAGTGGATGCCATGCGCTCAGGAGCTCTTAACTATCTGACCAAACCCATCGATCTCGAGGAGTTGAAGGTCCAGGTGGACAAGACGATGCAGTTTTCCCATCTGATGGCCGAGAACGAGTCGTTAAAAGCCCAGGTGGCAGAGACCTTTGAAGCCAGCCAGATCATCGGAAACAGTCCCCGGATCCTGGAAATATTCGACACGCTTCACATGGTTGCGCCCACAGATGCCACTGTTCTGATCCTGGGTGAGAGCGGTACTGGGAAGGAACTTGTCGCCGATGCCGTCCACGCCAATAGTCCCAGGAAAAAAGGTCCCCTGATCAAGGTCAACTGTGCGGCGCTGCCGGAGACCCTGCTGGAAAGCGAGCTGTTCGGCCACGAAAAGGGGTCTTTTACGGGGGCTGTGGCAAGGCGTGAGGGCAGGTTCAAACTGGCCGATGGGGGTACACTGTTCCTGGACGAGATCGCTGAGATGAGCCTGCTTCTACAGGCCAAGCTGCTCCGGGTCATCCAGACCAGATCCTTTGAGCGTGTTGGCGGCACCGAGACCATAACGTCGAATGTCCGCCTCATTGTTGCCACCAACCGGATTCTGGAGGAGGAGGTCAGGGAAAAGCGTTTCAGGGAGGACCTGTATTACCGGCTGAATGTTGTTCCTGTAACGCTTCCTCCGCTCCGGGAGCGACGGGAGGACATTCCCCTTCTGGCTGAGCATTTCCTTTCCGAAATAGCGGAGCGAAACGGGAAGTTGATCAGGGGGTTTTCGCCTCAGGCCATGGATCTTCTGGTGAGGAACCGGTGGAAAGGAAATGTGAGGGAGCTCGAAAATGTGGTGGAGCGTGCTGTCATCATGACCAGGGGCGATCTTATTCAACCAGGTGATCTTCCCGGCCATATCACTGATGAGGGAGAGGCGCCATCCGCCGGGATCATTCCAGGGCGACCCCTGAGCGACTTGGAGCGTGAGGCGATCCTAAGTACATTGGAAATGACTGGGGGAAACAGGACAGAGACAGCCAAGCTTCTTGGGATCAGTCGGCGGACACTGCAGTATAAACTGAAAGAATTCAAAATACAGTAGTCTCCCGTATTGAACTTGGGAGACTACTGTATTTTGAATATGAAACCCCAAAATCGCTCTTGATTATTAATTTGCGATTTTGGGGAATAAAAATATTAAAAACACAATGTTGATAGGGTCGCAAAAAGACCATTCGTGGCTTTTTGCTCCACTTAAAAGCGAAAAGTGTCATTTTCGCTTTCCTTACAAATCAATGACTTCTAATGCCGGTCATTGATTTGGGCCCCCTACTCGGGGCGCGTTGATGACTTTTTGCGAAGTCATCAATGTTGTGAGTATTGCACTCCTGAAACAGCTTTAAGAATCTGGACGGGTTTTCAGACAGGATTCTTAAAGGGGGGCAATAAATGCGCACCCTTGGTCAGTGGATAATGCAAAAATTTCACCCTCCATCAGAACCCAAAACGTTTTATCGCTTGCAAAATATTAAAATTCGTATATATTTACGAGCGTTTACAACTCTTTGACAAATGGTGCGTCAACTGGCACGACCTCTGCATATCTTCGATGAATGCCCAAGGAGAATGAGGAGAGGTGCTTGAGATGTACTTTAAGATGATCCTGGAATGTGGACATGTTGGTGCCGGGAGATCTCTGGAGACAGTGCGCTATTTCAGGGGTGAGAGTCCGGTGGATATGTTCAGCATCGCTGCGAGAGTACCGAGAGCCAAGGGCAAGGACAGGGGCACCGGAGTCAAGCTGGTGCAGTCTGTCAGTAGAGATGAATACATCAAGGGAATTCAGCAGGCTGCCGGCGACCGATATTTAAGTGCGCGAAAAAAGAGTAAGCATAAAAAGAAGAAAGAAGTTCTCTTTCATTAACAGCCCCCAACTCTGATCGCGCTTGCCGTGATCGGAGATGCACCCCCAAGCTCGGTCAAACCGAGCCGGCCCCTCGGCGGCCCCCAACGCTGAGGGGCCATTTTTTTTAATTTCGTGGTCGAAATTCGAAAAAAATGGAGTGAACAGTAAACGGTAAACAGTGAACGGTACTCCTTATCCGGGAAACGGCGAGAAAAGCATTTCCCCGTTACACCGACACTCCGACACCAGGTTTTTCTCCCAAGCCCCCATCCCCCATACCCCCTCACTCCCATACCGTATTCCCCCGCGTCAGACGGTTTCTCAAGCTTTATCCCCTGGACCGATTACCCTGGATTCTAGATCTCGGGACTTGGATTTTTGACTCAAAACTCTGGACTCTGGACGCTGGACTCTGTTATTCCTTTCCCGTAAACTCCCATGCAAACTTACGTTTATTTGTAGAAAGGACACTCATACGGCACGACTTGTGCAATTCGTGCGATAAGGTACCCCTGATATGTATCGGAGAAAAAGGCTATACAGTTACGACCAGCCAGTGAGGGATAATTCAACTTCACTCCTGTTTCTATTATCATCACCATTACTATTACTATTACTTTTTTTATTACTTATCCCTTCCTCCTGTGCTCCCACTCAAGAAAGGGCTTGGGAAGGTGTTACTGTTACCGGGAGACTTCTGGACGAGACCGGACACCCTGTTCAGGCTGCTCACGTTTACGCCTATCGCCAGAGCAAGTCCAATACCCTTGGTCCGGCGGATGCCATGAGTGAGCCTACGGAGGCAGATGGGGCATATATTCTTATACTGCCTGAGGGTACTTATACCCTGGTTGCCCGCAGGCGGCTGTCCGGTTCCATCAGTGGTCCCCTGAGAAACGGCGACCTGTCAGGGCAGCTCTCAATACCAATGCGTGCCGGGCCTGGGGATCGGAGCGGTGTGGATGTTAGGATGAGTATCTTTCGTCAGGGCTCGGAAGGGGATCCAAAGCGGATACTGACGACACATACCCGGATTAAAGGCATCGTAACCGATCCAGGCGGAAAAGTTCTGGCGGGAGTTCACGTTTTTGCCTACAGGGGAGGTTTTAGGCCGGATCCTCCGGATTATCTGGCGCCGACCACCGGCATGGACGGGCGGTTCGAGATCAGCCTTCCGGAGGGCGGTTCCTATACTATCGGCGCCAGGACGGGTCTTAGAGGAAAACCGCGGTCGGGTGACAGCGTGGGGTTCTGGGGGGATAAGGACCAGCCGAAGGAGATCATAGAGGATACCGTTACAGAGGGAGTACTGATAGTGATAAAACCCTATGGAGACGCGGGGACCAGCCTTCGCTAAAGCTACGGCAGGCAGGCACGGGGACAGGGAGGAAAAGCTGGAGGGGGCGAGTGGGAGAGTGGGAGAGGGCGGGGAACGCGGAGGGAGAGCGCGGCCCCAAACTACGGGCCCCTGTAGCGAAGTATCGAGGTAACGAGGTGTCTCGGTTAAAAACGATCGATTGCTAAGACGATGCGGAGACATTTTCGACTGGGCGACCCTTCGACATGCTCAGGGCCGACGGAGCGACTGGGCGAAAGAGCAAAACCTAAAGCTAATTTACCGCAGAGTTTAGCGGCTGAAATTTTGATGACTTCGCAAAAAGTCATCAATTTGTAAGGAAAGCGAAAATGACACTTTTCGCTTTTAAGTGGAGCAAAAATCCACGAATGGACTTTTTGCGACCCTATCAAATCTTGGATCTTGGATCAAATTTGATGAACTCGTAAGAAGTACTATTCTTCTAACTATTTGAAAATGTTAAATAAAGTTAATTTTCTCTTTCTTAAGGTGCATGGTTTATGTTAGAATATGTCAACAAAAACAGAGTGTTACAA